>Ga0116177_10001463_pt1 | contig 17464 bp, 17 predicted proteins | sample AD_STIC10_MetaG_FD_89750 | JGI IMG/M metagenome (GOLD analysis project Ga0116177, IMG submission 89750) | Active sludge microbial communities of municipal wastewater-treating anaerobic digesters from USA - AD_STIC10_MetaG | ecosystem: Engineered > Bioreactor > Anaerobic > Digestate | place: USA... | reverse complement strand
TAATTCATATACCGCTACGCTAACATAAAACCGCCAGTCTTGCAATTTTTTAACTTCTGTGTTAGGGTTAATGACACAAAAAGACAATCTTTGCCTTTTCCATGTTTGAACCAACCATTGGTTTAAATGGTGCCATTAATTGCTAATCGCACCAAAGGCAGGCCGAAAGCAGTTACCCCTCTGCCTGCAGACTTATGGTTGAGGGTTTTATTTTTATTAATTATTCTTTATCCATTACTTATGGCTAAAAACAAAAGCTCTCGGTTGCCGCGCTATGAATTGTTGTACATTGTTTCCAACAAATTCACCGCTGAAGAAACCGAGCCGATTGCTCAAAAAATTGAGGATCTGATTACCGCCAACAACGGCACTATCGTTTATCGTGAAAATTGGGGCAAACGCCGCATGTCTTATCCGATCAAGGGTTTCCAGTTCGGTTATTATCGTTTAGTGGAGTGCGACTTGGCCGCTGATAAAATTGCTGAGGTTGAGCGCTTCTTGCGCTTATCTAGCGATATCTTGCGCCACCAGATTGTCAAACGCCAACCACGAACTGTTGAAGAAATTCTAGCCGCTAAAGAAGACATCGCCAAACGCGAAGCCAAGCTGCAATCAGACAAAACCGAGGCCGAGGCCAAGAAGAATAACCCGGAAAAAGAGGTTGCCGCTCCAGCTAGCGACAGTGAAGAAGTGGCCAGAAAGCACGATCAGGATATTGACGCCAAGATTGATACCTTGATCAATGAAGAACCAATCGTCAAATAAAATCTTAATCTTCTAAATTACGCCTATGGATCTAAACAAAGCCATGCTCATCGGCAACTTGACTCGTGATCCGGAAATCCGCAACACCACTACCGGACAGCCGGTTGCTTCGTTTACGGTGGTTACCAATTATGTCTGGACCGACCAAGCTGGTCAGCGTCAAGAAAAAGCTGAGTTCCACAATATCGTCGCTTGGCGCCGCCTAGCCGATATTTGCCGCCAATACCTGCATAAAGGCTCTAAAGTCTATGTGGAGGGACGACTGCAGACTCGTGATTGGCTGGCCCAAGACAACACCAAGCGCTATCGGACCGAATTGGTAGCCGACAACCTGATCATGCTAGATCGGGCCGGTTCAACCGGCGCGCCATTCTCCGGACCAACCCCTGATCAAGCTGACGGCAACGAACCATCTTTAGAGTCATTGCCCGACAACCCAGCCGAAGAAGAAATCAAGATTGAAAATATTCCTTTCTAACTTATTTAATTGCTTATTATGAACAGTCGCAATAGCAACAAGCCTTGTTATTTTTGCCAAAATGGCATCAAAGAAATTGATTATAAAGACACCTTCCTACTGCGCCGCTACGCCAACGCTTTAGGCAAAATCTTACCTAAACACCGCACCGGCACCTGCGCTAAGCACCAGCGCCAATTAACTTTAGCTATCAAGCGGGCCCGCATCATGGCTATGTTGATGTTTGTCCGCCGCTAAGACTAACCTATGTTATCATTAAATGAAATCAAGCTCGGCAAGGTCATCACCATTAATGGCGAGCCTTATTCGGTCATTCGCGCTGACCATCACAAGATGGGCCGCGGCGGCGCCGTTTTGAAGACTAAACTGCGCAATCTGATTAGCGGTTCGGTTTTGGAAAGAACCTGGCAAGGTAATGATCGGGCTGATGAGGCTGACGTTGAAAAACGCAAAGCTACCTTTATGTATACTGACGAACAGTTTGCCAATTTTATGGACAGCGCCGATTATGAACAATTCGCTATCAATTTAGAAGAATTGGGCGGCAAAGAAAAATTCCTTAAAGACGGCTTGGAGGTTACCGTTCTCTATTTTGAGGGTCGACCCGTGGCTGTTGAATTGCCAGTCAAAGCTGAGTACAAAGTTATCACCGCCCCGCCCGGCGTTAAAGGTAATACTGTCGGTAATGTTATGAAACAAATTGAAATTGAAACTGGCGCTCAGCTCAATGCTCCACTATTTATTAATGAAGGCGATATTATTCGCGTCAACACTGATACTGAAGAATACGTAGAGAGAGTTAATTAAATTCTAGTTCTCTCTTACATAAAAAGACCCGGTCTTTCGGCCGGGTCTTTTTATTGATAATCTATTTATTTTATTCCTGTTTAGCTGCCAAATCAATCAAGACCTGTTTTCTAATCTTCTTCATTAATTCTTTATCCTGCCGCAAAAAAGTCTTAGCGCTCTCCCGGCCTACACCTAACTTGATTTCACCAAAGCTATAAGAATTGCCACTCTTGGTAATTGTTCCCATTTCTACGCCAGTATCTAGGACATCGCCGGCCAAAGAAATACCTTCATTATACATGATATCAAATTCGCAGCTCTTAAATGGCGCCGCCACCTTATTCTTAACCACCTTACATTTAACACGATTGCCCAGCATTTTTTCACCCTGTTTAATCTGAGCAATCTTGCGAATATCAATTCGCACCGAGGCATAAAACTTGAGAGCATTACCGCCAGTGGTTGTTTCCGGGTTGCCAAACATTACCCCAATCTTCATGCGTAATTGATTAATAAAAATAACAATCGTTTTAGATTTGGCAATAACGCCGGTCAGTTTGCGTAGCGCCTGGCTCATCAATCGCGCCTGCGAACCCATTTGTAAATCGCCCATATCGCCTTCAATCTCTTTCTTTGGCACTAGGGCAGCCACGCTGTCAATTACCACCACATCTACCGCATTAGAACGGACCAGTGTTTCCAAAATCTCCAAAGCCTGTTCGCCGGTGTCCGGCTGACTGATTAACATTTCATCAATATTAACGCCAATCTTTTTAGCATATTCCGGATCCAAAGCGTGCTCGGCATCAATAAAAGCGGCGATTCCGCCCTGTTTTTGAACTTCAGCAATAATATGTTGAGCTAGCGTGGTTTTACCACTAGACTCTGGCCCATAAATCTCAATCACTCGACCTCTGGGCACGCCGCCGACACCAATAGCGAGATCCAGCGATAAACAACCGGTTGTTACGGCGTCAACATTGGTGTTTTTAACATCGCCGAATTTCATAATTGAACCCTCGCCATAAAGTTGGCGAATTTGACTCATGGCCGCTTCAGCCGCCTTTTGCTTTTCCGATAAATTACCGCTGTCTACGCTGGCTAGTTCTTTGTCTTTCTTGTTTTTTTTGTCGTTAGCCATATGAAAAAAATTAAAAATAAATGGGGGTTAATTAATTTATTATAGCACAAAAATCTTTATTGCAGCAGCCGGCGATACAGCCGTAAATATTCTTTGGCTGGCTCATTCCACGACCAATCTTGATTCATGCCCACTAGTTGTCGCTGACGCCAAATTGCTGGTCGTTGACCATATTCATCCAAAGCCTTATCAATTGTTGAATAAAACTCAGTCTTGGTTAGTTTATTAAATAAAAAACCGTTATTTTTATTAACCGTATCTTTTAACCCGCCGGTTGATCGCACAATTGGCACTGCCCCATAGCGCATGGCCATCATCTGGGTTAGTCCGCACGGCTCAAAACGCGAGGGCACCAAGAATATGTCAGCCGACGCATAAATCTGATGAGCTAACCGATCGTTAAATTTAATTTGAGCGCTAATCCGATCAGGATATTTAGCCGCCAAAGCGGCCAACTGCTTCTCATAACGCGGCTCGCCAGTGCCTAAAAACACCCACTGACAATTACGCTTAATCATTTGTTGATCAAATAATTCTAAGCCTTTTTGCCAAACCAGCCGCGAAATCAATCCAGCTAGCGGAATATTAGCATCTTGTTTTAAGCCCAGCTCTTTTTGCAGCGCCAATTTATTAATTTTTTTCCGTTCCAAAGTCTGAGCGCTAAATTTTTTAACTATATTTTTATCCTGAGCCGGATTATATTCTACAACATCTATACCGTTAATAATGCCCGACAAATTACGCCGGCGTTGCCGTAAATAGCGCCCCAGTCCGGCGTCTAACGGCCGGCTTAAAATCTCTTGAGCGTAGCTTGGACTAACCGTAGTAACCCAATCGGCAGTTTTAATACCTTCAGCCATAAAATTGAGGTCGCCCTGCCAATTTTTTAGCCCTGCCCATCTGACAATATTGTGCCCAGCCCAGCCCTGATTAGCTAAATTATGAATAGTATAGACTACTCGGCTAACCTCATAAAAATCACTTGGCCATTGATGCAGCAAATGTTGTACTAACGCCGTGTGCCAATCATGGCAATGGATAATCTCCGGTTGAAATTTTAAAGCCTCAGCGGCCGCCAAAGCAGCCTTAGTAAAAAAACTAAACTTACGCACATCATCAATTTTACGATTAGGTTTGTCGTCTGGATCATTCGGTTGCAGATAAATCGTCGCTGTGTTTAAAAACAGATGATCAAGCAAATAAACCGGCACCTGGCTGCCAGGTAGTCTAGTCTGATAAATTCTAATTTTCTCAGCTCCGGTCGACCAGTTAACAATAGCCGTAGTCTTTAACGGTTTTATTTGATAAGCGCGCCGATCAATCAAACCATAGAGCGGCAAACAGATCCGCACATCAACACCAAGCTTAGCTAAAGCCTTGGGTAATGCCCCGGCCACATCACCAAGACCGCCCGTCTTGGCAAATGGCGCCACTTCAGCTGATAAAAACCAAACCTTAATCTTTTTTTTCATAAATTATTAACCAATTATTTCATTAATACGTTGTAAATCTTGACTATCGGCTTGCCAATAATCATAGGCGCTCTTAAGGCCGCATGAAACTTCTTCAAAGCGATGAAAATCTGACCCAGCCGTAATAATTAGATTATAGCGTTTGGCTAAGTCTTGAGCATACATAATCGCGCCCAAACTATGGTGCGGTGACAAAACTTCAATACCATCAATTCCTAAATTTTTTAATCTATGAACTAGGCTGCGTTTAATAGAACGCCCTTTGGCTGGATGACAAAAAACCAGTTGTCCACCTAACTCTCGGCGTAATTTAATAACTCGATTAATATCAATACAGCTCAGGCGTAAGCGGCCAATTTTTTTATTACCAAATAATAAACCGATGGCCTCCTCTTCGCGAAATCGGCTATCATCAAGTCGCTCAACAATAATTTCCCGATTACCAGGAACTAACAGTAAAGCATCTAATAAACCATTGGTAGGAATAAAATTGGTAAATTTTTCTACCACTCGATGACTATCTTTTACTAATAATTTAGCTTTAACTAATTTCTGCAAATGCTGCTTTAGGCGCACTTTCCAATGGCGCTGACTAGTTAATAATAATTTAGCAACTTGCTGATCACCAATTGGCAAATTATACCACAGTAAATTAATCTGCTGATTATTCAACCGCGTATATAACTCAATACCGGGAATCGGTTTAATTTTTAATTTCTGGCAAGCTTGATAAAACTCCGGCCAGCCAGCCAGCGTATTGTGATCGGTTAGTGAAGCCACTTTAACTCCCTGTTGAGCTAAAAATTTAGCCACCGCTGTCGGTGTTAAATAACCATCGGAATAAATAGAATGAATTTGCAAATCTATTAACATATACTCAAATTAAATTAAATTCCACCTCGGTTAATAGGCCGCTGGCACGCTGCGGTTCTGGCCCCGATTTAGTGACAAAATAAACAGCTGTTCGGAAAGCCGCAAAATTATAATAAGTTTCCAAACGCTCTGACCAGTCAGCCGCCATTACTTCGCCAACGATCGTTTGATAGGCCTCTAAGAAAAACTTCTGCGCCTGCTGCCAATATGCAATATCTGGCAAATGACGCTGACCCATAAAAGCTAGCTGTTGAACAAATGCACCTAAATCGCGGGCTGGATCACCCAGCGAAGCATCGGCCCAATCAATGATGGCCGCTCTTTTTTGATTAACGATGATATTTTCTGGGTGTAAATCACCATGAATCATGGTTAGATTATTTCGGCTCGGCCAATGTTCGGCTTCGCGCCTCTCCAAAATATCATAAAGCTGGACGAAACGACTATATTCTTGCGGACAATTTTGTCGGATTTTATTTAAGGCCCGCTGGCGTCCAGGCACTACCTGACCAATCAGCTGTTGCCGACTATCTGGCCAATCACGGAGTCCTTTGGTTAATTTATGCAGCCGTGCTAGCCAGCCAGCGATTGATTGCAAATAATCATTTAATTGATCTAACTGTCCGGCTTTAAAATATTGATCAAGATTACGCCCCGGTAATCCGGTATAAAACAGACCGCGACAATCTGGATCATAGAATAATGGCCGATTGGTTAAAAACTGCTTATTGGCTATTTGTTTATCCCATAATAAACGCAAATTATCCCAAGTCTGGCGACGTGATTCGCTGCTGTGCGCCGAACAATAGATAGAGAGTTTAATATCAGCTCCGCCCTGCTTAGCTATTAAATCATAGGCTATCACCAAGCTGTAATACTCATGGTGAAAATTACTTTTTATCACCTTAACCTTCTCCACTACTATTTCGGTTATAGCCGGATCGATTTCGGCTTTACGCTGATTAAATAATTGCTTAACCTTGATTGGGTCCAAAATATCTTGAATACTGGCCATATAATTAACGTTTCCACTGCTGCCAATGTTTCTGCCAGATTCTGGTCTGCAGTGAACAAAATATTTTATCAGCTTGCTGTTTCCATGGACGACTGGCTGGGTTATCAATAGAACGAACACTTTTAACTAATTGTTCAGCGCCGCGAATGATTTCCTCCGGACCCCAAGCCGCCGAGCCAAACAACGCAAAATCGCGACCGCTCGCCCACCACCAAGCACAACTAGATAGGCCTTGATGCAAATGACGCGCCACCCATTTCTGATTACTATCACCAGTAAAACGCTGCGCGGCCTGTTGAGCTAAGTCCGCTAACGACCACAACATTTTTTGTAGATGGTTAGCGCGGCTATCCCAAACAGCAAACGGTTGCTTGGCGGCTATTTCATCCGGCCAGCTCTCCCAAGAAGCCGCCACTAAACTAATGGCTGTCAAATTATCTTGACTAGCTATTGCTTGACTAACTGTCTCGGTTTTTATTTTTGGATTACGCCAACACCTTTCTAGCTTGCCGCTATAATCACGATGCCGAAGGCCATATAGCTCGCCATCGGTGACGGTGAATAAATTTTGTGGACAATGATCGATTCCTTGCGTTAATATTTCTGGCGGATATTTCTTAGACCAGTCGCGTTGTCTAACCGCTAAAACTAACCCGGAAACCTGATCACGATAAAACATTTGCTTGGGAGTATCTAAGCGACCATCAATGCTAATTTCATCAACAATAGCGTAATGATATCCGCGTTGAGCGAGCCATTGAATTAACTCTGGCGAATAGGCCAATTCAGGAGCAAAAAAACCGGCTGGCCGAGCAATTTTAAATAGACGCGCTAATATTTTTTCTTGAGCCGCTACTTGACTAGCCAATTCTTCACCACTGATCTTTGGAAGTAAAGCATGCCAATAGGCCGAGCCCGTTAACTCGACCTGGCCGCTAGCAACTAACCTTTGCCAATCGGCGATCAGTTCGTGCTGATTTAACAACAATAGCTGTTCTAATAAGCAACCGGCAAAATTGACCGTCACGCGGTTATTGGGTGATTTTAATAAAGCCTTAGTCACTCGACGGTAGCTTAAACGGACAGCTTCCGCAACAATTTCTGGACGGCTTAATGGCGGTTGATAAAAATGTAGGACATTAACCCAACGCATAAATTTATTTTAAAGCTCGCCGATAAAGATTGATATATTTTTTGGCCGGAATTTTCCAAGAACTGGCTGTTTTCATCCCTCTCTTAAGCAAACCGGCCCAACTGGACTGATGGTGATAATTCTCTAGCGCTCGGATAATAGCTGTGTATAGAGCAATAGCTGTGAAATTATTAAAAACAAAACCGGTACCGCGATTGGTTCGCGGGTTAAAATTATTGACCGTATCATTCAAGCCACCGACATTGCGCACAATCGGCACACAGCCATAGCGCATAGCAATCAGCTGATTAATACCGCAAGGTTCGTGATGCGATGGCAGCAACAAACAATCGCTGGCAGCGTAAATTAGACTTTCTAATTTTAGATTTTTTTTGTATGACAAGACTGCTAATCTCCGTGGATATTTTTTGCGCCAAGCTTTTAATTGATTAATATACTGGCTGTCACCATCACCCAAAATGACAATCTGCACATCGCGTTTGAGCAACCAGCCCATAATTTCCATAATTAAGCTAAAACCTTTCTGAAAAGTTATCCGCGAGGTGGCACACAGCAACGGCATATCGCGATCAACTTGCAAGCCTAATTTTTCCTGTAAATAGGCTTTATTATTAGCCTTGCCGACAATGGCGGACCGCCAATCATATTTAGTAAATAAACTATCGTCATTGCTCGGATTATAATCAAAATGATCAATACCATTAATAATACCAAATAACCGATCAATGCGATTACGCAAAATTCGGTGCAAGTCTTGACCGAAGTGGCGAGTCATAATTTCCTCCCGATATTGTTCGCTAACCGTGTTGATAATATTAGCCTGCAGGATGGCGCGCTTGGCAAAATTAACATATTCTAGATCTGGATTAGTTAAATCCGGCAATTTCTTAGTGCCAAAATCTTTCTTATCAGCCGGTGTTTGCCACCAATTATGACCGAATTGAAAAATTAAGTTGTGGATAGTAAAAACCGTCCGTGCTCCGCGCAAAACCGCTGATTTCTTAAATTGGCTATTTAATAATTGCGGAATCAATCCCGTTTGCCAATCATGGCAATGAATAATATCGGGTTTAAATTCCAATAATTCCAATAGCCGCAAAACGGCAACATCAAACAAATAAAAACGAGCATTATCATTAGCTAAACCATAAATATCTTGCTTCTTGCCAAAATATTCTTTATTCTCAACAAAATAAACCGGCAACCCTTCCATCAGATAACCCTGCCAATAATTAACAGCGATTGTTTTACCGCCAACCATTAATTGAATATCCTGAAAAATCTCTTTTAGCTTATATTTTTGTTTATTGATTACTCGATTATAAAGCGGTGTAATAACTATTACCTGATGACCTAAACGATTGACTGCTTTGGGTAAACTGCGCGCTACATCAGCTAAGCCGCCGGTTTTGCTAAACGGCGCCACTTCAGAGGCCACGCTGGCAATTTTCAAAATTCGGCTCATATATATTAATGCTTATCACTGCTAGCCAATAGAGTCGCTTGGCTTTGGGCGGCGCAAAGAGCGGCCGCTAGACCATCGGCGGCATCGTCGGGCCGCGGAATTTCTTTAAGGCGCAAAATTAGCTGAACCATTTTCTGGACCTGCCGCTTGTCGGCTTGACCATAGCCAGCCACTGCCTGTTTGATCTGTAACGGTGTAAATTCCAAACAAGGAATCGCCTGCTGACCAATGGCTAACATCACCACACCGCGCGCTTGGCCAACCTGAAAAGCGGTGGTAACATTGCGACAAAAAAATAATTGTTCAATACCAACAATGTCTGGCTGATACTTGGCCAGCAAATCTTTAACTTGCTGATAAAGACTAGCCAGCCGCTCCGGCAACGGTACTTTAGCTGCAGTTTTAAGTGAGCCATACTCCAGACAATCTGTATTGGGACCGTCTAACCGAATAACGCCAAAACCGGTATCAGCTAGGCCTGGATCAAAACCAATAATAATTTTTACTGCCTTAGCCATTATTCCCACTCAGCGTTAGTATAATAGTCGCTAACATCTTCACAATCGTCTAACGACTCAACAAATTTTTCCAACCGTGAACAATCTTCAGGATTACTGATTATTAATTTTTCTTTGGCCACCTGCTGTACCTCGGCTAACTCGGTAGCGATAGCTTGTTGTTCTAAAAAAGCTTTGAGCTTGGGTAAATCTTCGGGATTGGTATAGATAGTTATCCCCTCATTTTCGCTAACAATATCTTCGGCTCCTTGATCAATCAACTCCAATTCAAAATTATCCCAATCAGCTTGCCGACTAACTAAATTCTCAGCCGCAATCTGAACTACGCCGCGAGCGGCAAAATTCCAGGCCACTGACCCCAGACCGCCGCCCGCTTTAGAAAACAAATGACGGATAGTTGAGGCGGTCCGATTACGGTTATCAGTAACACATTTAATAATAAATTGACTGGCCGCCGGACCTTGACCTTCATAAACCAATTCTTCAATCTGATTACCACCACTCTCGCCAGTACCACGCTTAATGGCTCGTTCAATATTATCTTTCGGCATATTGGCTTGTCGGGCTTTATCAATCGCCATTCTCAAGCTGAAATTGGTAGCTGGATCACCACCTTTATCACGAGCTGCGATGCTAATCAGGTTGCCTATTTTAGTAAAAACAGCACCGCGCTTAGCGTCAACCACGGCTTTTTGGCGTTTAGTAGTCGCCCACTTAGAGTGTCCGGACATAGGGATTAGCTGAAGAGTAAAATCTTATTGTCAAATTATCACATTTTTTGATAAAGAGCAATATTATTGCTATAATAATCAAACTTATTTCCTTAATTTCACCTATGGTTAATTTAGATAATCAAACTGACTGTTTAGCTCTAGATAGCGGCCAAGTTGGCCTAGCTATCTCTCTGCTACCCGACCAACTATCACAAGTTTTACAAGACTTCCGTCATCAACCGAGCTGGAAATTAAATAAGCCGGTTAATAAAATTGTGCTCAACGGTATGGGCGGTTCCAACCTAGGCGCTCGGCTCATCGTCTCAGCCTTGGCTGACAAGCTGCAAGTCCCCTTATTAATTGAGCCCGGCTATACTGTCCCCGGCTATATTGACAATCAAACTCTTTATATTATTTCGACTTATTCTGGCACCACCGAAGAACCGCTGAGCGTTATTGATCAAGTTCAACAGCGCGGCGCCCAATTAGCAGCGCTTACTGCCGACTATCCGGGAAATCAGCTGGCCGAAAAAGCGAGACAACATAATTGGCCGGCCTATATTTTTAATCCCCAACACAACCCCTCCGGCCAGCCCCGTCTCGGGCTTGGTTATGCTATTTTTGGTTTACTGGGATTACTGGCTAATTGCCATCTGGTTGATTTTGACCTAGCGACTGCTGCCGATTTAGTGGTTGAATTACAGACCACCAATCAGCACTGGCTACCCGAAACACCATTAACTGACAATGATGCCAAACAACTGGCTCAACAATTATATGGCCGCCAAATTTGGTTAATTGGCCCGGATTGCCTAACTGGCAATTTGCATATTTTACGCAACCAAATTAATGAAACCAGCAAGAATCTAGCTAATTATTTAACTGTCCCCGACCTGAATCATTATGCGATGGAGGGGCTGTCTTTTCCAACCAATATCCCCGAAACAATTGCCATTCTGTCTTTCAAAATAACCGGTTTGCCTGATCGGCTAACTAAACGACTACTGTTGACTGATGAGGTTTTGGAACAAAACCATCTGCCAGTTTATAATTACCAAGCCGCGGCCGCTAACCGTTTGGGTCAGGCTCTGGAAATATTAGCTTTCGGCAGTTGGCTTAGTTATTATTTAGGTCTGCTCAACGGTGTTGATCCGGTTAAAATTCCATGGGTCGACTTATTTAAAAAGAAGCTTGCTTAATCTTTAACATAAACCTATGACTTACCAGGAGGGGTTCTGGCCATTGGCCGGAAGGTGTTTGTTCTTATTATTCTGGCTGCTCTACCCGCTAATGGCTATGGGGCAAACTACTCTGCACTTCCAAGAAATCTGGCCGCGGCCAACCAATGGTTCGCCGGAAACACTGACGCTGCATAATTCGAGCGACCAGACAATCGATCTGGCTGGGTGGCAGCTAGCTGACACTGCCAAACAAACCAAGCCGATCAGTCTGCCAACTTACCAGCTAGCGGCTGGGCAATCGTGGACAATTGAAGCTAAAACATTAGGCCTGAGCTTGAACAATGATCAAGAAGAATTATTTTTGTGGCAACCGGACGGCCAATTAGCCGATACTGTCAATTATGCCAAAGCTCCGCTAGACACGGCTTATCAACGCGGTCCTGACGGCTGGCAGTGGGCTCAAACCTTAATCACGGCTGAACCGGCGGTAGCTAAAAATCAGCCGGATTCGCCAGCCACCACCACTCAAACAGTAACCGGACTAGTCACTGCCTTGCCCTATCAATTATCGAGCCAATATTTTTATATTACCTACCCGGACAATTCCGGCGGTCTAAAAATCTATTGTTACCATAAGTTATGGCCGCAGCTAACTCTTGGCAGCTCCATTGAAGTAATTGGCCAATTAGTCTCCACCACCCAAGAAATAAAATTAAACATCCACGGCCAACAAGACATTAAAATCATATCGACCACCGCTCCGCTAATTGCCAAAACCATCACTACCCAAGATATTAGCCAATTAACCCTCGGCCAATTAGTCGTTTTTACCGGCAAATTATCGGCCAAAAATCAATCTACTCTTTATTTAACTGATGATTTTGGCGAATTATTAGTCCAATTAAAAACTGGCTCGGGACTTAAAAACGGTGATTTTACTATCGGCCAAATTTATCAAATCACTGGCCTAATTCTAAATAACAATGGCTATCGTTTGGTACCACGCCAACCCAGCGATGTCATTAAGCTGGAATTGGCGACCAGCTCAGCCGCCACGACAACTCTGGATTTTACAGCCGACCCAAAACCGACCACCTCGGTTTTAACTTGGATAGTCGGCCTCATGGCTGGCTTTAGTCTAATGACTATCGCCTACATATTAACTAAACAACAAAAATAATTGACTATTAACCCGAATTCAGCTAAAAACTTTATAATAACTTACCTAATTAAATTATATAATCAACCAGCTTAACATCAATAAATACAATAAAAAAACAAACCTCGCGGTTTATTTTTGTGGACGATACTGGATTTGAACCAGTGACCTCTACGATGTCAACGTAGCGCTCTAACCAACTGAGCTAACCGTCCAAAGCGCTCTTATTGTAAAAGTTGCCCATAATTTTGTCAACCAAGTGCGCCCAGATGGATTTGAACCGTCGACCCCCGCTTTATAAGAGCGGTGCTCTAACCACTGAGCTATGGGCGCCTATCTATAAATATCATAGCCGACTAATCGACCATTGGCAAACAGCTAATTTATTTCTGATAAGCGCCGGCTTAGAAGCGGTAAAATCAATTCCATTGTTGATGATGTCGGCAGATTGCTCTTGAAAGAAATCATCTGGCCATGACTAATTGGGCTAAACTCCTGTAGCCATTCTCGGAGATTCATTGCTCCGTTAGCGTAAATCACCACGCCGGTTTGGCTGCCGGTTTGGCTCAGCGACTGATTAACCTCTTTGAGTGATGCCTGATTCTTTAACAGCGACAAAGAAACGGTCGGCTCCGGCGATTGATTAAGATTATAAAAAATAGCCACCACCTTAGCGTCCTGCAGGCCGGTCAATAGTCTTTCAACAGCCTGACCAATGGCTATCTCCGAAACCATTTCATCGCCAACATCCAATTTGGACCACACCAATCCGTTATCAGCTTGTTCCAATCCGGATAAAACTTTGCCCCACAAACGCAAAGTCGGTAAAGCAACTGCTGAATACCATTGATTAACAATGACTTCTCGCCGTGCCCCTTCACGAATCAAATTAGACGCCGCTAACAAAACCTGCGGGCTAGCCTTAGCAGTAGTAAAATTCTTAGTATCATAAATCAAGGCAGCTAATAGACAAGTGGCTTGATCGGGTGTTAACGGCCACTGCAGAGCGCACCATAAGTCATAGACAACCTCGGCCGCCGAGCTGGCTACCAAATCAACTAAATTAATTTGGCCAAAATTTTCATTCTTGGTTTGACAGTCAATATTAATAACCGGTGTCTGATAAAATAAAGCCGAATTATTATTATAAATATCACCCAACACTTCTGGATCGGCTACGCCAACAGTAATAACCAAATCATAGGGCAAACGACCGACTAATAATTCAACATCCTCCTCTTTAAATTGACCATTACTGGGTTTGATTAAAAAATTTAACCGCTCGCCTTCAATCTTATATTTAATCTGACCAACTTTAGTTCGACTTAAATCTAAACTAATAATAAAGTCTTCGCTGGCCAAACTTTGATTGGGTTGATTAAACGAACCTAAAACTGACCAATGGTCATCTAACTGGCCATTGGCGACGAAGTCAGCTTGAATACCGGCCTGATTAAGGCCGCTAACCAAAGCTACGGCCGCTGCCCCATTGCTGGGTGACGATTGGATATCAGCCGCTACCAAAACACGGCCGGACTGCTGAATGGTCTGTAAAATTGTCGGATCAAAATTTAACATAAATTCACTAGTGCAGGCGGCGGGACTTGAACCCACAAGGATTGCTCCACATGCTCCTAAGGCATGCGTGTCTACCAATTTCACCACGCCTGCGCGACTATTCTAACTGATACACCATTGTTAAGCAAAAAGGCCTTTTTGTCAAGGCTAGCTACTAAATACTAGCATTTTAACAATTTGTCAGCTCGCCTCTTTTTATGTTATAATTTTATTACAATACCCCTTGGGGCTATTTTATAATTAACGACTATCCAGTCATACTGACTGGACATAAACCAAACAACATGACTAAATATGTTAAATTCTTTAATCAATTAGGTATTAAAGATGTTCCCGTTGTCGGTGGTAAAAACGCCTCGCTCGGTGAAATGTATCAAAAATTAACCAAATCAGGTATTCGCGTTCCTAATGGTTTTGCTACAACTGCCGAGGCTTATCGTCATTTTCTGAAAGACACCGGCACTCAACAAAAATTGAGAAAAATTCTGGATGGTTTGAATACTCATGATGTCGTTGATTTAGCCAAGCGCGGCCAAGCGGCCAGACAAGCAATTTTAAAGGCCGAATTACCTAAAGACTTGCAAAAAGAAATCATCATCGCCTACCGCAAATTAAGTGGTTTTTATAAAACTAAAAATCTCAGCGTGGCTGTTCGTTCATCGGCGACTGCCGAAGATTTGCCAGATGCGTCTTTTGCTGGTCAACAAGAAACATATCTTAATGTTTCTGGCGAAAAAGACATCTTAATAGCCGTTAAAAAATGCTTAGCCTCTCTATTTACCAATCGTGCTATTTCCTATCGGGTGGATAAAAAATTTGATCATTTTTCTATCGCTCTCTCTGTCGGCATTCAGAAGATGGTTCGCAGCGATTTAGCTTCATCCGGCGTTATGTTTACCATTGATACCGAAACCGGCTTTACTAACGCTGTGGTTATTAATTCTATTTATGGTCTTGGCGAAAATATTGTCCAAGGGAAAGTCAGTCCTGACGAATTTTATGTCTTTAAGCCGACCATGGCCATTATTAGCAAAAGTCTGGGTGAGAAAAAAATAAAAATGATTTACGCTGCTAAAAATGCCAGCAATCCGGTCAAAGATGTAGCGGTCAATATTAAAGACCAGCAACGCTATTCCATCACTGACCAACAAGTTAAATCTTTAGCTAAATGGGGTTTAATTATTGAAAAACATTATAAACGCCCCATGGATATTGAATGGGCACTAGATGGCCATGACAAGCGGCTATATATTGTTCAAGCTCGCCCGGAAACAGTCAATAGCCAGCGCAACTATAATATCTTGGAAGAATACATTATTAAAAAACGCGGAACCGTGGTGGTGGAAGGCCGTAGTGTTGGTAACCGTGTCGGCGCCGGGATTGTCAACCGGATCATGAGCGTTAAAGATATTAGTAAATTTAAGCCTGGTCAGGTTTTGGTTACTGAAATGACCGATCCTGATTGGGAACCGATCATGAAAATCGCCTCGGCTATCGTTACTGATAAAGGCGGTCGCACCTGCCACGCGGCTATTGTTTCTCGTGAGCTGGGTATTCCCTGCGTAGTTGGCACTAGCACAGGCAGTCAGAAATTGGCTAATGGCCAGACTGTTACCGTCAGCTGCGCCGAAGGCGATACCGGCTTTGTTTATGAAGGCAAGCTACCATTCTCAATTAAGAAAACCGATATTCAGAAACTGCCTCGGCCAGCTTGTAAAATAATGCTCAATATCGGTTCGCCTGATATCGCTTTTGCTAGTTCGTTCCTGCCCAACGACGGTGTCGGCTTAGCTCGGGAAGAATTTATCGTCAATAATTTTATCCGTATTCATCCATTGGCACTGATTAATTATTCAAAAATCAAAAATGCCAAACTCAAAAAACAAATAGACGAACTGACTGTCGGTTATACTGATAAAAAACAATTCTTTATTGATAAACTGGCCGAGGGGGTCGGCACTATCGCTGCCGCCTTCTACCCCAAGGATGTTATTGTCCGTTTGTCTGATTTTAAAACTAATGAGTATGCTAACTTGATTGGCGGTCAAGATTATGAACCGATTGAGTCCAACCCGATGATTGGTTGGCGCGGCGCCAGCCGTTATTACGATCCCAAATTTGAACCAGCTTTTGCTTTAGAATGCTTAGCGCTGAAAAAAGTCCGCGAAGATTTTGGCCTTAAAAACCTCAAAGTCATGGTGCCTTTCTGCCGCACTATTGAAGAGGGTAAATTAGTTATTAAGACTATGGCTAAATATGGTCTCAAACAGGGCCGGGGCGGTTTGGAGGTTTATGTTATGGCCGAGATTCCGACTAACATCCTGTTAGCCAGTGATTTTGCCAAAGTTTTTGACGGCTTTTCTATCGGTTCCAATGACTTGACTCAACTAACCCTAGGTATTGATCGTGACGCTGGTAATCTTGATATTGCCGGAATCTCCAATGAAAAAAATTCCTCAGTCAAATCTTTAATTCAGTTCCTGATTGAAGTTGGTCAAAAAACCCACACCAAAGTTGGTATCTGCGGCCAGGCCCCGAGCGATTTCCCTGATTTTGCTCAATTCCTATTGGCTTGCGGTATTGATAGTATCTCGCTCAACCCTGATACCGTTATTAAAACCACTCTATCGCTTGGCAAATTTAAGCCACGCAAAAAATAATTACTGTCAACTTTTCATCATAAAAACAGTCACCATCAGCGGTGGCTGTTTTGTTTTAGGCACACACATTTTGCACCCTAGCTAACGCCTCATTTGGTGTGAGTCCTCCTAGAGCAATATGCTCTAAATTATTATAACTAATATTCCATTTCTTAATCTCTTGTTTTAATTCTACTGCTGTTTTAAACCGGTGTCTATTGTAAAACATCTCCTGATCAGTCCTATGGCTTCTTTCAACTTTACCGTTTTGAGCCGGCTTACCCGGATCAATGAGGTAATGAATGATGTTTCGCGATGTTAAGAATATGTCTAATGGATGGAGTCTAGGATTAAATGGGTCACTAGATTTTTTGTAACCAGTATATCTATTAGTAAAACATGATCCATTATCTGTTTTAATTGCGCGCACCCGAAAGGGTGCTATTTTAATTAATCGCTTGACGAAGGCAATGGCTGAGCCATTGCCGCAGTCCTCATATATTTTTAAATATCTCCAACGGCTAG
>Ga0116177_10001460_pt1 | contig 17521 bp, 19 predicted proteins | sample AD_STIC10_MetaG_FD_89750 | JGI IMG/M metagenome (GOLD analysis project Ga0116177, IMG submission 89750) | Active sludge microbial communities of municipal wastewater-treating anaerobic digesters from USA - AD_STIC10_MetaG | ecosystem: Engineered > Bioreactor > Anaerobic > Digestate | place: USA... | reverse complement strand
TTCCCTTTTACAAAACCTGTTGTGCCTGTTCCTGTATTAATACTGCCTTCCTTCTGACAACTAAAAATAATGAAGGCTGAGGAAAAGATAAGGACTGCTGATAATAATTTTCTTTTCATATTAATTAATGATTACCCTGTAAAAATGGGGGCATTAAAAAGTATTCCGGTAGAACTAAAGGGTGATTTTTAAGAGGAAGATTATTTCAGCATAAATTCCCTGAGCTTAGCAATGGCAGCTGTACGGCCCGTAACATCCAGTTTAAAGTACGTGTTATTGATGTGCTTCTTCAATGTGTTCATGGCAATAAAAAGGGCATCGGCTATCTGCTGGTTTGTTTTGCCTTCATAGAGAAGCTTCAGCACGTCAAACTCGCGGTCGCTTAAGGGCGCAGCCAGCTGTTTATTAATTTTATCGAACGACAGACCCGGTACGTGTTTGTTTGAATGGCTGGCATGATTGGCCAGTGCGATCTCTATCGTGGCATACAATGTTTTTTCATTGAAAGGCTTTACAATAAACCCGGATGGGTTGGTTTGTTTTGCCTTATCAATGGTTTCTTTATCCGAGTATGAGGTAAGGTAGATGAAGGGGATGAAGTTATTCCGGTTGATGTATTCGGCAATGTCGATGCCTGTTTTATCACTTTCCAGGTTAATATCCAGTATGGCAAAATCGGGCTGGTTTTTTTTCAACTGAAAAAAAGCTTCTTCGGGATCGAAGGCAATGCCCACCACCTCGTAATCATTGTTATTAAGGTACATGCCGATGTTCTTTGCGATCAGCGGTTCGTCTTCTACGATCAGAACTTTGATGTTGGTCATTTCAGCCGGTGGTTTTGAATTTTGGAATAAGTACCTGTACATCGGTGCCGTTACTGCCATTTACCAGCAGGCGGGCCTTCATCTTTTGCGAAAACGCTTTAATGATCTCGTAGCCGAATGAATTTGTTTTATCCGGGTTAAAATCCTGTTGCAGCCCGATGCCATTGTCTGTTACCTGCAGCAGCAGCCCGGCTTCATTCTTTTTCATGGTTACCCAGATCTCCCCGGTTTCCTTTCCTTTAAATGCATATTTAAGTGCATTGCTGATCAGTTCATTCAGGATCATGCCCAGCGGTATAGCCGTATCGGTGTGCAGGTTCAGGTTCTCGATCCGGGTGTGCAGCTGAATTTTATCGGTGCGTATATTATAGGTCTGGAAAAGATGGTTACTCAGCATTTTAATATACTCATCCATATTTACACTGTTCACGGCATTGCCCTGGTACAGGTTCTGGTGAATGAAGGCCATGCTTTGTACCCGCTGAATACCTTCTTTGATGATGGCGGTTGCCCGCTCATCATTCAGCGATTGCGACTGAAGGTCGAGCATGCTGCTGATGACCTGTAAATTGTTCTTTACCCGGTGATGGATCTCCTTATTAAGCACTTCCAGCTCGGCTGATTGCTTATTAATGACCAGGCTTTTCTTCTGTTGTTTTTTGAACTGGTAGAAAATAACGCCTCCCAGTATCGTTACAGCCGCCAACCCAAGCCACAGCATTTTTTTGTTTCTTCTTTCATCATTCAGCAGCTTTTGTTTCAGTTCGTTCTCCCGGCTGAGTGAAAGGCTTAATTCTTTTTCTTTGGCAAGTTGGTCATTCCGGAGAATAGATTCTGTTTTTAATGCAGCCATCAGCAGTTTCTGACTTGCCAGGGAAGAATCCTTCAAAATGTTTTCACGCAGCAGTGCCATACGCTTCAACTCTTCCTTGCTTAGTTCCTGCTCTTTTAACTTATTGGCAAGGTTCAGGTATTCAATCTCTTTTTCTTTCAGGCTGGCATCGGCAGTGTTTTTTATTTCGGCACTTATTCTTTCCATATTCTCATTTCGGAAAATATCCTTATACCTGTCCATAAGTTTTGCCATACGGTAGGCGGTTTTGTAGTCTTCATGCTGGCTGCTCATTTCGGTGAGCATGCTTAAACCTGCTATGGCAAGTTCAGGGCTCCTGAATTTCTCTATCATGGCTGCCGCTGAGTCAAAATATTTCTCCGAATTCTCTTTATCCTTCACGGCGATATAATAATTAGAGGTAGCTGCCAGGAGTTTCATTTTATTAGCAGGATTATTTTGTTGTGCAACCAGTTCCGCTGCCTGTTTTTTTGCAGCAGCGGCTTCCTCCAGTTTTCCAAGAAAGGAAAGATTCACAAGCTCATCGATTGCAGCCTCTGCGGATGTTTCAATATCATTTTTAGCCAGCCGTTGTACTTCCCTGGTAAAGTAGAGGGAACTGTCATATTGTTTCAGCGAAAAATAGATCTTCGACAGTTTTGCATTTGTTGCTACGATACCCTTCTCATCATTAAGGCTTTTTTTAACCGCAAGCGACCGCCTGAAATGATTGATTGCGCCCCTTGCCTGGCCAAAATCAAGGGCAATATTTCCCATAGCGTCCTGGCATTCGTTGAGCAATTTCAACTGGCCCGTTTTACGGAGAAGCTGGGTGGCTTCGCGGTAATTATCAAACGACTGCCGGAAATAGCTCAGTGCAGCATAAATATCTCCCATGGTTTTATGTACAATGCCAAGCGATATCTCGTCGTTTAAATTCTGCAACAGGGGTTTGGCCTTTTCCAGGTGGGTAATGGCCTCTTTGTACCCTTTTGTACGGAAATATAAAAGACCCAGTTCTGTTTCGCTGGCGGCAATACCGGGTAAATAGCCAATGCTTTCTGAAACGGTTAATGCTTTGTTTGCCCAGGAAAGGGCGGCGCTGCTGTTTTTTACTGAGTTCTCTTTACTGCTTACCAGGTATTGCTTTACCGACAGGCTGTCTTCATAGCGCACCGGCGGGGGCCTTAATTGCCCCCAAACCATGGTACTGCTTAATACAGTTACGTATAATGCCAGCCATTTCATACTTAAAAATATAGTTTCCTTCCGGGTTTCTTGCTATCCGGCAGCGTACAAAAATGCTTCAAGTAAAGGCAAAAGCAGTAACCCCCAGGGGTTATTTGTAAGCAGGCAGACAAATTTCCTATAAAAAATTTGGCGGTCTCATTTTATTTATCGTATATTTGCGATATAAAATAAAAACATGGCCATTCACAAAAAAGAAGAATTCACCCAAAAGGAGCAGGACCTGGCGGCCTTTGCCAAGGCGCTGGCCCACCCGGCACGTATTGCCATTCTTAAGTTGCTGGCACAGCGTAACGAATGCATCTGTGGCGAAATAGTAGATGTGTTGCCGCTTTCCCAATCCACCGTATCGCAGCATCTGAAAGAACTAAAGAACGCCGGGCTGATCGATGGAAATGTAGACGGACCAAGAAGTTGCTACTGCATAAACTGGAAAGCCTTTGACAAATTCATGGGCGAATTCAGTTTTCTTTTTAATAAAATGAAAGTACAGAACGAAAAAGCATGTTGCTAAGCTGATTGTTAATAATAAAAATAAAGCCATGAACAACGAATCTCAAATTAAAGAACTGGTAAAAGAAAAGTATGCTGCCATTGCAGCGCAGGACAAAGACCAGAATGCCGCTTCCTGCTGCGGCGCAACCGCTGCCTGTTGCGGCGATGATGTATATAATATTATGGCAGACGATTACAGCAAACTGGAAGGCTATAACCCCGATGCCGACCTGGGCCTGGGTTGCGGACTGCCAACCGAGTTTGCAAAGATGAAAGAAGGCGATACGGTAATCGACCTGGGCAGCGGCGCCGGTAATGATGCGTTTATTGCACGTAAGATCGTGGGAGAAAGCGGTAAAGTGCTGGGCGTTGATTTTACCGAAGCCATGATCAAAAAAGCAAGAGCTAATGCAGAGAAACTCAATTTCAATAATGTGGAGTTCAGGCTGGGTGATATTGACGATATGCCCGTTACTTCCAATTATGCCGATGTGATCGTAAGCAATTGTGTATTGAACCTGGTACCCAACAAACATAAGGTCATCAGCGAGATATTCCGTGTGCTAAAACCGGGTGGTCATTTCTCCATCTCCGACATTGTACTGGAAGGAGCATTGCCTGCCAAGTGGAAAGAAGTGGCAGAACTATATGCAGGCTGTGTTTCCGGAGCCGTTCAAAAACAGGTATACCTGGAAATGATAGAAGAAGCCGGATTTAAAGAGATCACCCTGCAAAAAGATAAAACGATAAACATCCCTGACGATATCCTGGCCAATTACCTGAGTGCCGGAGAAGTTGCGGAATATAAAAAAGGTACGACAAGGATCACCAGCATAACAGTGTATGCCGAAAAACCTGCCAAAGACGAGCGCAAATGCTGTGAACCGGGAAGCGGATGTTGCTAAAGATCAATTTTCACCATAAATAGTATAGCCATGAACAAAGATCAAAAAGACCCTGCTTGTTGCACAACAAACAGCGGGTGCTGCGGCATAACCGATTGGGGTTGCTGCTGACCGAACAAAGGTTGGCAGTTTCAGAAAACCGCCAACCTATTTATTAATTTCAAAAATAAACAGAATGACAACTGAAACATTAACATCACCTGCTTTACAGGCTGATCTGAATAAAAACAAAATAAACTACCTGTGGCTCAATGGCGAAAGGGTGATAGGAATTGAGGGCCTGGAAATATATGAGGATTGCAAACAACTGCATCACCTGCCGGCCATTAAGAAAGAGCAACGGGATGAACTGAACAGCATCATCAATTCAACCCTGGAAAGATATGCGGAAGAAGGTATCTGCAATTACTGGCCATGCCTGGTAACAAAGGCAAAGGAATATTTTTCGGAACAGGGTTATTGCGTGATCAAGCAGGATAAAATTAAAATTGAGATAAGGCAGTCCGTTGAAGTGGTATCACCGTCTTTCCCGGCAATAGATGTAACAACAGTGAAAAGAACTGATCGGTTCCTTACAGCAGCCGGTCTTTGGTATATCCAACGTCAGGGTAAGATGAGATCGCAAAAAAGGTTTATCTAAGAAATAAAATTCATTCAAACCAAAACATAAAGCCATGCGCTCAGAGTCAGCATCACTGCAGCTAAAAATTGCACTTACTGAAAAAGAAAGGCAGGAAGTATTCAGCTTGCTAACGCAGCAAAACTTACCTATTACCGATATTAAAGAAGATACCCTTCTTTATTTTTTACTGGATGCTGATAAGGTAATGGGCACTGCAGGTCTGGATATATTTGATGATTGTGCCATGCTGCGCAGCGTGAGTGTGGTGGCCGATGCCCGGGGAAAAGGGTATGGTAAGATCATGAATGAACAGATCGAAAAATTTGCAAAGGAAAGCGGGATCAGCTGCATGTACCTGATCACCCATACGGCAAAAGATTTTTTTGACCGCCAGGGCTATTGTGTCATTGACCGGGCAACGGCTCCCGATGCCATAAAACAAACCGAGCAGTTTACCGGATTATGTCCTTCATCGGCTGTAGTAATGAAAAAAACCATCTAAGCATGAAGAAGAAGATCCTTTTTGTGTGCATCGAAAACAGCAACCGTTCTCAAATGAGCCAGGCATTTGCAAAAATTCTTGGTGGAGAAGACGTGGAAGCATTCAGCGCCGGAAGCAAACCGAGTGGCATCGTAAACCCCAAAGCCATTGCAGCCATGAAGGAACTGGGCTATGACCTGGGTACGCACGACAGCAAAAGTCTTGATGAAGTAAAACAGTTTGCTCCTTTTGATGCCGTGGTATCGATGGGTTGCGGCGATGCCTGTCCCTGGATGCCGGCAAAACAATTCATCGACTGGCAGATACCCGATCCAAAGAATATGGAACCAACACAATTCAATGAAGTGAGAGACCTGGTGGCCGTCAAAGTGAAACAACTTCTAAAAGAACTCAAATAAAAAAGCCTTTCATTTTCTGAAGGGCTTTCTGTTATCTTTTTATAAGATGATTATCGTTTACTGATCTTGGATAAGAGGCGAAGTATCTCCAGGTACAACCACACAATGGTTACCAGCAATCCAAAAGCGCCATACCACTCCATGTATTTGGGAGCGCCCAGTTCGGCGCCACGTTCTATCATATCAAAATCGATGATCAGGTTGAGGGCTGCCAGCGCCACCACAAAAACGGAAAATCCTATTCCCAGTGCACTTCCTTCGTGCAGGAAGGGAATAGAAATACCAAACATACCGAGCACCCAGGTAATGAGATAAAAAACAGCAATACCCGCAGTAGCGGTAAAAATGATGGCCTTGAATTTTTCGGTGGCCCTGATGATACGAAAGCTGTAAAGCAGGTACATGGCAATGGCAGTGCCGAATGTAAGTCCTACGGCATTGATCACAATGTCCGGCGCCAGTTCGGCAAAAGCAAAATTGTAATAGGCAGATATGGCACCCACAAACAACCCTTCCAGTAATGCATAAAGAGGAGCCAGCCATGGACTCCATTCTTTTTTAAACATCAGTACAATAGCAACTACCAACCCGCCAAAGGCGCCGATATAAATAAGTGGCTGAACATTGGCTCCTCCTGCAAATTGTTTCCAGGCGTAAAATGCCGTACCCATCACCATCAGGAACAGAAAACCGAATTTCTGCAAAGTGCCTTTGATGGTCATGGCATTTTCGTTGGTTACTACCTCTTCCAGTACGGTATCCTTAAATCTCTTTTCAGATAAAGTGGGATTACCCGATTTAAATAAGTCCATGTTTTTGAATTTAGAAGCTAAAATTAAAGGTTTATCGCATAAAAAAAACGTTATTTCTCCTTCTTTGGTATGTGTTACAGGGGCCCAACTTTCTTATCTTTGCCGCATGGAACAGTTGTTATTACAGATAGAAGAGCTGAAAAAAGAGATCGCTTCATTCAATGGGGGCGATGCAGAGACTTTTCGCATTAAATACCTCGGATCAAAGGGCCTGGTTAAGTCATTGATGGGCGAAATGAAAAATGTGGCCGCCGAAAATAAAAAAGAAGCCGGCCAGTTGCTGAACGATTTCAAGCTTTTTACCGAGGCGAAATATGAGGATCTTAAAGTTGCCTCAACCGCAAACAACAAACCTCAAACCTCAAACATTGACCCTTCTCTTCCCGGCGACCCCATGCCCCTGGGCAGCCGTCACCCCATCAGCCTGGTGAAGAACAGGATCGTTACAATTTTTCAACGGCTTGGTTTTGCCGTGGCCGAAGGTCCGGAGATAGAAGACGACTTCCATAATTTTACGGCGCTTAATTTACCGGAGAATCATCCTGCCCGTGATATGCAGGACACTTTTTATATTTCTCAAAACCCCGATTGGTTATTGCGTACGCATACTTCCAGTGTACAGGTACGTGAAATGGAAAAAGGAAAACTGCCCATCCGCATCATTTGCCCGGGCCGGGTTTACCGGAACGAGACCATCAGCGCAAGGGCCCACTGCTTCTTTCACCAGGTAGAGGGTTTATACATTGCAGAAAATGTTTCTTTTGCCGACCTGAAACAAACACTTTACTTTTTTGTGCAGGAGATGTTTGGCGAAACTGTGAAGATCCGTTTTCGCCCCAGCTATTTCCCGTTCACCGAGCCCAGTGCCGAAATGGATATCAGTTGCCTCATCTGCGGCGGCGAAGGTTGTAACGTTTGTAAAAAAACAGGTTGGGTGGAAATTCTTGGCTGTGGTATGGTGCATCCAAATGTATTGGACAACTGCGGCATCGACAGTAACAAATACACCGGCTTTGCCTTTGGTATGGGTATCGAACGCATCACCATGCTTAAGTACCAGATAAAAGACCTGCGTTTGTTCAGTGAGAATGATGTGAGGTTCCTGGATCAGTTTACCGGGGCTGTATAAGGTCATCATGGGGGAAGAACGACCGAAGCGATCTGCTGGTAAAAATTCGATATTGATGTTACAGGCATTTGTTCATTACCCATCATCGTCCCCGCAGTTAGCGGGGCTCTCTTGTGCTTTTATTTCTTTAATCAGCAATTAAAATATCAATGTCTCAACAAATAAATTCCATCTGCGTTATCGGTGCCGGCACCATGGGCAGTGGCATAGCGCTTGCTTCGGCGCAGAGCGGCTTTTATACCTTGCTGTTCGACATTAATAATGAGGTGCTGGAAAAAGCAAAAGCATCCATTCAGAAGAATCTGCAGTTTTTAACAGACAAACAAAAAATTTCTTCCGAAGAAAAAGAAAGGGTATTCAGCCGCATCCGCTTCATCACCGATACCAACGATTGCCTGGCCGATGTGATCATAGAAGCCATCATTGAAAAAGTGGAAGCCAAGGTTGCCATCTTCAATCAACTGGCCGAAGTGAACCATGCCGAAGTGATCTTTGCAACCAACACTTCTTCCTTATCTGTTTCCGGCATACAGTCCGGTGTGGTACATCCGCAGCGGGTAGTGGGTATGCATTTTTTCAACCCTGCCCATATTATGAAACTGGTGGAAGTGGTAAGGGGAGAACAAACCAGCGAAGCCGCTGCACAAAGGATCTATGATCTTTGCCTGCAGATGAATAAAACACCGGTGATGTGTAAAGATGCACCGGGATTCATTGTGAACCGGGTGGCAAGGCATTATTACCTGGAAGCAATGAAACTGGTGGAAACAGGCGTAGCCACGTTTGAAAATGTAGACGATATCATGGAAGCAACGGGTTTTAAGATGGGGCCCTTCCGTTTGATGGACCTGATCGGTATGGATATCAACCTGGCAGTTTCCCGGTCTTTATACGAGGCCAGTGGCGAAGCAGAACGCTTTAAACCATCTTCCATACAAATAGATAAAGTGGCAAAGGGCGAACTGGGAAAAAAGACCGGCAGGGGATTTTATCAATATTGATCCGTAAGTGCATACACGGCAAAAGAAGCCAGCCAGTGTTCTCCTTCATAATTACCGCTTGCCACTTGCGGCAGCGCTGCTTCTAAATGTTCATTGGCCAGCACAAGAAGATGTTTGTTGTTAATGGTTGCGGCAATTCCCTTCAGGCACCAGGCACGGCTTAAATTCAATCCATCTAAATGCACCAGCTTTCCATCGGAACGGTCCTTTACTTTTCCGGGTGCTGGTTTAAAATTTTTATCAAACAGCTGCGGTATGAATTTTTTCAGCCAGTTGGTGAATGGTTGTTTGGGTAAAACCTTTCTCATCAGGTCGGCTTCTTCCAGGCAGGGACTTAAAAAATCACTGCCACCGGGCTCCCAGCTAAAAGGGCAGTTTTTGTCTGCAGAATAAAAACGCATGGCGGCTCCGTCAATGGCTTTTGTAAGTGCGCTGTCTTTTTGATGCATCGCATAATCATACATCATACTTAATCCAAACGAAAGGTTGCTGTGCTCACCCGCCCGGATGGGGTAAACAAGTTTATCTAAATAAGCTACGGTAAGTTTGGCGAGCTCCGCTGCAAGCGGTTGCAAAGCGGTTGCCCATTTTTTTGCATCGGGATCATTCCAGGTGAGCAGCTCATCCTGCAATTGCAGTAACCATGCCCAGCCATAGGTACGCTCAAAACTCTTATTGTCCTTCGACCGGAAGAGGACCACTTCCCGGTCAATATTTTCTTTCGTAAAATGTTTATTAAAGAGTTCACGTACCTGTGCTGCTTCCGGTATGCCGGGAAACAACTTAAGCAACCGCACCAGCATCCAATGGCCATGTACGCTGCTGTGCCAGTCGAAACAACCAAAAAATGCCGGGTGATAATTTTTCGGGGCAGTGGTTAATGAAAGATCGCCGAAAGTGATCCCGGTCTTATACGGAAATTCTTTTTCTGCACAACGCAGCGGAAGTTTTGCGAAATGAGAAGCGCCGCTTTGTGTAAGTATGATCCCGCCGTCTTTTTTAATGTATGGTGCATCCTGGGCTCTGCAAATGTCGCCGAAAATAAAAATCAATGAAAGCAATAAAAGATATTTGCAACGCATCTTGTTTATTTTTATAACTTACCAGTCATCGTTCAAACAACTAAAAATAAGATTTATTCCTTCAAACGATCATACCATATCTGCCCTTAGTGAAACAGCCTTGCTGGTTTCATTCGACCCTGTCATCGACGAGGCGGTCAATGAAAAAGTGATCGCCCTGCAACAGGCATTTGTGGCTGATTTTTTTACAGGGTTTATAGAAACCGTGCCTGGCTATTCATCACTGGCGGTTTTTTATGATGCGGTTGCCATACGAAAATACCATCCTGCCGTAAGCTCAGCATTTGATTTTGTAAAAAAACATACCGAACAGTTAATACACATACCTGGCGATATCGCCGTAAAGAACGAAGAAGCCATCATTAACGTACCCGTATATTATAATGGAGACGACCTGGATGAAATAGCCGGCCGGCATAACATTTCTGTTGCCGAACTGATCCGCATTCACACAGAAAAAACCTACCGGGTCTTCATGATCGGCTTTCAGCCCGGCTTTGCTTACATGGGCAAACTGGATGAACGCATCGCCACGCCAAGAAGATCATCCCCACGTACCCTGGTGCCGGCAGGAAGCGTAGGCATTGCAGGCTTTCAAACAGGCATCTATCCTTTTGCATCACCGGGAGGCTGGCAACTGGTAGGTCAAACACCCTTAAAAATATTTGACAGAGAGCGATCGAGTCCTTGTTTATTGAAGGCAGGCGATCACATAAAATTCAATTCCATCAGCAAAGAAGAATTTGAACAAAGCAATGAGTATTAAGATCGTCAAACAAGGAGTATTGACCACATTACAGGATGGCGGGCGAAACGGTTTCCGCAGTATGGGTATTGGTGCCGGAGGCGCCATGGATATTTTTGCGATGGCCGTTTCAAATTTTTTGGCAGGTAATTACGAAGCAGCAGCCGTGCTGGAAATAAATTTCCCCGGCCCGGAAATATTATTTCAGCAAAATGCCATCATCTGTTTGGCCGGGGCCGATCTTTCTGCATCGGCCAATAATGATCCCTTGCCCTTGTGGCGGCCTTTTTTTGTAAAAAAAGATTCGGTGCTGCAATTTAAAAAGCCTGTTCATGGCGCCAGAACCTACCTGGCCGTGCAGGGCGGATGGCAATCGGAAAAATGGCTGGGCAGTTACAGTACCCACCTGCAGGTATCTGCCGGCGGGCATTTGGGCAGGGCACTGCAGAAAGATGATGTGATCTTTTTTAAAGAAGAAAATTTTTCGTTGACCGGAGATAAAACACTGAACTGGCATATCCCGTACAAAGAAACAGAAAAGATATATCAGCCGGCAAACAGTATACGTTGCATAAAAAGTATTGAATGGAACCTGCTGGATGAAGCATCAAAGCAAAATTTTGAAAAGAATGAGTTTGAAATTACCAACCAGAGCGACCGGATGGGATATCGCTTGAATGGCAGCTCACTTTTATCAGATCGGTCAACAGATTTAATTTCCTCTGCCGTTGATGCCGGAACGATACAGCTTTTACCCGATGGGAATTTAATAGTGCTGATGGCCGATCACCAGACCACCGGTGGTTATCCACGCATTGCATCCGTAATAAAGGCCGACCTGCCAAAACTTTCGCAGGTAAGGCCCGGACAAAAGATCAATTTTAAAGCAATAACGGTAACCGAAGCAGAGGATGCATTAATTTCAATGGAGCAGGTACTGACGGAAATAAAAGCCGGCTGCCGGCTTAACTTCGAAAAATATTTTCAACCTTGATCGATATTAACTGCGATATGGGAGAAGGCATTGGCAATGAAGAGCAGCTTATGCCTTTTATCAGGTCAGCCAATATTGCCTGCGGTTATCATGCAGGCGGGGAAGTTGCCATGCAGCAGGTGGTTGAACTTTGCCGGAAGTACAACGTGAACATCGGCGCTCATCCTTCTTTTTCAGACAGGGAGAATTTTGGCAGAACGGAGATGCATTTATCTTCAATGGAAGTTTATTCACTCGTAACAGATCAATTGAAAATACTAAGCGATATTGTAAAAAGGAACGGCGCCAGGCTGCATCACGTAAAGCCTCATGGCGCCTTGTATAATATGGCTGCCAAAGATCCGGTTCTGGCGAAAGCCATTGCGCAGGCCGTAAAAGATATGGATGGCTCTCTTGTTTATTATGGGTTATCAGGTTCTGTGATGATAAGAGAAGCAACGGGTGTTGGCCTGCAAACGGCCAATGAAGTTTTTGCCGACAGAACCTACCAGCCCGACGGTTCACTTACCCCACGTTCTCAAAACAACGCCTTGTTAAGCAGTACCGATGATGTGATAAAGCAAGTGATGAAATTTGTAAGAGAAAATAAAGTAACAACGGTAACAGGCGAGGAAATAATGGTGCAGGCCGATACCATCTGCATTCATGGAGATGGTAAACATGCTGTTGAACTTGCAAAAGCCATACATCAACGATTGTATGAAAACTAGATCGGTTCTTTCGGGCCCCTTGCTGGGTGCAGCTTTCCTGATGGCTACATCGGCCATTGGTCCGGGCTTTATTACCCAAACCACCAAATTTACGGCAGAGCTGAAAGCCAGTTTTGGCTTTGTTATTCTCATATCGGTGTTGATGGACATAGGAGCACAGCTCAATATCTGGCGCATGATAAGCGTAAGTAAACTGTATGCCCAGGAGCTGGCCAATAAAGTTCTGCCGGGAACGGGTTATGTGTTATCCGTGCTGATCATTCTTGGCGGCATTGCATTCAATATCGGTAACATCGCCGGTGCCGGGCTCGGCCTGAATGTACTTACGGGATGCAGCGTACAAATGGGATCTGTTATCAGTTGCCTGGTAGCCCTCGTGATCTTTCTTTTTAAGCAAGCCGGCAAAGTCATGGATAATTTTGCAAAACTGCTGGGCTTTATCATGATCGGGCTGACGTTGTATGTGGCCTTTCAATCGCATCCGCCGCTGGGAGAGGCGGTTATTAAAACATTCATTCCCGATACAATAAATGAAACGATGATCCTTACCATTGTTGGCGGAACAGTTGGCGGCTATATCAGTTTTGCCGGTGCACACCGTTTGCTGGAGGCGGGTGTAACCGGGGAAGAGAATATAAAACAGGTATCCAAAGGCGCTGTTTCTGCCATACTCATCGCTTCGTTGATGCGTATCCTTTTATTCATTGCTGCCCTCGGCATTGTGTGGAAAGGCATTGCCCTGGATCCAAAAAATCCTGCTGCTGCTGTATTTGAAAGCGCAGCCGGCCAGATCGGGTACAAAATATTCGGATTGGTCTTATGGAGTGCTGCCATTACTTCGGTGGTAGGCTCTGCATTTACATCAATAACATTTGCAAAGCTGCTGCACCCTGCTGTAACCAGGAATTTCAGGGTTATCATTATTTCATTCATTGTTTTTTCTACGGTCATATTTTTACTGGTGGGGCAGCCGGTAAGGGTGCTGGTGATGGCCGGGGCAGTAAACGGCTTGATCCTGCCGTTTGCTTTAAGTATGATCTTGTTTGCAGCCCGTAAGAAAAATATCACCGGCAATTACAAACATCCCGGCTGGCTGGCTGCAGCCGGGTGGATCGTAGTGGCAGCCATGACCTATATGGGCGTAAAAGCGATCATGGCTTTGCTCCCTTAATGATTCAGCATTTCATTCTTCTATCTTTGTAAAAAACACACACATGGTATTGGTAACAGGCGGTGCAGGACTGGTAGGAACGGAGTTAATTACGCAGTTGATTGCACGGGGTAAGCAGGTGAGGGCTATTTATAATAAAACCCCGCTTGCCGAATTTAATTCTGTTGCGTTTGAGCAGATGCAATGCAATATTCTGGATGTGGTCGGGTTGGAAGAAGTCATGAAAGGGGTGGACGAACTGTATCATTGCGCTGCCATTGTCAGTTTTAATCCAAAGCACCGCAATGAAATGTTCAAAATAAATATTGAAGGAACAGCCAATGTGGTGAATGCTGCTCTGGATGCAGGTGTGCGGAAGATGGTTTATGTAAGTTCGGTAGCTGCTTTGGGCCGTATACGGGAAAATGAACCCATCAATGAAACCATGAACTGGTCGGAAGAAACGAGCAACAGCGCCTATGGCCAAAGTAAATTCCTGGCCGAGATGCAGGTATGGCGTGGTATTGGCGAAGGACTTGATGCGGTAATGGTGAATCCCACTATTGTGATCGGCCCCGGCGATTGGAATGGCGGGTCGTCGCAGTTGTTTAAAAATGCTTACGAAGAATTTCCCTGGTATGCAGAGGGCACAACCGGGTTTGTAGACGTAAGGGATGTGGCAAAGGCGATGATACAATTAATGGAAAGTAATATCACAGCCGAAAGATTCATTCTTAGTGCAGAGAACAGAAGCTACCGGGATGTTTTTAATTTAATGGCAAAAGCATTTAATAAAAAACCTCCCCATAAAAAAGTAACCCCTTTGCTGGCAAAAATCGTATGGCGCCTGGAAGCATTAAAAAGCCGCCTGACCGGGAAAGATCCGTTGGTAACAAAAGAAACAACAGCAACCGCATTAACCAAAGCCAGTTTTGATAACAACAAACTGAAAAAATTCATTCCGGAGTTTACCTATCGTACTGTTGAAGAGAGTATTATACATACCTGCGCCGTATTTCAACAAAAACTTAACAGCCATTGATGTACATTAGCGTTTTACAATAAGTTTGATCCAAAAGAATATCTGATGAAAAAAATCTTTTTTTGCCTGCTGGCATTTATCGTTCCCGTTCTGTCTTTTTCCCAAACAATTTTTATAGCCAAAGGAAGAATACTGGATGCGGTTAGCAAACAACCGCTGCAGGCCGCCTCCGTTTTTGCCGAAAACACCACCCTGGGTACCGCCACCGATACCGAAGGGAATTTTACATTGTACCTGCCCAATGGCGGATACAACCTGGTGGTAACATTTACCGGTTACCAGACAGAAACAAAACGGATCACATCGGGTGATGATGCCAACAACTCCATCGTTATTGAACTGAAGCAAAAAGAAAAAGAATTGCAGGATGTGGTGGTAAAAGCCAGTTTTGAAGTAAAGGACGGTTGGGAGAAGTATGGTGAATTCTTCCTGGACAATTTTATTGGCAAAACCGCCAATGGCCGGGAGTGCAGCATAAAGAACAAGGAAGCGGTGCATTTCTTTTTTTACAAAAGAAAAAACCTGCTGAAGGTAATGGCCGATGCCCCGGTTGAAATTATAAATGATGCCCTGGGCTATTCCATTAAATACAGCCTGGATTCCTTTACACATGAATATAATAAAGAGGTAAGTACATACACCGGGTATCCTTTGTTCAAAGAACTGGAGCCTGCCAGTGAAGAGCAACGCAACCGATGGAAAGCAAACCGTGAAACCGCCTACAATGGTTCCATCCTTCACTTCATGCGCAGCATGTACCGGAAAAAATTAAAAGAAGAAGGATTTGAGATACAGTTCCTGCTGAAGGAGAACGATAAGGAAAAAGCCATACCACTCCGTAATTTTTATGCGGCAGTGAATTATAAGATGGACGATACGGCCCAAACGGTTGCCATCATGCCCAATCAAAAAGAAGTGGCGGTGCTTTATAAGAATGAAGAGGCCTCAAAATTGTTCCTCGAAGCAAATCCCGATGCTTCGCCAAAATTCCAGCTTTCGGTTGTATCGTTTCTGCCCAGGGAATCTTTAGAGATCGAACAGAACGGGTATTATTACGAACAGAGCGACATTACCATTACCGGTTACTGGGCGTGGGAAAAAGTAGCGGATATGCTGCCGTATAATTTTATGGATGCAGGGGCAGCGGTTGTAAAAGAAGAGGCAGTGTCCCCTGCCATAATTCCTCAGCAGGAAACCAGATCCACCGACTTCTTGACCAGCCTGACCTGGAAGACGGAGGAAAGCCGTATCATGGAAGGAAACAATATTTCTTATTACAAAAGAGGCGGGCAGGAGAACAGCATCAATCTTGATAATGATGTTTATAAATTCAGTGCAGATAATACAGGCATATGGTCCTTCAACGGGCAGGAATATAAATTCACCTGGGGTTACAGTAATGCAGAGAAAACGAAGATCAAAATGATCATGCAGTATCCCACGCCGTTGATTGTGAACCTGGAGAATATTGTTATCAACGCTTCTGTCTTTTCCTATACAAGACTTCAGCAGGCCAATGGCGTTAATTTAATGGCCAATGAAACCAGAACGGTAAAATAATAAGATGCATACTTTATTTGCCCATTACTTTTTCCCATAGTTCGGGTATCCGTTTTACCCAAACCAGTTCCTTCATCTTTTCTTTGGCATCTTCAATGGGGCTGCCAAAATAAACCTTACCGCCTTCGGTATCTTTTCCCACGCCGCTTTGTGCATAAACGGTTGCATTGGCACCAATGGTGAGGGTTTTGCTTACACCCACCTGGCCCCAAAGGGTTACCCCATCTTCTAATATTACGCCGCCGGCAATGCCAACCTGTGCAGCAATAAGGCAGTTTTTTCCTGTTACGGTATCGTGGCCAATATGAATCATGTTATCCATCTTGGTTCCTTTGCCAATGATGCTGTCGTGACTAACGCCCCGGTCGATGGTACAGCCTGCGCCGATCTCTACATCGTCTTCTATGACTACCCGGCCGCAACTGGGCATTTTTTTATACCAGAGTTCCCGGTCCTTTTTGGTATTATAATAAAAAGCATCGCCGCCGATGACCGTACCTGCCTGTATGATAACGTTGTTACCGATGACGCAATGATCCATGATAGTAACATTGGGATGAATGATGCAGTTTTTCCCGATACGTACATGATTACCGATGAACACGCCTGGATAGAGAAATGTTCCTTCACCAATGGTTGCCGAATCGCTGATCATTTTTTTTGCCGGCTCAAACGGACGGAAGTGCGTTGCTATTTTGCAATAGGCCTCAAAGGGGTTGTCAACAATGAGCAATGCTTTTCCTTCGGGTACGTCTGTTTCTTTATTGATGATGATGAAACTGGCTGCGCTGTTTAAACATTTAGCATAATATTTCGGGTGATCAACAAAAACAAGATCGCCTTTTTCTACTTTGTGAATTTCGTTGATACCGGTTGCCTGGGCATTGGGATCGCCTACTAATGTTGCCTGGATCAGTTCAGCGATCCATTGCAATGAAACAGGTGAAGGGAATTGCATACACGTAAATTTCATCAAAGGTACATCGCTTTGCTTTTAGTTGATTTGCCGGGAAAAACTATAAAAAAGCCCTTTCGCCCCGTTTTAAGAAAAAAAAATTTTTGCATTTTTTGCCACAGAAAACAGAAGTATGAATGTGGCACTTCGTCATTTTTCCAAGAGAGGATTTTATTTTATGAAACGGATCGGTTTGTTAAAAATAAAAACAGGTTCTTCTGAAATGCCAGTAAAATCAATAGTTTCAAAGCATGCTTCATTGATGAGAAAAAATAAAGAACGTATTCTTGTTGAGAACTCCTGATTTTTCCGGATGAAGAATGCATATAAAAACATCGTCCTTATCCACAGGCTAAAAAAAAATGTTAATAAAAAATTTTGAAAATATTTTTCTGTTAGGAAAATTTCTTTTTAATATTGTGTAGGGAATTTGGTTCCCGGTACTTACTAACCCATCTATATAGCAAAGCCTGGCAGTCAAAAGCCGGGCTTTATTATTTTCAGCAAGGCCTGTT
>Ga0116177_10001455_pt1 | contig 17566 bp, 18 predicted proteins | sample AD_STIC10_MetaG_FD_89750 | JGI IMG/M metagenome (GOLD analysis project Ga0116177, IMG submission 89750) | Active sludge microbial communities of municipal wastewater-treating anaerobic digesters from USA - AD_STIC10_MetaG | ecosystem: Engineered > Bioreactor > Anaerobic > Digestate | place: USA... | reverse complement strand
TCAGGAGATCATGGACGCGGTGGACACCTATATCCCGACTCCGGAGCGCAAAGCGGACCTGCCTTTCCTGATGCCGATCGAGGACATCTTCACGATCACCGGACGCGGCACCGTCGTCACCGGCAGAATCGAGCGCGGACAGGTCAAGGTTGGCGAAGAGATGGAAATTGTCGGCCTTACCGATGAGAAAAAGAAAGCCGTCATCACCGGCGTCGAGATGTTCCACAAGATCCTTGATTACGGCGAGGCCGGCGACAACGTAGGCCTGCTGCTCCGCGGCATCCAGAGAACCGACGTCCAGCGCGGACAGGTCGTCTGCAAGCCCAACTCCATCCACCCGCACACCAAGTTTGTCGGTCAGGTTTACGTCCTGAAAAAGGATGAGGGCGGCCGTCATACTCCGTTCTTCAACAACTATCGTCCGCAGTTCTTCTTCCGCACCACCGACGTCACCGGCGTCATCACGCTGCCGGCCGGCGTCGAGATGTGCATGCCCGGCGATAACGTCGAGATGAACGTCGAGCTGATCACCCCGATCGCCATCGAAAAAGGCCTCCGCTTCGCCATCCGCGAAGGCGGCCACACGGTCGGTTCCGGTGTCGTCATCGAGATCGACGGATAAGTTCGCTAAAAAGCAATAAAAAGTTCCCGTCCGGTTCGGACGGGAACTTTTTTTGTACGTTGGCGATAAAAGAAAACAGGCGCGAGGCGACGTTGCCTCCTTGGGCGGAAGAACTGTGAGCATTGTTCAGACGCCGTTTTTCTCGCGGGCCGCGCGTCGTTTCTTATACAGATCGGATTATAAATTTTTATAAACCCGGTACAGCTCTTTGCCGCGTTCTCCGGTCCGGAAGGATTCGGAGATTTTTTTGAGCGCCAGCAAAAAAACCTGACGCTCCAAATGCGCCTGCAGCAGCCAAGACTCCGTGACTTCCGGGGAGAGGACGTAGCAGACCGAAATGCCCCATGCGCAGGCCATTTTCGCGTAAGCTCCCGGGTGCCGGACGGAGCCGTAAAGCTCCAGCAGGGTCGGGACGAACTCCGGCTCCGCGAAGTGGTCGAGCAGCATCACCTCCGCGAACCGGACGGCAAACTCGCGCTCGTCGGCGAGCAGGGGAACAAGGAAATCCAGATAGACCCGCCGATTCTTTCCGACGTCGCGGAAGGAGACGCAAAAGCTGTCGCAGACCGACCAGTTCCGGATCCGCGGCAGGAAATCCGCGACACGCCGCAGCCGCTCCTCCGCCGGCATCCGCGCGCCCGCGATCACAAACCCGCGAAGCATCGTCTCCTCAAAAAACTCGTCTCCGCCGGAGGAGAGCGCGCCCTGCCAATCGGATTTGCAGATCCGCCTCGCCGTCTCGCGGAGCTTGGGCAGGCGGACGCCGAGCAAATGCTCCTCCTGCGGGATCAGCTTCCCGGCGAAGGCGGCATATTCCGGCTCGGCGAGAGAGAGCAGCTCCTCTTTGATCGCCTTCTCCATCTTCTCACCTCCTAATAAAAAAATGGCTTCCACAAGCCAAATAAAATCGGTATATAAATTAAATTATTATATTATAAAGTCCAATTATGTCCCATCAGGGCGAAAACGGCGCTTTTGGGGGGCCGCCCGCCGTCTCCGGACCGAGGAAAAGCTCTCCGGTCGCCGCGAACGTTTGCTTTGCGGGCGCGGTCAGCTCGCGGGGCTTTTTTGGCTGCGAATCCCGTAGACAACCTTTTTGAGCTGTTCGACCTCCTCGTCGGAAAGCGCGTCCGGCACGCAGGAGGAGATAAAAAAGTTCATAATGGAGCTGTCGTAAAAGCGGTCCAAAAAATGGCCGCTTTCGCCGTCGAGGTATTCCGCCTTCGTGACCCTCGCGGAATAGAGATTGCCGCGCCCTTTTTTCTCGCAGAGCACGAACCCCTTTTTGACCAGCCGGGAAAGAAACGTGAGCACGGTCGTCGTCGCCCAGCCGCGGCTGCCGCCGAGCGCCTCCCCGATCTGCGCGCCGGTGAGCGGCGATCCCGAATCCCAGAGTGCGATCATAACGGCCAATTCCGTCTCGGGCAGTGTCCGAATGCCGCTTTCCATCAGAATCCCCTCTTTCCGCTGAAACTGCTTCGACAAATGTAGAAGGTTTTCCTATTATAGCCGCTTGTCCCGCTTCTGTCAAGGGAAAATACGGGCTTTCAAAAAAACGGTTGCGCTCCTCCAAGCAAAAAATGCGCGGCCGTTCTTTTAGAAAAAATATTACTATCTGTAAAAAAACGCCGCCCGGCGGCGCGGCGGGAGCCGCGCTTCCGTCCGGGTATGAAAAGCGGCAAAAAAAAGCCGAGCTTCGAGGAGCCGCTTTGCGGGGCTCGGAAGGCGGGGGATAAAAGGCAAGAGAGGAAACCAAAAAATGCGGAGAGCGAAAAATAGGCAAGGCCGAAGGCGACGCGGCGAGAGCCGCGCTTCCGTTGGTGGAATCAAAAACAATAAAAAAACGGGCCCCGATGGGGCCCGCCGGTTTCCCTTATATTTCCTCGCCGCAGAGGTCCGCGGTCTTCGCGCCCGCCATGCGGATCAGATCGGCGGGAGCGGCCTCCACCTGCCTGCCGATGCGCCCGCCGCTGACGGCGACGGTCTCCCACCCGAGCACGGCTTCGTCAAACCATGTGGGGAAGGGCTTTTTCATGCCGATCGGCGAGCAGCCGCCGCGCACGTATCCGGTCAGAGGCAAGAGCTCCGGGACCTTCACCATGACGACGAATTTTTCCCCGGCGACTTTCGCCGCCTTTTTGAGATCGAGCGAGGCCCCGCCCGGCACGACGAACACAAAATAGCCGCCGGAGGCGCCCTGCGTCACCAGCGTTTTATAGATCCGTTCGAGCGGGATGCCGATTTTTTCCGCGACCGAGAGAGCGTCCACCGCCTCATCCCCGTCGTGCTCGTAGCCATGCGGCGTATAGGGGATCTTTTTTTGCTCGAGCATCCGCATGACGTTGGTCTTGTCCTCTTTGTTGCTCATACGCGGGATCGCTCCTTTAATTTTTCCACGGCGGAGAGGATCTCGGGGAGGCTCTCCTCCATCATCTCTTTATAAAAACCCTCGTATTCGTAGGTCAGCTCCTCGATGGGCTTCGTGCGGATGGCGTCGGCGTACTGCTCCAGCATGCGAAAGGTCTTTTCGTAGGCGTGGTAGCTGTTGGCGCGGTGGGTGTAGGAGCCGACCGGCACGCCAAGCTCGCCCGCCACCTTCTTTTGCAGCATGATGAAGGCAAAGGCGTTCATAAAGGAGGCCTGCGGCGCGTCGTTGGAGCGCATCATCACCTTGCAGTGGAGCTTTCCCTCGCGGATGAAATACTGGATGCTCTGTAAACAGGCCGGGTCGGCGTTTTTGCTGTCGACCTCAAAATCCCGGATATTCATGACGGCGCGGCGGGTGTCGGGATTCCGGCGGAGTTCCGAAAGGATGAACGGCAGCTGCCCCGCGTAGCGGTCGTGGTAGGTGTATTCCCAGCAGTTGCCCTCGCCGATCTTGAAATCGAGGATGCCGTCAAGGATCTCCATCACATACTGCTGCAGTTCGTAGAAGCCGCCGATGTAGAGGCGGCTGACCATCGGCTCGGCGAGGGCCTCGTCGACGGCGAAGGTCATGCCGACCTCCTTTTGCGTCTGGCCCCAGTCGGAGCAGGGGAGCACGTCGCCCTGTTCGTATAGCGCGAGAATGGCTTTATGGTAGGCCTCCGGCAGCGTTTTGCCTTCGACAAAAAGTTCCTTCATGCCCCGTCAAACCTCCGAGAGATCGAAATTTTCCGCGATGAACGAGCTGGCCCCGGCCTCGACCGCCTGTCCGACCTCGTCCGCGGAGTGCAGCGTCCACGCGGCGATCCGCGTGCCGTAATAGCGGCAGAGCCGGAAGCCGAAGGTGGAGTCCCGGAAGTTCCATGCGAGGAAATCCGGCCTCGCCAAAAAATTCGTAAAGAGGTTCCCGAGCAGGAACGCCAAGGTGCGCTTGGCGTCCGTCAGATGCCGCAGGTCGCAGGAGAGCTGGCCGCGGATGACGTCCGGGCGGTTCTCGCGGAACCATTTCAAAATGTAGGGGCTGAACGATTCGACGACGAACGGCCCCTCGTAGGCGTCGAGCAGCGGTATGGTCTTTTCGCAGACCTCGCAGTCGGCGGGGTCCGCCGCGTATTTTATCTCGCAAAGCAGCGGCGCGCCCTCCATGGCGTCGAGCGCCTCGGAGAGCAGCGGGATGCGCTCCTCCGTGCCGCCGAGGCGGAATTCCCTGAGCACGGCCCAGTCGGTCTCGGCGACCGTGCGGTCGATCCCGCACATGCGCGCCGTGTTCGCGTCGTGGAAAACCACTGGCACACCGTCTTTCGTGAGGCGGACGTCGAGCTCGGAGCCGAGCCCCCTCTCCGCGGCGGCGCGGAAGGCCCCCAGCGAGTTTTCCGGCTTCGCCGCGTCGTGGAGGCCCCGATGCGCCCAAACGAGCGGCAGCTCAAACGGGCGGTAATGATTCGGCGTGGTCATCCAGACGATCGCGCACGCGAGCGCCAGAAAGAGGATCACCAATATTACAAAGGCAGTCGTAAAATCCATAAAACCTCCTTGAAGGAAAACAGCTCTGTTTTTTTCGCCGGACGGCCGGCCTTGGCCCCACGATATGGAAAAGCAAAAAATCGGGGAGAAAATCCACGGGAAGCGCCCCGCCCGCCTTTTTTATCAAGAAAAGCGGAATGGGCCCCCGGGAACGGGCAAAATAAAGTTCGGGAAACGAGGCGTGGGGCCCGCGCCGTCAGTCGATATCCTCGACGACGGACTCCGGCGGTTTGTCCAACACCTCCGGGCGGCGGAGAATCTGCTCAAAATACTTGAACGAGGTGGCGAAATAATGGCCGTCGCAGATCCGCTCATCCGAGGTGACTCTGTAATCTATGTAGCGATGCTTCTCCACGGAGCCGTCCTTTTGCGTCTCATAGACCGTCCGCTTCGCGCCGAACGCGATAAACACCGGACAGGTGCCGAAATTATAGAGGTGGTGGTAGATCGGCGGGATGCCCAGCGAGCCGAGGTTTGTGATGAAAAGGCTGCAGTGGAAAGGGGAGGCTTTGTGCAGAGCCTTGGGCATGATGCCCAGATAATCAAGGAGCATGATCAGGGAGACAAACAGGCGAAACAGCCCGCTCGGCATCCACACGAGCGCCCGCGCGACGAAATCGAGGGAGGTGGAATCGCCCGCCCGCCTCGCGACGGCGATGGCATCCTCCATTTTATGATAGACCTCGTAAATACTGTCCTCCGGCTGGAAAACGACTTTAATGCCGGACTCCTGCGAATTGAGCTCCATGGTTTTCTTCACCATCATCGAGAGGGTAAAGTCCTCGTGCTGATAGATGCGCTGGCCGGCGACGAAACGGTTGAGGCCGGGTTTCTGGGAGACGAGCCGGATGTAGGCCGCCACGATCACGTGCATGAAACCGAAGCCCTCCAAGCCGTCCTCTTTTCGTTTCTCCCGGATATAGTTGTCGATTCTGCCCAGTTCAGCCGATCCGCCGAAAAGGTTGCTCGCGTCGTTCCGCGTCTTCATCACAAAGGGAGCGACATAGTCCATCGGCGGCAAAGTGCGGATCTTCCGTCCGTCGTAGCGGTCGCCGAGTCTTTTTTTCCTTTTCTGCATCGTTTCTGTCCTTTCCGCGGCTTGCGCCGCCGTTTTTTCAAAAGGCCCGGTTCCATTATAACAGGCCGGATTCCGCTTTTCCACGTTTCAGACAGAAAAAACTCTGAAATTCATAAAATTATAAGAAAAATCGGATTCCAAGCAACAGATTCTTGCGAAAAACGCCCGCTTATGGTATCTTTATGACGTATGTAAAATTTACCGACTGGAGGATGCTGGAATGATGGAGGACGCGGCGCTTGCCGAGCTTCTTTTCCCAAACGTCGGCGCGACGCCCGAGGAGATGGAGGAGCGATACCCAAAGAGGAACCTGCCCGAGGGGGCCAAAGTCACGAGGATCGCCCCGAGCCCGACCGGTTTCATGCACCTTGGGAACCTCTTCGGCGCGCTGACGGACGAGCGCCTCGCCCACCAGTCGGGCGGCGTGTTCCTGCTGCGCATCGAGGACACGGACTTAAAGCGTCAGGTCGAGGGCGGCGTGGAAAAGATCCTCGACGTCTTCCATAAATTCGGCCTGCAATTTGACGAGGGCGCGCTCGAAAACGAGGGCGAATTCGGATCTTACGGCCCCTACCGCCAGCGCCAGAGGGCGGAGATCTACCACGTCTTCGCGAAGCGGCTCGTCGCGGAGGGCAAGGCCTATCCGTGCTTTTGCTCCGAGGAGGAGCTCGCCGGGATGCGCGAGCGGCAGGAGGCGGAGGGGGAGAACCCCGGCTACTACGGCAAATGGGCGCTCTGGCGCGGCCGCGGCTTAGAGGAAATCAAAAAGGAACTTGAAACCGGCAAGCCGTGGGTGCTGCGCTTTCGCAGCGAGGGCGACCCGGCGAAATACCTCCACCTGACCGATCTTGTGAAAGGGCAGATCGACATGCCGGAAAACGAGCAGGACATCGTGCTGCTCAAATCGGACGGCATCCCGACCTATCACTTCGCCCACGTGATCGACGACCACCTGATGCGCACGACGCATGTCGTCCGCGGCGAGGAATGGATCGCGACTTGGCCGTTCCACGCCCAGCTCTTTCAGGCGCTCGGCTGGAAGCCGCCGAAGTACGTCCACACCGCCCAGCTCATGAAGATGGACGGCGGCAGCAAGCGCAAGCTCTCCAAGCGCAAGGACCCGGAGCTCGCTCTGGATTATTATTTCGCCGAGGGCTACCCGGTCCCCTCCGTGATGGAGTACCTGCTGACGCTGCTCAACTCCAATTTTGAGGAGTGGCGGCTCGCGAACCCGGCCGCGCCCGTCGGCGATTTCAAATTCACGACCGGAAAAATGAGCGTCAGCGGCTCGCTTTTTGATCTCGACAAGCTCCGCGACGTCTCCCGCAACGTCGTCGCCATGATGACGACGGAGGAGGTCTGGGGCTATCTGACCGAGTGGGCGAGGGAGTACGCGCCGGAGTTTTACGCGATCCTTACGGACAGGCCGGACTATACGAAGGCGATCCTCTCGATCGGCCGCGGCGTCCCCAAGCCGCGGAAGGACATCGCGGTTTGGAGCGAGTTTCAGGACTACATGGCCTTTTTCTTCGACGGGCTGTTCGTCCCCGGCGCGGAGTACCCGGAGAACGTGCCCATGGAGGACGTCCGGGCCGTGCTCAAGGAATATCGGGAATTATATGATGAGCATGACGATCAGGAGGCGTGGTTCCAGAAGATCCGGGATCTCTGCACGGCCCACGGCTACGCCGCCCAGCCCAAAGAATACCGACAGCATCCCGAGCTTTACAAAGGGCATGTCGGCGACATCTCCGCGGTGCTGCGCATGGCGGTCACCGGCAGGGTCAACAGCCCCGATATGTACGAAGTGATGCATGTCATGGGCGTGGAAAAAGTGAGGGAGCGGCTCGCCTCGGCCCTCGCGCGTCTCGCCGGACCGCGGGAATAACATTTTCGGAATACCGGAGAGGCCGCGCCGCCAAAACCTTTTTGCGCGCGTTTTTCGGGCGGCTTCCCGAAAAAAACGGGACACCGCCGGTTTTGCGGACGCCTCGCCGCCCCATAAGGGCCCTCGTGCGCCGTTGTCCGGGCAGCTTCCCAAAAACGGCGGGACGCCGCCGGGCCTGCGGCGAATATTTTGCCGAAGAATTCATGCTGAAATAGCTGAAATAGAGGAGAACACCATGCCGGAAGAAGTGTCCAATTTCATCCACGATATCATCGACGCCGACCGCGCGGCCGGTTTCGCGAAGCCGGTGCACACCCGCTTCCCGCCGGAGCCCAACGGCTACCTGCACATCGGCAGCGCGAAGGCGATCTGGATCAACGCCTCCACCGCGGAGAAATACGGCGGCCTTTTCAACCTGCGCTACGACGATACGAATCCCGCCCGCGAGGACGACGAATACGTGCAGTCCATTCTGGACGACATCCGGTGGCTCGGCTACGAGCCGACCGGCGGGATCTACTACGGCTCCGATTATTTTGACAAGTGCTACGAGTTCGCCGAGAAACTGATCGTCGAGGGCAAGGCCTATGTCGACGACCTCTCGCGCGACGAGATGCAGGAATACCGCGGCAGCGACGCCGGCAAACCCAGCAGGCCCAGCCCCTACCGCGACCGCGCCCCGGAGGAAAACCTTGATCTCTTCCGCCGGATGCGCGCCGGCGAGTTTGAGGACGGGGCCAAGACGCTCCGCGCGAAGATAGACCTCGCGAGCCCAAATATGAATCTGCGCGACCCCGCGATCTACCGCATCAAGCGCGAGACGCACCACCGTCAGGGAGACAAATGGTGCATCTATCCGCTTTATGATTACGCCCACCCGATTCAGGACGCGCTCGAGGGCATCACCTACTCGTGCTGCTCGATCGAGTTTGCGAACCACCGCCCGCTCTACGACTGGGTGGTCGAGAACATCGGCTTCCCGGAGCCGGTGCCGCATCAGTATGAATTCGCCCGCCTCAACGTCACGCACACCGTGATGAGCAAGCGCTATCTGCGCATGCTCGTCGAGAACGGCGTCGTGGACGGCTGGGACGACCCGCGCCTGCCCACGCTCAAGGGCATGCGCCGCCGCGGGTACACGCCCTCCTCGATCATTGAGTTTATCAAGACGGCGGGCGTCTCCAAGGCCGAGAGCGTGGTCGACATCGGGCTGCTTGAGCACTGCATCCGCGACGAATTAAACCGCGCCGCCGAGCGGCGGCTCGCGGTCGTCGACCCGGTGAAGCTCGTCGTCGAGAATTTCCCGGAGGGGGAGACGGTCTATTTTGATCTGCCCAACAACGTCAATGACGAAGCCGCCGGCAGCCGGAAGGTCGCCTTCACAAAGGAGCTCTGGATCGAGCGCGGCGACTTCCTGCCCGAGCCGCCGCCGAAGTTTTTCCGCCTGAAGCCCGAGGGGGAGGTTCGCCTGATGGGCGCGTACCTCGTCACTTGCACCGGCTACGACACGGACGCGGAGGGCAACGTCGCCGAGATCCGCTGCACCGCCGACCTCGCGACCGGCAACGGCATGCCCGCCGACGGCCACAGGACCAAGGGCACCATCCACTGGGTCTCGGCCGCGCGCTGCGTCGACGCCGAGGTCCGCGAGTACGGCCGCCTTTTCTCCGAGGCCAACATGATCACGCTGCCGGAGGGCAGGGATTTCGGCGATTTCCTCGACCCGAATTCCGTCGTCGTGCACAAAGGCTGCAAGCTCGAGGAATCCCTCGCGGCGGCCGGGGACGACGAGCGGTTTCAGTTTGTCCGCAGCGGATATTTCATCCGGGACAGCAAATACGAGGGCGTCTGGAACGAGATCGTCGGCCTCAAGGACACTTGGGCCAAGGTGAGCGATACCTAAAATATGCCGGGGGAACCCCGCGCGGCCGTCCCGGTTTCAAGGGGGCTTCGGAGGGGCGGCAAACGCTTTTTTAAAAAAACGCCGGAGGGCTCCGCTTTTTTCGCGCCGGGAGCCGCCGCCGGAGAAATGACTGCAGAAAGGAAATGACAACATGTTTACGTGGCTGTACGCTCTGTCCCGCGTGGAGGGGGCCGCGGCGGTGCTGATCGGGATCGGCGTCTGCTGGGGGGTCTACCTCGCCGCCTACCTTGCCAACCGGAGCAACCGCAACAAAAAGGGCGTCCTCTGGGGGCTTCTCTCGATGCTGGCGGCGACCTTCGCCTGCGACGTATTCTGGTTTTTCTATTATTTCCCGCGCTTTCAATATCAAAACCGGGGGATCGTCGGCTTTTTCTGGCTGCTTGTGCTGCCCGGCGCGCTGACGGTGCTTTGGGTGATCCTCAGCTCGGTCAACGAGCTGCGCCGGCGGAGCGCGGAACGCGCCCGCGCGAAGCTCGAACATCAGGCTCCGGCGGACGCCGAGCCAAAATAAGGGCTTTCTTTCGTCGGTTTTGCTTTTAGAAGGCGGAAATCCCCTTGATATTTTTGTTTCCTATGCTATAATTAACTAAAAAGGGGTGGATTCCGTGATGAAATACGTCGAAAGAAAGCGTTGGCTTCTGTTCGGCCTGCCGCTGACCTTTACCAAATACACCGTCACCGGCGAGCAGCTGACCGTAAACACCGGCTTTCTGCGGCAGGAAGAGAACGATTGCTACCTCTATAAAATTCAAGATACCGTTTTTCGCACCTCCCTGTTCGAGCGCCTGTTCGGGCTGGGCACGGTGGTCTGCCGGACCGGGGACGTCACCCATCCGGAGCTCACCCTGCGCCACATCCGGCACGCGAAAGAGGTCAAGGATTTTATCGCCGAGCAGTCGGAGCGGGAGCGCATGGAGCGCAGAACCATCAATACCCTCAATATCGGCGCGGATCTGGAAGATGCCGCTCGGGCGATTGAGTATTAAGGAAAGGAAAGAGTGCCATGTCTAATTTTTCCGTCATCAAGGGCAACATCGTCGATATGAAAGTTGACGCGATCGTCAATGCCGCCAACACCAGCCTGATGGGCGATGAGGGCGTCGACGGGTACATTCACCGCGCCGCGGGCGCGGAGCTCGTCAGCTGCTGTCGGAGGATCGGCACCTGTAAAACCGGCGAGGCCGTGATCACGCCGGGCTTCAAACTGGATGCCAAATACATCATTCATGCGGTCGGCCCAATCTGGAACCGCGGCCTTAACAACGAGGAGGAAATGCTCTGCAGGGCGTACCTCAGCGCGCTGAATCTCGCCGTGGAATACAATTGCCGCAGCGTCGCGTTTCCGTCCATCTCCACCGGCGCGTACCGCTTCCCGCTCGATCAAGCCGCGCCGATCGCCGTCAAGACCATCCTTTCCTTCCTTGAGAACGACACCTGCATCGAAGACGTCTACATGGTCTGCTTTGACGCCAAGACGAAAGAGGCCTACGATAAGGTGATGAAGGACCTCGGCCTCGCCACGGAGTGAGCGGCGTCCTTTCCTGAAATGAAAAAAGGCCCTTCCGGTTTCCGCCGGGAGGGTTTTTTGGTGGACGCCGGGCGCGGCCCCGCCGGGGATTTTTTGCTCCGGCATGGGCATCCGCGCCGGTCGGCCGCGGCCCCGCCCCGGAGAAAACCCCCGCGCCCGCGTTTTGGCTTTACAACTTCCGCGCAAAATAGTAAAATAAACTATATTCAAAAATGGAGGCGTAGACATGGTAATCATTGAAATGGCGGACGGTGGCATCATCAAGATCGAGCTTGATAAAAAAGCCGCGCCGCTCACCTGCGAGAATTTTGAGCTTCTGGCCGGCACCGGATTTTACGACGGCCTCGTTTTCCATCGCGTGATCAAGGGCTTTATGATCCAAGGCGGCGACCCCTACGGCGCGGACCCGATGAAGGCCGGCATGGGCGGCTCCGGGATCACAGTGAAGGGCGAATTCGCGGCGAACGGCTGGGAAAACCCGATCTCCCACCTGCGCGGCGTCGTCTCCATGGCCCGCTCGCAAAGTCCGAATTCCGCAAGCTCCCAGTTTTTTATCGTGCATGAGGACAGCACCTTCCTCGACGGACAGTACGCCGCGTTCGGCCGCGTGGTCGAGGGCATGGACGTCGTGGACGCCGTCGCCGAGAGCGCGGTGCGCAATGAGCGCCCCATCTACGCCAAAAAGATGAAACGGGTCTATCTGGCCGATGAATGAGCGTAAAGGGGGAGGGGGAGGCTCAAAAACGTTTTGGGCGTCCCTTAAAATCAAAGAATCTCTGCAATATATCGCGATCATGGCCGCGGGGCTCTGGCTCGCGCCCTTGGCGGGCGGATGGATGGCGGAGGCGGACCGGGAGGTCTATCTCGTCTACCTGCTGCTGATCTCCGGTCTGCCGATGCTCGCGGCGGCCACCGGCTATGTGATGGGCGACCGGGACGGCGTCTGCCCGCCGTTTTACCCGGCGGTGTTCCTGCTGAGCTACGGCTCCGCGGCGGCGTTTTTCTCCGGCTACGGCGCCGCGTGGAAGACGGCGCTCGTCTACACCGCGCTCGCCATGGCGGGCAGCTTTTTCGGATGGCTGCGCAGACAAAAGCGCATCCGCGACCTCCTCAGCGGCAAAAAGGAAGCCGCAAAGACGCCGCTCCTGCTGCGTCTTTTCGACCGCTACCACATTGACAAATATAAATGACCGGCAGAGCGGGGGAACATCCCGCCGCCCCCGCACGAAAAAAGCGCCCGCGAAAGCGGGCGCTTTTTTCATTAAGGAGAGAGGTGAAGAAAAAAATTGCTTGCCGGCCGACATGGCGGCGGGGAAACTGCCGGAGGACCTGACGATTTCCTCCCTGCGCCTTTATTCTATCACGCCGGCCGTGAATAAATCTTTTGCGAGATTTTACGAAATCTTCTTTTTTGCGTGTCGCTTTTTTGAGGAGGCGCCGCCGGGCGGTTACTTGCAGAGCAGGTTCACGGCGCTGTGCAGGTTTTCGATGGTCACGCCGTCCTGCCCGGGCTCGAATTCGCCGTCCAGCGACCAGCCGGTCTCGGGATTCGAGAGCACGGTGATCCTGCCCGCGGAGGCGAAGTCGATCATCCCGCAGCGGTACTGCCGGTTGGTCAGCGCGCGCACGATCTCCGCGAGATCGGCGGCGGTCTCCGGCGGCCGGATCAGCATAACCTCAAATTTGCCGTCGTTCATATCCACGATGTTGGGGTCGATGGTCAGGATGCCGCCGAGCGAGGTGGAGTTGCTGATCGCGCCGAAGAGGTACTCTCCCTCGAAGATTTCGCCGTCCGCGTCCAGTTTGATGGATGCCGGCTTCATATACGGCAGATCGCGGGTGCTCTCAAGGATGTAGGCGAGGTGGCCGAGGAAATTTTTGACCGCCTGCGGGGTGGAGTAGCTCGCGTGGGTGAACGCGCCGAAGGAGGCGACATAGGAGAAATACCGGCTCCCGAATTTGCCGGCGTCGAAGGGCCGGGGCGCGCCCTCGGCGATCTCCGCGGCCGCGGCCATCGGGTCGAGCGGGAGGCCGAGACTGTTTGCAAAGTCGTTGGTGCTGCCCGCCGGGATATAGCCGATCTGCGCCCGGATGCCGCTTTCCAAAATGCCGTGCAGCGTTTCGTTGAAGGTGCCGTCGCCGCCGATGCAGGCGATCACATCGTATTGGGCGCCGTATTCGCCGACCCAGCGCGTCGCGTCGCCGCGCTTTCCGGTGACGAACACGGTGGTCACGAAGTCCCTCGCGCAAAAGAGCCCGATGATATCCGCGAGGCAGCGGTTCGCGGCCCGCATACCCGCGCACGGGTTCAGGATGAGCATCAGTTTTTTTGCCATATCTAACGCCTCCGGTCCGAGATCCTAAATGATGATAGCCAAAACGCCCCCGTTTGTCAAGAAAAAAGCCGCCCGTGCTCAAAACCGGGACGGCCGTGCTCAAAACCGGGAGGGGAAAGGGGAAACCCATGCGGCCCGGCAATCTTTTTTCTGCGAATGAGCACGCCACCGGGTAAATCTCCTGTCCCGCCGAGGTCTTTTATAAAGCCGGGAGTTTCCCATGGAAAAGAGGGAACACCCCTCCTCTGCATGAGCACGCCGCCGGGCGGGGGTTCCGTCCGCTTTTAGAGTTTTGATTTAAAATCCTCGTACCCGAACGTGTTGAGCACCTCGGTTGTCCCGTCCCTATCGAGCTTCGCGATCGAGGGGAGATTCACGCCGTTAAAAAAGTTGGTTTTGACCATCGTGTAGTGCGCCATGTCGGCAAAGATCAGCAGGTCGCCGGGCCTTAGTTCCCGCGGGAACGAATAGTCGCCGATCACGTCGCCGCCGAGGCAGGTATTTCCCGCGAGGCGGCAGGCATAAGGATACTCGCCCGGAGCCCCCGCCCCGAGGACCTCGGGCAGATAATGTTCCTCCAAGACCTGTGGCATATGGCAGGCGGCGGAGGCATCAAGTATCGCGATGTCCATGCCGTTTTGCACGACGTCCATGACCCGCGAGATGAGAAAGCCCGCGTTGTAGGCGACCGCCTCGCCGGGCTCAAGATAGACCTGCACGCCGTATTTTTCGGAGAAGTCCCGGATAACCCGGATCAGCTCCCGCGTGTCGTAGTCCTCGGCGGTGAGGAAATGCCCGCCGCCGAAATTGACCCATTTCATCCCGCGCAGGTAGTCCCCGAAATCCTCCTCCACCTTTGCGAGCGTCTTTTTGAGATCGCCGACGCCCTGCTCGCAGAGCGTGTGGAAGTGGAGGCCGTCCGCCCGGACCGTTTTGTCGAACCGCTCCGCCGGGATGCCGAAGCGGGAGCCCGGCGCGCAGGGGTCGTACATCGGGTTTGGGCAGGTCGAAACCTGTGGGTTGATGCGGAGCCCGTATTCGATCTTCTTTTTGCTCGCCCGAATCTCGGGCAAGAATTTTTCGAGCTGCGCGTAGGAATTAAAGACGATGTGGCTGCAGCAGCCGAGGATCTCGCCGAATTCTTCCTCGCGGTAGGCCGGCGCGTAGATGTGGACCTCCCCCGGAAAATGCTCCGCCGCGAGCTTTGCCTCAAACAGGGATCTCGCCGCCGTCCCGGAGAGATACCGCGCCATCAGGCCGTAGACCCGGTACATCGAAAAGGCCTTTTGCGCGAGCAGGATCTTGCAGCCGCTTTCTTCTTCAATCCTCCTGCAAAGCTCAAGATTTCGCACGAGCATCTCCTCGTCGAGCACAAAGCAGGGCGTGGGGAGATTTTTAAACAGTTCGGAATAATTTTTCAATCCGCGTCCCTCTCCGGATCCGTTTCCAGCCTCTTTCGTATAAAGTTGGGTATGTCAAAGTATTGCGCCCGCAGTTCCGGGTCGTAATATTCCACGTCGTCCCGCCGGATGTGAAAATGCGCGTTCCAATCGGTGCCCTTGTTTTTGGTGATGAGCACGAACATATAAAACCCGCCGACGATCATCGGGCAGGTGAAGATGACCGGTTTGTATGCGACGTCGTCCCGTCCCCGCAGATAGCGCATCAGCTCGCGGTATTCCCGCCGCCCCGCCGAAAACAGGGGGGCCCCGGTCTGCACGCAGAGGACGCCCGTCTCGGAGAGCGCGGCGATGCAGTTTTGATAAAATTCGTCCGAGTAGAGGACCTTCGCGGGCCCGACCGGGTCGCAGCTGTCCACCAAGATGCCGTCGAGATCCTTTTGCCCCTTGACGTACTCGAAGCCGTCGGCGATCACGACCTTCGCGCGCGGGTCATGCAGCGCCTCCACCGCCTCGGGCTCGTATTCTTCCGCGATCTCAAGGATCTCGGAGGAGATGTCGCAGAGCACGGCCTCGTCCACGGGGTATTTCAGCGCCTGCTTCATCGTGAGGCCGGTCCCGCCGCCGATGATCAGCACGCGCTTCGGGTCTTTTTGGCAGTCGAGCGGGAGATGCGCCATGATCTCGTTGTAGAGGAATTCCGTGTTGACCGAGGACTGCACGATGTCGTCGATGACGAGCGTCTTTCCGAGGTCCTTGTGCTCAAAGATCATGACCTTTTGGCCGCATTCGGCCTCCCGCTCATAGAGGATGCCGCCGATCTCGTAGCCGAGCTTCATGGAATCGGACTCGTCCTCAAAGAACATCAGCTTTTCTTTTTGATTGTCTTCGTCATAAATTTTCAGGATCATCTTTCGGCATCCTTTGACATTTTTATAATATATACTTTATTATATACGGATTTCGGGTTTCCTGCAAGTCCGGCGGGCGGTGGGAGAGCCGTTTTTTCGCCGCCGGGCGGCCGGGCCGGCAACTCGCGGCCATCAGGGGGATCTTTAGGAAATAAGGCGACAACGTGGGGCCAATCGCTCCATCCCCGTGGGATCTTTAAGCCCTCGCGCTAATCAGCGGGAGCCTATTTTTTATGCCCTGTCGAGAATTGCCATTACTTTTTGCATTTGGTATGATATGATGACGATGAAGATGAAGATGGTAAATAAACAACAACACAACGCCCATACACGGTTATTGTACGGAGAGAGGTTGTAAAAGTGGGATTGGTAAAAGGAATGTTGCATATTAACGGTGTGGCAGATATGGAATTAACGGGAGTTTCACGGGAATTTATTTTGGCTTATGCGCGCTTGCAGGTGCCAGAGCACCCAAATGCGACGATCGCGGTGCGAATGGCGGACGGTGCGACCGTTGATGCTTATGATGATTTCAAATGCATCCCGGAAGAACTGATTGAAACCTGCATAATTAAGCAATGCCCAAAGGATATTCATCCGGTTAAACGGCAGATAGACGAGGCCTACCGCTGCAGGCTCATAATCACCGACGAAAACGGCAACGTTATAACTGACGAGGTCTGCTGGTGATACTGGTATGCTTTCGGCATCAGCGTGGAGGAGCTGGCGGGGGCGGGAGGCGCGAACAAAGATAATTCGATTTAGCAAATTAAATCGCAAACGCTGCTAACACGTTGCTAACAAAACCAAAAATAAGACAAAAAATATCCGCATAGGCGAGCCGAAAGACGGCTTACTTATGCGGAAATCTTTGGTGGAGACGTCCGGGCTCGAACCGGAGACCTCCTGCGTGTGAAGCAGGCGCTCTAACCTGCTGAGCTACGCCTCCAGATGTGCTTCGTTATTATAGCACAGGGAAACGGATCTTGTCCACAGCAAAATGCGAAAAAATCGAAAATCCGGGCGGCGCTTTTCCGGCGCAGGAAAAAATTTATAATTCGTTCACCGCCTTGCCGCCGTTTCGGTGTAAAATAATACCGGATTTAAAAAAAGGAGCGGATGGTTTGTGATGATGCAAAAACTGCGGGATTTTATGTACGGGAGAAACGGCACCGACGCGCTCGCGCTCGCTTTCCTTGCCGCCGGCGTCCTGCTGGGGATCCTCTATCGGTTTACGGGCTGGATCCCGGTCTACGGGGTGTCGCTCGCCTGCTACATTTACAGCCTTTTCCGCACCTTTTCGCGCAGCGTGGGCAAGCGCCGGGCCGAGAACGCGAAGTTCGTGGGCCTCTGGTGGAAGGCGAAGAATCGGTGGGGCCTCCTGCAAAGCGGCGCGGCGGAGCGAAAGGCGTACCGCCATTTCCACTGCCCGAACTGCCGGCAGAAGATCCGCGTCCCCCGCGGCAGGGGCAGAATTGAGATCCGCTGCCCGAGCTGCGGTACGGCTTTTATCAAAAAGGTCTGAGCCGGGAGATAAGAAAAGAAAAAGAGCCTCGGAAGAGGCTCTTTTTTTAACGTTTCCATGAGCCGCCCGGAGCGGCCCCGCGCTTTTTCACGCGACGATAAGGGACGGCGATCTCCGCCCGGCGGTCGCCCGGAGGTCACCCGCGGGCGTCGGTCTATCGAAAGCTTCGCCCGGCGGTCGCCCACGGCCGCCGATCGATCGGGGGCCCCGCCCGGTGGCGCGATCCGGGCGTCCGCAGAGAAACGCCGCGCCGCCCAAGGTCATTCAAAATACCGCTTCGCGCCGCCGTGATAGGCGCCGACCTTCGAGGAATAGGCGGTCTCGGCGTTTACCTCCGCGCCCTTCACATGGGCGGAGGCGAGCTCGTCCAAGTTTTCAAACAGGGCGGAGAGCATCGCCTCCACCT
>Ga0116177_10001450_pt1 | contig 17608 bp, 13 predicted proteins | sample AD_STIC10_MetaG_FD_89750 | JGI IMG/M metagenome (GOLD analysis project Ga0116177, IMG submission 89750) | Active sludge microbial communities of municipal wastewater-treating anaerobic digesters from USA - AD_STIC10_MetaG | ecosystem: Engineered > Bioreactor > Anaerobic > Digestate | place: USA... | reverse complement strand
TGCGGAGGCGATCCGCGCGCAGGTGCGCGGCGCACTGGACAGTTACGCGATCGGCAACGGTGGCTCACGCGAAGGACACGTGTTCAACCTTGGGCATGGCATGTCGCCGGACATGAACCCGGACCACGTCGCCGTACTGGTCGACGAAGTCCACGCCTACAGCCGTCGCTGAGGCGACGCAGGCCGCCCGGGACGCCGCCCTATTCGGCGTTTGACATCAACGCCTCCAGCGCCTGCGCCAGCATCGCGCCGGTCACCGGCTTGCGCAGGAACCCGTCGAAGCCGGCCGCCCTTGCCTGGACTTCGGCATCGGCATCCGAGCGCGCGGTCACCGCCAGCAGCGGGAAGGCATGACCTTGCGCGCGCAGCATCCGCGCCAGCGCCAACCCGTCCATGCCCGGCAGGTCGAGGTCTATCAGCGCGGCATCGAACGCACGCGTCGCGACCTCGGCCAGCGCCGCCAGGCCATGCCCGGCGTGCGCCACGCGGTGGCCCTGGGCTTGCAGCAGGCCGCTGATCGCCTCGGCCACGATGCCGTCGTCCTCGACCAGCAGCAGGCGCAACGCCGCCGCATTGATGCGCGGCGCATCGGACGGGGACGCGGTGGCGGTGACTTCGGCATGCACCAACGGCAAGTCGACAATGAAGCGGGTGCCCATACCCGGTTCGCTTTCGATACCGATCCGCCCACCCATCGCCGCCGCCAGTTCCTGCGAGATCGACAGACCCAGCCCGCTACCGCCGTAGCGTAGCGCGGTGCGCGCGCCATCCGCCTGTTCGAAGCGGCGGAACAAGCGCGCCTGCTGCGCGGCGTCGAGGCCCGGGCCGGTGTCGGCCACCACGAAGCGCACGCCATGCGGCACCAAAGCGCAGGTTTCCAGCGCGACGTGGCCGCTCTCGGTGAACTTCACCGCATTTCCGACCAGGTTGAGCAGGATCTGTTGCAGGCGCGTGCGGTCGCCGTGCAGTGCAGTCGGCGCATCCGGCGCCATCCCGTCGATGAAGGCGAGGCCCTTGCGTTCGGCGACCGGTGCCATCAGCGCGGCGACCTCGTCCAGCAATGGGCGCAGGGCGAAGTCGGCATTCGCCAACTCCAGCCTGCCGGCCTCGATCCGGGCCAGGTCGAGGGCGTCGTTGACCAGCCGGAGCAGATGCTCGCCGGCCCGGCGGATTGCGTCCACGTGGCGGCGCTGGCGCGCATCCAGCGGCGTGCCCTGCAGCAACTCGCTCATGCCGAGCACGCCGGTCATTGGCGTCCGTACTTCGTGGCCCAGGGTCGCCAGGAAACGCGACTTCGCCTCCGACGCCTGCTCGGCCAATGCCTGCTTTTGTTCCGCCAGCTGCCACGCATGCTTGCGCTTCAGGCGCTGCCGGTACGCCCACGCCAACGCGAACAGCGCCAGCAGCAGCAGGGCCACGAAGCCTGCCTGCGCCCAGGCGGTGCGCCACCAGGGCGGCGGCACCACGAACACCAGTTGCTGTTCCGCCGCTGCGTTCCCGGCGGCATCCTGCGCGCGCATCCGCAACGTGTAGTGACCTGGCGCCAGGCCGGTGAAGACGCGTTCGCCACTGGCGCCCAAGGTGACCCAATCGCGTTCGAAGCCCTCCAGCCGCGACCAGTAGCGGTTCGCCGGCGGATCGTCGAACGCCAGCAGGCGGGCACGGATCCGCAGTTCCCGGTCCTCGCGGCCGAGGCGGAGCGACGTGTCCATCGGCAATTCCCGCCACTCGCCATCGCGACGGACCGCGATGCCATCGAAGCGCAGCGGCGGCCGTGTCCGCGCCGGGTCGGCAGCGGTGGTATCCACCATCACCAGGCTGCCGTCGGCGGTCGCTGCCAACAGCACACCATCCTCGCGCAGCAAGGCACTGCGATCGAGGTATTCCTCGCTGCTGGCGCCGTCCTGCATGCCAACCCGTCGCAGGTTGCGGCGTCCCGGTTCCCAGCGATACAGGCCGCGACTGCTGGTGATCCAGACCCGATGGCGGGCATCGACGAGCAACGCGGCAGCGGCCACCGCCGGCATGCCGTAGCGCGCATCCACGCGATCGATCAGCTTCCAGCCCGCGTTGTAACGTCGATACTGCTCCAGCCCTGATAGCCGCTGCAGCCACAGCAGGTCGGGGCCGTCAAACGCCAGTGCATGCACGCGTTCGGAACCCAGGCCCTGGACGGGACGGAAGCGAGCATAGGTGCGGTCCAGCGATGCCACGCCGTCGCTGCCTCCCACCCACGGTTCACCGGTGGGCGCGATCACCATGGCGTCGATGTCGGCAGCACCCAGTCCACCCGTGGCGCCCGCAGCAACGCCTATCAGAATTCGGCCAGTGGCTGGATCGCGTTGCTGAACGCCGCCGCCAGCCACCGCCAGCCACAACGTGTCATCCGGTGCCAGCAAGATCTGGCTGATCATGCCCGACGGAACCGGTGCCAGTGGATCGTCAGTGCCCCATTCGTCGATGGCACCGTCGCTGCCAACCCGGATCAAACCGGTCCGGTGGCCGATCCAGAGCCGGCCAGCGTCGTCTTCGAGCATCGAGGCCGGCTTCACGCGCTGGAGCCGCTGCAGCGCATCGGCGTCCATGGGTTGCGCCGTGCCATCGCGATCCAGACGCTCGACGACGCCGTTCACACCACCCAGCCACGCCCCACCATTGCGTGCTCCGCCGAGGGTGCGGTACATCGCGCCCTGCAGGCCGTCGGCCGGCCCCTGCAAGCGTGCCGCCTGACGCCAGTCGGCGCGCAGGTAGCCCAACCCCCGGCCCGCCACTGGCACCCACAGCGCACCATCCGGCTCGGCCAGCAATGCATTGATCATGCGCGGTACCTCGACACCACCGGTGCGCACCGGCTCGGGGGCGGCACCACCGTGCTGACGCCATAACCCGCGCCCTGTCCCGATCCAGTGGTCCCCGTCGCGATCGGTGGCTATCGCCAGTATCGCGTTGGGCGGATAGAACATCGGTGCCCAATCGGGACGGGACCAACGACCTTCCCGGTAGGTCCATACGCCCAGTGACGTGCCTGCCCACAGGCCGTCCGCCTGTGGCGACAACGAATACACCATCGGGACGCCATCCGCCCCCGGCAAGGTGACGGGCTCGAAGCGCCTGCCACGCTGGCGAGCCAGGCCTTTGTCGGTCCCGACCCACAGCACGCCGTCGGCATCCACGGCAAGCGACAACACCGTGTCCGATGGCAGGCCATCATTGGCCAGGGTGTAGCGCTGCATCCCCCCATCGACATCGATGCGGGTCAGCCCGCCATCGTAGGTGCCTGCCCACACGGCGTCGCCCTGGCGGGCCAACGCCCATACATCATCGCTGCCGAGCTGCGGATGGCTGGACAGGCGGTAATGGCTGAAGCGCGTGCGCCGGGCATCGAGCACGCTGATGCCCCCATCCTCGGTCGCGATCCAGACGCGGTTGCGGGCGTCGACGACCAGTGCCTGCACGTTGTTGCCCGGCAATCCTGCCGGATCCTGCGGATCATGGCGCCAGATCCGCATGTCGATGCCGTCATGGCGGGCCAAGCCGTCCGCGGTGGCGATCCACAGGTAGCCGTCGGCATCGCGGGCCAGCGCCTTGATGTCGGTGGAAGGCAGTCCTTGCGCAGGACCGGCCACGCGGAAGCGCGGGCGTTCGGGCACGCCGGCCAGCGTGCATGCGCACGCCAGCAACGCCAGCAACACCAGCCATCGGATTCCACGCATGTCGGTTCTCCCCCAGCCGATGCTGGCAACGCTTCGTTGCGGACGCAAGCGCGCCGATTCCGCGATGCAGGCCTAGAATCGCGCCATGCTCCCCCGGCGACGCCTCCCAACCTCCTGCCTGCCCGCCCTGTTGCTGGTGCTGGCGTGCGCACCGACCGCGGCCGGGGAACCGCCGCGCTACGCGTTCGACCCGGTGCATACGCGGGTGATGTTCGCCATCGACCACGCCGGCTTCTCCAAGGCGATCGGCACGATTTCCGGCAGCCAGGGCAGCCTGCAGTTCGATGCCGACGACTGGGCCAGCGCGCGGCTCGACGTGCTGGTGCCGATGGACCGCCTCGACATGGGCGACAGCGGTTGGAGCGCATCGGTGTTCGCACCCCGCTTCCTCGACGTGAAGCGCTATCCGCAAGCGCGCTTCGTGGCCACAGACGGCATGCAGCGGGGTACCGGCAACCGTGGGCGCGCCTGTGGCCAGCTCACCCTGCACGGCGTCACCCGTCCGCTGTGCCTGGACGTGGTGTTCAACAAGGCCGGCCGTTACCCGCTGCCGCCGTTCCGCCGCACGATCGGCTTTTCCGCCACGGCGACGCTCAAGCGCAGCGACTACGGCATGACCAGTTGGCAGTCACTGGTCGGCGACGACATCGACCTCCGGATCGAAGCGGAACTGTTCCGCAGCGACGCAGACGCCCCGGCGCCCACGCAGCCCGCCCCCGTCGCTGGCGATCCCGCGCCGCCGCCCAACGACTGAAGCCAACGAGACCCGCCATGCCGCTGAAGAACACACGCGACCGCTGGGGCAGCGTCAGCAAGCTGCTGCACTGGACCACCCTGCTCCTGCTGGTCTGGATCGGCTGGCTGGGCCTGACCATGGGCGACCTGCCGAACGGTCCCGGCAAGATCGCCACCTATGCGCTGCACAAGTCGATCGGCATCACCATCCTCACCCTGGCCGCGATCCGCATCGCCTGGCGGCTATATGCCGGGGCGCCCGACCCGATCCCGGGTTCACCGCGCTGGCAGGAACGCATCGCCTCGCTCACCCACCTCGCCCTGTATGGCCTGTTGCTGGCGATGCCGCTGAGCGGCTGGATCCTCAACTCCGCCTCCGGGTTCCCGCTGCAGTGGTTCGGGCTGTTCAACCTGCCGGCGATCACCGGCAAGGACCACGAGCTGCATGAACTGGCCGAGTACATCCACGAATGGCTGTTCTGGGCGATGGCGACACTGGTCGTCCTGCATGCCTCGGCGGCGTTCTACCACCACCTCTTCCAGCGCGACGCCACCTTGGCCCGGATGCTGCCGGGTCGCGCATCGCGCGTCGAACCATCCATGGAGACGCCCGATGCGTAAGACCCTGTTGCTGGCCCTGGCGTTGCTTTGCGCACCCGCGTGGGCGGCCGACTACGTGCAGGCGCCGGGCTCCAACCTGACCTTCGCCGGCACGTACCAAGGCGAGGTGTTCACGGGCAAGTTCCCGGGCTTCGTGACCGCCTTCCGCTTCGATCCGAAGCAGTTGGCCGCATCGAAGCTGCAAGTCGTGATCCCGCTTGCCACTGCCGCCACATCAAACGCCGATTACGACGGCGAGCTCCGCGGGGCCTCGTTCTTCGATGCCGCCAGGTTCCCGCGCGCGACGTACATCGCGACGACGTTCCGCGCGCTCGGCGGCAACCGTTACGCAGCCGATGGCACCTTGACCCTGCGCGGCATCAGCAAGCCGGTGGTGCTGGAATTCACCTGGACGCCCGGCGCGGCGCCCGTGCTGTCGGGCAAGGCCACGGTGAAACGGCTGGCGTTCGGCGTGGGTGGCGGCGACTGGGCGGATACCGCGCTGATCCCGGACGCCATCGCGATCAGCACCAAGGTCGTGTTCAAGGCCAAATAGCCGCGCGCCATGTGCGACGCGCGTGGCCATGGCACCCTGCCCGACCACGCACACATCCCCTGCGGAGCCCGCATGCCCCTGTTCCCCCTGTTCACCGACCTGCAGGGCCGCGAGGTGCTGGTGGTCGGCGGCGGCGAGGTCGCGACCCGCAAGATCCACGCGTTGCTGCGGGCAGGCGCACGGGTGCTGATCTATGCCCGTGAACTGGCACCGCCACTGCAGGCGTTGGCCCTGGCGGGACACCTGCAACGACTGGAGGGCGATGCGGTCGAGTCCGCCTGGATCGAACGCGCCTGGCTGGTGGTGGCGGCGACGGACGACCACGTGCTCAACCGCGAAGTCGCCGGTATGGCCGAAGCTGCGAAGCGCTGGATCAACGTGGTCGACGATGCCGAGCTGTCGAGCTACCAGGTCCCGGCGGTGGTCGACCGCGAGCCGATCACCATCGCGATTTCCTCCGCGGGCGCGGCTCCGATGCTGGCGCGCCAGTTGCGCGAGCAGCTCGAGGCCGAGATCGATCCGTCGATCGGCGAGCTCGCCCGCCTGTTCGCACGGCATCGTGGCCGCATCCGCGAGCGACTGCCGCTGATGCGCGAACGCCGCGACTGGTTCGAGCGGATCCTCGCCGGCGACATCCCGGTGCTACTGCGCGCTGGCAACGCTGACGCAGCGGAGCAGGCCTTCAAGGACGCCCTGGACGAAGGCGGCACGTCGCGGGTGCGCGGCTCGGTGGCCCTGGTCGGCTGCGGCGACGGCGATCCCGGCCTGCTCGCGCTGCGCGCGCTGCGCCTGCTCAACCAGGCCGACCTGGTCCTGGTCGGCGACGGCGTGGCCCAGGCGATCGTCGACATGGCCAGGCGCGACGCGGCGATGCAGCCATTGCCGTCCGCCGAAGATCTGTCCGAGGTACTGTCGGCACATGTCGAGGCCGGCAGGCGCGTCGTCTGCCTGCGTCCCGGCAGCGGCTTTACCGATGCCGCCGGACGCGTCCTGCGCACCACGCTCCACGAACGCGGGCACGCCTGCGAAACCTTGCCGGGCGCGGCCTGGCCCAGCGACTGAGCGAACGCCCGCGCCGCCGAGCTATTCCATGCCAAGGAAAGCCCGCACCGCATCCACGTCGAACGGCCAGTCCAGCTCAGTGCCACCGACATGCTCGCGAAGCACCGGCACTCGCAACCCGTATCGCGCTTCCAGCGCGGCGTCATCGTCGATGAAGACACTCTCGAAATCCGGCGCGCGCGCCTCGGCCAGCACCGCGAGCGCGAGGTCGCAGAGATGGCAGGTATCGCGCTGGTAGAGGATCAGTTCCATACGCCTGCGTCAGTGGCCGTCTCACCGGGCGGCCTAGAATAGCGGCCCGTTCCCGCCACGCAGTGCGCCGCCATGGCCGTCTCCACCTTCGACCTGTACAAGATCGGCATCGGCCCGAGCTCCTCGCACACGGTCGGGCCGATGCGCGCGGCGGCGCGTTTCGTCGAACATCACCTGGCCGAAGCCGGCCGCCTGGACGATGTCGCCCGGGTGCGCGCCGAGGTGTTCGGCTCGCTCGCCCTGACCGGCCGCGGCCACGGCACCGACAAGGCGGTGCTGATGGGCCTGGAAGGCCACTGGCCGAACCGGATCGATCCCGACGTCATCCCGGCCGCGCTGGAACGCATCCGCGGCAGCAAGTCGATCCGGCTGCATGGGCAGCGCGAGATCGCGTTCAACGAGAAGTCGGACCTGGTGATGAACAAGCGGCAGAAACTGCCGTTCCACACCAATGGCATGCGTTTCATCGCCTACGACGCCAACGGCGCTGAGGTCGCCAGCCGCGATTACTACTCGGTGGGTGGCGGCTTCGTGGTCAACCAGGACGAGGCCGCGGAAGACCGCATCGTCGCCGACACCACGCCGGTCGCGCATCCGTTCGCCAGTGGCGACGAGTTGCTCGCGCGTTGCGCGGCCTCGGGCCTGTCGATCGCGCAGCTGATGCTGGAGAACGAACGCGCCTGGCGCAGCGACGACGAGGTGATCGCCGGGCTGCGCGAGCTGTGGACCGCCATGCAGGACTGCGTGGCCCGCGGTATCCGCGAGACCGGCACCCTGCCCGGCGGCCTGCATGTCTCGCGGCGCGCGCCGTCGTTGCACGCGGAATTGTCCGGCAAGCCGGAGGCCGCGATGCGCGACCCGCTGACCGTGCTGGACTGGGTCAACCTGTACGCGCTGGCGGTGAACGAGGAGAACGCCGCCGGTGGTCGCGTGGTCACCGCGCCCACCAATGGCGCGGCCGGGATCATCCCGGCGGTGCTGCACTACTACGACCGCTTCTGCGCCGGCGCCAGCGAGAAGGGCGTGTTCGAGTTCCTGCTCACCGCCTCTGCGGTCGGCATCCTCTACAAGGAGAACGCCAGCATCAGCGGCGCCGAGGTCGGCTGCCAAGGCGAGGTCGGCGTGGCCTGCTCGATGGCCGCCGCCGGCCTGACCGCGGCGCTCGGCGGCACCCCCGGGCAGGTCGAGAACGCGGCGGAGATCGGCATGGAGCACAACCTGGGCCTGACCTGCGACCCGATCGGCGGGCTGGTGCAGATCCCCTGCATCGAGCGCAACGCGATGGGCGCGGTCAAGGCGATCAACGCCTCGCGCATGGCCCTGCGCGGCGACGGCAAGCACAAGGTCAGCCTGGACAAGGTCATCAAGACCATGCGCGACACCGGCCGCGACATGCAGGACAAGTACAAGGAAACCAGCCGGGGCGGGCTGGCGGTCAACGTGATCGAGTGCTGAGATCGCAACCTGACGCGAGAGTGGTGACACCGCGGGGCATTCCCGGTCTAGACTGAATGCATGCAAGCCTTGCTGGCGAGCGTGTTACGGGGAGCACTGCTGACCGGGCTGTACTTCGCCGGGGCGGTGATCGCGGTGCTTTACCTGCGCACCCCGGCGGACGTCACCCTGTTCTGGCCCGCTGCCGGCATCGGCTACGCCGCGGTGTTGCGCTATGGCCTCAAGCAGGCGCCGACGATCGCCATCGCGCAACTGCTGCTGCACCTGTTCGTGGTACCGGTGCCAAGCACCTTCCTGCTGTATTCGGTGGCCAGCAACTCGGTGGCGACGGTGCTCGTCTGCGCCTACGTGCAGTACCGCCGCAAGCAGCTGCAATTCCGCATCAACGATGGGCTGCTGCTGCTGCGCGGCGGCATCCTGCTGGGACTGATCAGCGCCGGGATCGGCACGCTCGGCATGCTGCGGTCCGGGATGGTCCCGTCCAACGAGCTCGTGCGGGTCTATACCCAATGGTTCCTCGGTGACCTGCTCGGCGTCACCGCGGTCACCCCCAGCCTGCTGTTCCTGTTCAACATCAACCGTCGCAACGCGGCCCATGCCATGCCACCGGAAGGCGGGCGGCAGGAGCGGGTGATGTGGGCGCTGCTGATGTTCATGGCGATGCTGGCTGCGTTCTACATCGGTCGCCAGGGCAGCATGTACCCGCTGGCGCTGGCCAGCCTGCCGCTGGCCCTGCTGCTCTGGTCGGCAGCGCGGTATCCACCGATCTTCACCGCCTGCGCGACGATGGGCGTGACCATGTTCCTGGCGCTGATGCTGGGGCTCGGGGTGGGTGGCTTCTCCCGGCCGGAGACGCTGCAGGACACCTCGCTGATGATGGGCGCGCTGGTGGTGCATTCGGTGATCCCGATGCTGCTGGTCGCGTCCTACCAGGAGCGCTTCAACGCGATGGCCGCACTCCACCACCGCGCCACCCGCGACCCGCTCACCGGCCTGCTCAACCGCGATGCGTTCGAGGAGCAGGCGCGCGCCGCGCTCTCCGAAGGCACCGAAACCCTGACCCTGCTGTACACCGACCTCGACCATTTCAAGCTGGTCAACGATTCCGCCAGCCATGTCGCCGGCGACGAGATGATCCGCGGCGTAGCGGCATTGGTCACCGCCGAGTTCGACGACACTGCGCTGATCGCACGCACCGGCGGCGACGAGTTCGCGGTACTGGCGCGGCTCGACGCCGCCGGTGCGAACGCACGCGGCCGCCGCCTGCTGGCCGCGATCGAGGCGATGCGGGTGGCCTGGCAAGGGCAGAACCTGGGTACCACCGCCAGCATCGGCCTGACCACCAGCCAGCCGCCCCACATGGCCTTCGACGAACTCCTGTCGAAGACCGATGCCGCCTGCTTCGAGGCCAAGGAACTCGGCGGCAACCGGCTGTTCGCGACCGAGCAGGACGCCGAGGGCATCCAGGTCCGCACCCGCCTGATGCATAGCGCGATGGCCGCGCGCGAAGCGCTGGACCAGCGGCGCGTCGAGCTGTGGTGCCAGCCGATCGTCGACCTGCGCAGCCCCCGCCCGGAACAGGCGCATTTCGAGGTCCTGATGCGTTGGCGCGATGCCGAGGGCAACCTGCGCCCGCCGGCGGAACTGATCGCCGCGGCCGAACGCTACCGGCTGGGTCCGCGCCTGGACCGTTATGTCTGCGGCGAAGTCCTCGCCTGGCTGGAAGCGCATCCCGAGGCGGCTGCGAAGGTCGAGCAGTGCAGCATCAACCTGGGTGCGGCGACCCTGACCGACGAAGACTTCAGCGACTACTTCGCCAACCGGCTGCGCCGCAGCCCGCTACGCCCGGAGCAGTTCTGCCTGGAGATCACCGAGACCAGCGTGGTACGCGACATGACCCGCACGCGGCACTTCATCAGCCGCATGCGCGATCTCGGCTGCCGCTTCGCACTGGACGATTTCGGCACCGGCTTCTGTTCGTTCGGCTACCTGCGCGACCTCGACGTCGACTACCTGAAGATCGACGGCAGCTTCGTGCGCGACCTCGATCACTCCGGACTGTCGGAAGCGGTAGTGCGTTCGATCACGGAAATCGCCCACCTGCTGGGCAAGCGCGCGGTCGGCGAGCAGGCGGAAACCGAACTGCAACTGCAGCACCTGCGCGCGTTGGGCGTGGACTACGCGCAGGGCTACGTCTTCCAGCGGCCTCAGCCGATCGAGGCGTTCTTCGGCCTGCCGGAAAAGACCTGAGCCGCGCCGGCCTCGCCGGCCTGGATCGCGAGCGCATCGTCCAGCAAGCCGGCGGCGGTGACATCGGCGCCCGCCCCCGGACCCTGGATGACCAGGGGGCGCTCGCGATAGCGGTCCGACCAGATCGCGACGCGGTTGTCGGTCCCCGCCCCACCCACCAGCGGATGCCCGGCGGGCAGCGACTCCAGCCCGACCGTGGCCAGGCCGCCGGCCTGCAGGCGGCCGACGAACCGCAGCTTCTCGCCATTGCGGTACGCCGCCGCGTAGCGCTCGCGCAGCGGTGCGTCGAGCAACTGCAGTCCATCGCCCAGGGCATCGCGCGGCAAACCAGCCAGTGCCTCCGGCACCAGCGATTCCACCTGCACGGCGTCGGCTTCCAGCGGATAGCCGCTGGCACGGGCCAGGATCAGCAACTTGCGGCGAACGTCTTCGCCGGAGAGGTCGTCGCGCGGATCGGGCTCGGTGTAACCGGCCTCGCCGGCCTGGCGGACGAAACCGGAAAACGGCCGCAGGCCGTCGTATTCGTTGCAAAGCCACGCCATCGACCCCGACAGCACGCCGGCGATCGCGTGGATGCGGTCGCCGCCGGCCTGCAGCGCGCGCAGGCTGCGCAAGAGCGGCAGCCCTGCGCCGACCGTGGCGCTGTCGCCGTACTGGGTGCCGCCCGCGTCCTGCGCTGCCTGGATTGCATGCCAGCGCGACAACGTGGTGCCCTGCCCCAGCTTGCAGGCAGTGACCACGTGGATGCCGCGCGCCAACCAATGCGCATGGCGCGCCGCGACCTGTTCGGAGGCGGTGGCGTCGATGACGATGCGCGTGCCCTGGCCAGCCAGCACGCCTTCCACCGTGTCCAGCGCACTGGCCTGCGGCGGATTGCGCATCAGCACGTCGCTCGTTTCCGCGGGGATGCCGTCGCGGTTGCTGATCGCGAAGCGCGAATTGGCCGCATGCACCAGCGACAACCGCTCGCCGAACTGTGTATCGGCCCAACTGGCCAGCCGTGCCCAGACCACGCTACCCACGACCCCGGTCCCGAGCAGGGCCACGCGGGCCGGCTTGGGACTGGACCCGCGCAGCGGCGCGATCCGTGCGTTCACGGCGCGGCCTTGCGTTTGTCCTGACAGGACAGCGCGCGGTCGAGCGCTGCGCTGATATCGGCCAGCAGGTCGTCGGCGTGTTCGATGCCGACCGACAAGCGCAGCAGGCCGTCGGAGATGCCAGCCACCGCGCGCGCCTCCGCGCTCATCGCCGCGTGGGTCATCGTGGCGGGATGCGCGACCAGGCTTTCCACGCCGCCCAGCGACTCGGCCAGGGTGAAGTACTGCAGGCCATCGACGAAGGCGCGCACCGCGGCTTCCCCACCTGCCAGTTCGACGCTCAGCATCGCGCCGAATCCGTGCTGCTGGCGCGCGGCCAGCGCATGCCCCGGGTGCGAGGCCAGGCCCGGGTAGTACAGCGTCGCGACCGCCGGATGCGCATCCAGCAACCCAACCAGCGCCTCGGTGTTTTCCTGGTGCACGCGCAGCCGCGCATCCAGGGTGCGCAGGCCGCGCAGGGTGAGGAAGCTGTCGAACGGCGAGCCGGTCAGGCCCAGGCAGTTCGCCCACCAGCTGAGCTGGTCGTGCTGCGCCCGGTCCTTCGACACCACCGCACCACCGACGACATCGCTGTGGCCGTTGATGTACTTGGTGGTCGAATGCAGCACGAAGTCGGCGTCGAAATCCTCGATCGGGCGCTGCAGCGCTGGCGACAGGAAGGTGTTGTCGACCAGCGCAAGCGCGCCGGCCTTGTGCGCGGCATCGATCACGAAGCGCAGGTCGGTGATCCGCAGCAGCGGGTTGGATGGCGTCTCGATCCAGACCAGCGCCGGCGATTCCTGCAAGGCCTCGGCCAGCGCGCGCGGATCGGTCAGGTCGCAGGTGACCAGTTCGAACGCACCCTTCTTCGCCAGCGCGTTGAACAGGCGCCAGCTGCCGCCGTAGCAATCATGCGGCACCACCAGCCGGTCGCCCGGCTGCAGCAGCGCGTTCAGGGCCAGGGTGATCGCGCCCATGCCCGTCGCGGTGACCACGCCGCCGGCGCCGCCCTCGAGTTCGGCCAGTGCCTCGCCCAGCAGGTCGCGGGTCGGATTGCCGCTGCGGGTGTAGTCGTACTGGCGCTTCTCGGCGAAGCCGGCGAAGCTGAAATTCGACGACAGGACCAGCGGCGGGGTGACCGCACCGTAGGCGGGGTCGCGGTCGATGCCGGCACGCACGGCGCGGGTGGCGCGGCGCGCATCAATGGCAGTCGGGGCCTGGCTCATACGGATACTCCAATCGGATCGTTGACGTCGTGGACGGGGGATGGACGTTGCTTGCCCGCCTGCAGTTCGCCTGCCAGCAGCGCGTCGATGCGGTCTGTTTCCTTGAGGAAGGCGTCGTGGCCGTACTGCGAGCGCAGCACGCGCAGGCGGCCGTTCAGGCCCAACCCCTCGACCAGCGCGACCGCATCGGACATCGGCACCAGCCGATCGCCTTCGACGGCGACCACGGTGGTCGGCACATGGATGCTCGAGGGATCCACGCGGTGCAGGTCGATCGACTCGGACAGGCGCAGCCAGGCGGTGGCAGAGACGCGGGCGACGAACTTCGCGCCGGCCGCGTCCAGGTAATCCTCGGCGGCCACGCGCACGTGGCCATTGCACAGCCTCGGCGCCGCATCGAAGCGCTCGCCGAATTCCTCCGGCGTGCGGTAACTCAGCATCGCGAACTGGCGGGCGAGCGACAGACCCTGCTCATCGGCGCATTGCAGTTGCCCCAGCGCGACCGCCTTGCGCTGCAGCGCGCGCCAGGCCGCGGCATACGGATGCGCGCGATGCACACCGCTGACCGCGACCAGCTTGCGCAGGCGTTGCGGATGCCGCGCGGCGAGCTGCAGGCCGACCAGCGCGCCGTACGAATAACCGACGAAGGCTTCCAGCACGTCGATGCCGAGCGCGTCCAGCAGCAGCGCAAGCGCGTCGGCCTGGTCGGCGGTGTCGATCGGCGCATCGATGCTGCCATCGGCGCCGACGTAGTCGAACGCGAGGATCCGCAGGTTCGCCGGATCCAGCGCGCGGCCGGCATCCAGCAGGCCTTCGGCCCAGCCGGCATCGCGATCCAGTGCGTTCGCGGCCACGTGCCGATGCGCGGAAATGCCGCCGGCCACGAAGACCACAGGCGCGCCTGCGGGGCCGGCCAGTTCGTAGGCGATGCGCAACTTGCGGGTGCCGGCGTGGCGGGTGGCGAGCACTGCGTCGATGGTGCCGCGGCGGGCGTCGAGCACATCCGCCGACACTGCAGCCGCCGTGCGCATCGCTTCGCCGCCCGGGGATAGGGTCGGGCTGGCAAGGGCATTGCGTTCGGCAAGGATCACGGCGGCACTCCGATGGACATTTCTGCAAAGGCAGGAACCATCGGAGCGTTGCGGGGAGTACCGGGAAGAAGAACCGACTGGGTCGGCGTCGCGGACTGCGCGGGGCAGCTCGCAACCATCTTCCGGTGGACACGCAGGTCCCCGCAGGATTTGGCACCGCGAGGAACCGGCCGCAATGCGGTCGGTCCATCAGGTTGCCCCGGCTTCTTCGGGCCTGTCCCTCAGCCGGTCTCGATGGATGCGATCAGTCTGGCCACGCGCCCCGGACATGTCAATCGCTTTATCCGGATGAAGCGATGTAAATAACCAATCGTCATGACCCGGCGTCATCGGGAATACTGGCCATGACCGGCAGGGGCCGGCGGGACACACCATGCAGATACGGCGCCTCAACACCCTCCGCGCGATCGCAGCATTGATCGTGCTGGTCGGCCACTACAGCAACCGTGCCCAGCTCTGGGACGCGGTGCTGGGCACGCGTGCGCCGCAACTGGGGGTGATGCTGTTCTTCCTGCTCAGCGCGTTCCTGATGAGCGTGCTCTACATCGACCGCGTGCCGGACGCGCACGCCATGCGCCGCTACGGACTGGCGCGCGCCGGCCGCGTGCTGCCGCTGTTCGTGGCGGTGGTGCTGCTGTCGTGGGCGCTGGGCAAGGTCGGCATCCCGTGGCTCGCCGCATCGGTGTACGACATCCCCGACTGGAAGGCGATCGCGTCGCACCTGGCCTTCGTCTACGGCGCGCAGGTGTTGTGGACGATCCCCGCCGAAATCCACTTCTACCTGGTGTTCGCCCTGCTCTGGTGGCTGCGCCCGCGGCTGCCGTGGGCGATCCCGCTGTTCTGCACCGCCGTGCTGGCGCTCTACGCCAGCGGCCACTGGCCGGTCGGCCCCAAGCAACCCTGGATGGGATTCCCGATCGACCTGCCGGTGCTGCGCGGCCTGCCCTACTTCGTGGCCGGCATGGCGATCGGCATGCTCTACCTGCGCTGGCAGGCACCGGCGCGCTGGCGCCACCATGGGTTCGTGGCGGCGCTGGGACTGATCCTGCTGCTGTATCCCGCCATCTTCCAGCGATTGACCGGCTGGAGCTACGGCATGGGTGGTGGCGAGAGCCCGATGTGGTTCCTGCCGCCGCTGCTGCTGGCGATGTCGGCGATCTTCTTCGTGCTGGTGTTCCTGGTGCCGGATGGCAACCCGGTGCTGGAGCATCGCGTCGGCGATTACCTGGGCAACATCTCGTACTCGATGTACCTGCTGCACTTCCCGGTGCTGCTGGCGATGGGGCAATTCGGCCTCGCCAAGGGGGTCGGCGGCCTGCTGTTGTTCCTGGGCATCACCGTCCTGGCATCGTCGCTCAGCTATCGCTTCTTCGAACGCCCGATGCGGATGCGCATCCGCGCGAAGGATGCGCCCGCAACATGAGCATGCGGATCGCCATCGCCATCGGCCTCGCCGGCATCTTGGTGGTTGCCGGCTTGCCCCCGGCAGTCGGCGCGGATGCACGAAGCGATGAGCAGTCGCCCATCGCGGCCCTGCGCATCGAGCCCGCCGATGGCGAATACCTGGCGTGGGCCGACAACCGCCTGGCCGGTCCGATCGAAGTGATCCTGCGCGCGGGCGCGGGCGGCGACGTGCCCAGCGACCCACGCTTGCCCGCACGGGCCAGCGTCCCCGCCGGTGGCAGCGCGCTGGTGGCGCGGTTGCGGCCGCCCAACGGTCGAAGCGGCAACCTGCAACTGCGCATGCAAGCGGTGCCCGGCAGTTCCAATGCACGCCCGCGCGATGTCGAGTACCTGCCGCCACTGCGGGGGCAGGCGCGGATCGACCAGGGTTTCGGCGGCAGCTTCAGCCACGACGACGTGCAGAACCGCCACGCGCTGGATTTCGCCGCCGACATCGGCACGCCGGTCTTCGCCGCGCGCGCCGGCACGGTGATGCAGGTCGAGGCCGGCTTCCGCGCCGGTGGCATTGCCTCCCGCGACAACCGCGGCCGGGCGAACTTCATCCGCATCCTCCACGACGACGGCAGCATGGCGCTGTACGCGCACCTCGCCGTGGATGGCGTGCTGGTCCGGATCGGCCAGGAGGTGACGGCCGGCCAGCGCATCGGCCTGTCCGGCAACACCGGCTTCAGCACAGGTCCGCACCTGCATTTCGCGGTGCAGGTGAATCGCGGGATGCAGTTGATGTCGATCCCGTTCCGGATGCGCGGCGTGGCACCGGCGCGCTGACCCTGCAACCCTGCGGATCGGGGTTGTTCCGACCCGCGGATGACGATGGGCTGCGCGGATCGCTCCTCAGGACTTGGCGACGTCCGCAGCGCGCATGGCGCTGGCCTTCTCCTGCATGCCGAGGCGTTGGTACACGCCGGCGAGACGCTCGGCCGCGGTGCGCGTGCGTTCGTGCTCGGCACCAAAACGCGCCTTCAGGCGGGCATGACTGTCTTCAAGTACGCGCCTGGCATCGTCGAAGCGCCCCAACTGCGCCAGGCATTCGCCGCGATTGCTGTCGAAGATGGCGGCGAAGGGATGGTCCGCTCCCAGCCGCGCGCGTACCTGTGTCGACAGCGTGTCGAATTGCGCCAGGGCTTCGTCGAGTCGGCCGCGCTTCATCAGCAGCATGGCCAGGTTGTTGCGCGGCGCGAAGGTATCCGGGGCACCGGGGCCGCCACGCGACTCCTGCGCGGCCAGCAGGCTGCGCAACAGCGCCTCGGCACCGTCCAGGTCGCCCTGGTCTTCCAGCCCGTAGGCCAGCACGCTGCGAGCCACTAGCGCCTTGTCGTCGCCCTCGGGGCGATTGGCATCCAGCCAGGCACTGGCGCTGCGCACCAGCGGCACGCCTTCGGGAGCGTGCCCGCGCTCGATGAGCAAGGAACCCAGGTTCAGCTGGCTCATCACCGTCGCCGGATGGTTTTCCCCGAGCACGGCCACGCGGCCCGTGGCGGAACGCCTGAACGCCGCTTCCGCTTCGTCGGCATGGCCCAGCTTGTTCTCCACCACGCCGAGCTGGTTCCACGCATACAGCGTCTGCGGATGGCGCGACCCGAACTTGCGCACATGTCGTTCCGTGGCATCGCGGGCGACCTCGAGCGCGGCGGGATAGTCGCCGTCCAGTTGCAACGCGGACGCCAGCTGCAACTGCAGCCCGAGCGTGCGTTGCGCGTCCGCGCCCAGCACCTTGCGCGCTTGCGGCAGGAGAGCGCGCAGCGCCGCCACGGCCTCCTTCTGCTTGCCGCGCTCACGCAACAGTTCTGCGCCGGATTCGTCCAGCGCGATGCGAAAGGCCGGCGGCAAGGCGCCACGCCGAGCGCGCAGCTCGGCCAGGCCGGCTTCGCCGGTGTCGTAGTCGCCGGCGACGATGGCGCCACGCGCACGTCCCAGCAGCAGTTCGTCGCGCAGCGCCGTCGGCAATGCCTTTTGTGCCAATGCGGCATCGAAGGCGGCGCGCGAACGCGCACCATCGCCCAGTCCCAGCCAGGTGGTACCCAGCACCTGGTGCAGGCTGGCGATCGCACCCGGCGACAACGAGGACGATTCCAGCTCGGCCGCGGCGACATCCAGGACGTCGCGGACGCGCAGGTCGCGCCCCTGC
>Ga0116177_10001439_pt1 | contig 17726 bp, 16 predicted proteins | sample AD_STIC10_MetaG_FD_89750 | JGI IMG/M metagenome (GOLD analysis project Ga0116177, IMG submission 89750) | Active sludge microbial communities of municipal wastewater-treating anaerobic digesters from USA - AD_STIC10_MetaG | ecosystem: Engineered > Bioreactor > Anaerobic > Digestate | place: USA... | reverse complement strand
CGATACCGGCATCGAACTGCAGGGCAGCGGCGGCCAGTTCATCGACCTTGCCGCTGCCGAGAAAGTGGCCGGGGGCCGGTTTGGCTCGACTGGCGCGGAAGCGGACCACCGGTTCGAGGCCGGCGGAGCGGGCCAGTTCATGCAGTTCGTCCAGGTCGGCGCTGTCGCCGGGCAGGTCGAGCTGAACCAGGATGGCGCGCTGGCCGATCTCGGGACGGTCGAAGAACTGAAGCGAAGCGATCGGGGCGATTACTCGTTGCCTCCTTCGTAGGGCTCCTCATCCTCCATGTCGGCATTGCCGGCCGGCGGCAGCCGCACCGGACGGGCCGGCACCACCGTGGAGATGGCATGCTTGTAGACCATCTGGCTGACGGTGTTCTTCAACAGCACGACAAACTGGTCGAAGGATTCGATCTGTCCCTGCAACTTGATGCCGTTGACCAGATAGATCGAAACCGGAATCCGCTCCTTGCGCAGCACGTTGAGGTAAGGGTCTTGTAGCGAGTGCCCCTTAGACATGGCAGGTCTCCTTGATGGTAATGCTCGAATTGTACTGCAAATTTCCCAACTCGACAGGCGCGCGGCTGCGGATCTGTTCACCGCCTCGAAATGGGTAACGGTGTCACGATTTTCAAGGCCAGCGCCAGCTGCTCGGCGCGCTCCAGCGGCAGCGGCCGCAATCCGGGCCAGCCGCGCATCCAGGTCAACTGCCGCTTGGCAAGCTGCCCGGTGGCGATCAGGGACCGTTCGACCATCTCGGCATGGCTGCTCTGCCCGGCCAGATGGCTCCAGATCTGCCGGTAACCGACCGCGCGGATCGCCGGCAGGTCGGGGTGAAGGTCGCCGCGCTCGAACAGTCGCTGCACCTCTTCGACGAAGCCCATGTCGAGCATCTGCCGAAAGCGCTGCGCGATCGGCCCGCTCAGCAACTGTCGGTTCTGCGGCTGGATGCCGAGGGTGACCCACCGCTGCGGCAGCGGCGCCGCCTGCTGCTCGGCGTGGTGCTGACTGAGCGGAATGCCGGTGTCGATGAACACCTCCAGCGCCCGAATCAGCCGCTGGCGGTTGCCGAGCGGAATCTGTTCGGCGGCGAGCGGATCGACCTGCCGCAACCGCTGGTGCAGTCGCGGCCAGCCGTCGGCCTCGGCCTCGGCCTCGTCCAGCAGACGCGCGCGCAGCGCCGGCCGCGCCGGTGGCAGCGCGGTGATGCCACGACACAGCAGCTGAAAATAGAGCATGGTGCCGCCGACCAGCAGCGGCGTGTTGCCACGGGCGCGAATCTGCGCCATCACCGCCAGCGCGTCATCACGAAAGGCCGCCGCCGAGTAGGGATCGGCCGGATCGCGCAGGTCGATCAGATGGTGCGGATAGCGCGCCTGCAGCGCCGGGGTCGGCTTGGCCGAACCGATGTCGAGACCGCGGTAGACCTGCGCCGAGTCGACACTGACGATCTCCACGGCAAAGCGGTCCGCCAGCTCCAGCGCCAGCGCGCTCTTGCCAGAGGCGGTGGGGCCGAGCAGCAGCAGCGCCAGCGGTGTGTCATCCGGCAGCGTCATTCCACCCGCCCCGGTCAGCCAAGAAACAGCCGGTAGGCCGGATTTTCCGACTCATCCCACCAGGGGTAACCGATGGCCGCCAGCTCCTGGTTCAGCCGGGCGCGCTCGCTTCTTGGCACCTGAATGCCGCTGAGAACCCGGCCATAGGCCGCGCCATGGTTGCGATAGTGGAACAGCGTGATGTTCCAGCGCTCGCCCAGCCGGCTCAGAAAGTTGAGCAGCGCGCCGGGCCGCTCCGGAAACTCGAAGCGGTAGAGCCGCTCGTCGGCCACATCGGTGGCATGGCCGCCGACCATGTGGCGGATGTGCAGCTTGGCCATCTCGTTGTCGGTCATGTCGACCACCGGATAGCCATGGTGGTGCAGCTTCTCGATCAGGGCGGCGCGCCCTTCGCCCGGCGCGCCCTCGTTGACCTCGACGCCGACGAAGATGCGCGCCTGCTGCGGATCGTTGTAGCGGTAGTTGAACTCGGTGATGTTGCGCCGCCCCAGCAGGGTGCAGAAGGCGTGGAAACTGCCCGGCCGCTCCGGAATGGTCACCGCCAGCACCGCTTCGCGCCGCTCGCCGAGTTCGGCCCGCTCGGCGATGTGGCGCAGCCGGTCGAAGTTGACGTTGGCACCGCTCAGCAGCGCCATCAGGGTCTGCTGTTCGACCTGGTTGCGCTCGACATACTGCTTGAGGCCGGCCAGCGCCAGCGCCCCGGCCGGTTCGGCGATGGCACGGATGTCGCTGAACAGATCCTTGATCGCCGCGCAGATCTCATCGGTGGTGACGGTGATCACCTCGTCCACGCTCTTGCGCAGCACGCGGAAGGTCTCCTGGCCGATCTGCGCCACCGCCACCCCATCGGCAAAGAGTCCGACCTGCGGCAGCACCACCCGCCGCCGTTTGGCCAGTGCCGCTGCCAGACAGGCCGACTCCTCGGCCTCCACGGCGATCAGGCGAATCTCCGGCCGCAGGTATTTGATGTAGGCGGCAATGCCCGCCATCAGGCCGCCACCACCCACCGGCACAAAGAGCGCATCGAGCGCGCCGGTATGCTGGCGCAGAATCTCCATGCCGATGGTGCCTTGGCCGGCAATGACGTCGGGGTCATCGTAGGGGTGGATGTAGGTGAGCTGCTGCTCGGCCATCAGTTGCTGCGAGCGAATGAAGGCCTCGTCAAAGCTGTCACCCTGCAGCAGCACCTTGCCGCCCAGCGCGCGCACGGCAGCCACCTTGATCGCCGGGGTGGTGCGGGGCATGACGATGGTGGCCCTGATCTTCAGCCGCTGGGCCGCCAGCGCCACCCCCTGGGCATGGTTGCCGGCCGAGGCGCAGATGACGCCGGCCGCGCGCGCCTCGGGCGTCAGCTTGACCATCTTGTTGTAGGCGCCGCGCAGCTTGAAGGAGTGCACCGGTTGCAGATCCTCGCGCTTGAGCAGAATCTGGTTGCGGTAGCGCCGCGACAGCAGCGGTGCCGGCTGAATCGGTGTCTCGATCGCCACGTCATAGACGTTGGCTTCGAGAATCCTGCGGATGTAACTCTCCGGCATGGTGGCGGCCCGCTGTCGATAGGTCGGTCGGTGGCAGCATGCAATTGTACACGGCGCGGCCGCAGTGAGGCCGGTCGATGGGCGGCGGAGGCTTTGGCATCCACCGATCCGTGGCGCACAATGGCGGCCAACCTCGACATCGGAATGCCGCGCATGAGCCAGATTCTCTCCCGCCCCCACCCCCGTTTTCGTCCACGGCGCATGCGCCGCGACGACTTCAGCCGCCGGCTGATGCGAGAAACCCGACTGAGCAGCGATGACCTGATCTATCCACTCTTCGTGGTCGAGGGCAACAACCGGCGTGAACCGATCGGATCGATGCCGGGCATCGAGCGGGTCAGCATCGATCAACTGCTGCACGAGGCCGAGGCGGCCCTGCAACTCGGCATTCCGGCCATTGCGCTCTTCCCGGTCATCCCGGCGCAACTCAAGAGCAGCGATGGCGCCGAAGCCTGCAATCCGCAGGGGCTGGAGCAGCGGGCGATTCGCGCGGTCAAGGCGCGCTTTCCAGAACTGGGCGTGATTGCCGATGTGGCGCTCGACCCTTATACCAGCCATGGCCAGGATGGCATCATCGATGCCCGCGGTCATGTGCTCAATGATGTCACCATCGAGGTGCTGGTCCGGCAGGCGCTGTCGCAGGCCGATGCGGCCATCCATCATGTCGGAGGGGGCGACGATGTCGGATGGATGGCCGCATCGGCGCGATCCGGCAGGCGCTGGAAGGTGCCGGCCACAGCCACACCCGCATCCTCGCCTACTCGGCCAAATATGCCTCGGCCTACTACGGTCCGTTCCGCGACGCGGTCGGCTCGGCCGGCAACCTCGGCAAGAGCGACAAGAAGAGCTACCAGATGGATCCGGCCAACCTGGAGGAGGCACTGCAGGAGGTGGCACTCGACCTCGAGGAGGGCGCCGACATGGTGATGGTGAAGCCGGGCATGCCCTACCTCGACGTGGTGCAGCGCATCAAGCGGCAGTTCGGCGTGCCGACGCTGGTCTATCAGGTGAGCGGCGAGTATGCGATGCACCGCGCCGCCATCGCCAATGGCTGGCTGAGCGAGGCGGTGATTCTGGAGTCGCTGCTGTCGATCAAGCGCGCCGGCGCCGACGCGATCCTGACCTACTTCGCCAAAGAGGTGGCCACCGAACTGCGCCGGCTCGGCGGTTGATCTGGTTGAAAAGGCTCACCGAACCTTCATAATGAAACCCGCCTTCCGTGACCATCCAACCCACTTTTTTCCGGAGCAGAGCCAATCATGAGCGACGCCATCGTCCATGTGTCCGACGAGACTTTCGAACAAGAGGTGCTGAAGAGCCCGACACCGGTGCTGGTCGACTACTGGGCAGCCTGGTGTGGCCCCTGCCGGATGATCGCCCCGGTGCTGGATGAGCTGGCCGATGACTACGATGGCCGGGTCAAGGTGTGCAAGGTCGATATCGACCAGAACGAGATGACGCCCGCCAAATATGGCGTCCGTGGCATCCCGACGCTGATGCTGTTCAAGAATGGTCAGGTCGAGGCAACCCGGGTCGGCGCAATGTCGAAGTCCGAACTGACCACCTTCATCGACAGCAACCTCTGAACCTCTGCCGTCCGCCAGCGCGGGCCTCTTTTCGTCCCTTCCCGTTTCCGCCATGGAGGGCGGACACCCCGTTCGACCACCCGTCAGCACCGTCTCAACCCGGACCTCGGCACGCCCTGTGCCATTTTGACCATGCGGTCATCCAATTCATCCACTCTGCGGTATGATCGGCCTGCCCACATCCGGGCAGCGTCCGCGAGGTTCCCCGCATGACCCCGGCTCATCCGCACGACGACATCGGCCTGCTCTTCTCCCTGCTGCCACTGCCATTGCAGCATGCCCTCTCCCTCCTGGCACGCGAACAACTGCTGGAGATCGTGCTCGACCTGGGCCGGGTGCCGCAGGCGCGACTGCGCGATGGTGCGGTGATGCTCGGCAGCGAGCCGATCAGCCATGACCAGTTGCAGCAGATCGTCGGCCGGATCGGCCCCTTCGGCCAGGACAACCGTGCCGGCATCGAAGGCACGCTGCACCGGCTGTCGGCCCTGCGCAATCGCCGCGGTGAGATCGTCGGCCTGACGCTGCGGGTGGGACGGGCGGTGATCGGCACCATCGGCCCGCTGCGCGACCTGGTCGAACGCGGCGCCAGCCTGTTGCTGCTGGGTCGCCCCGGCGTCGGCAAGACCACCCGGCTGCGCGAAGTGGCCCGCTTTCTCGCCGATGAGCTGGGTCGGCGGGTGATGGTGGTCGACACCTCCAACGAGATCGGCGGCGACGGCGACATTCCGCATCCGGCCATCGGCTGCGCCCGGCGCATCCAGGTGCCGACCCCCGAGAAGCAGCATGCGGTGATGGTCGAGGCGGTCGAGAACCACATGCCGGAGGTGATCATCATCGACGAGATCGGCACCGCCGCCGATGTGCTGGCGGCACGCACGGTCGCCGAGCGCGGCGTGCAGCTGATCGGCACCGCCCATGGCAACACGCTGGCCAACCTGCTGGCCAATCCGACCCTCTGCGACCTGATCGGCGGGGTGCAGACGGTGACGCTGGGCGATGAGATGGCACGGCTGCGCGGCACGCAGAAGACCATTCTCGAGCGCAAGGGGCCCGCCACCTTCGACTGCGTGGTGGAGCTGATCAGCCAGGATGAACTGCTGATCCATGCCGACAGCAACGGCTCGGTCGATGCACTGCTGCGCGGCGAGTCACCGCCGGTGCTGCATTGCGGCGACGCGGTGGCCGAACCAGCGGATGGCGAATCTGGCGTCGTTCAGTCGCTGTTGCCGCGGCGACGCCGGCTGACGCCGAGCAGTCAGACCCCGCCGCTGGTCAGCAGCGGCCATCCGTTGATGATCTACCCCTACGGCGTCGACCGCGACCTCATCGAGCGGGTGCTGCGCGATCTGCGGCTGCATGCCCGCACCGTGCGGCGGGTCGAGCGTGCCAACCTGATTCTGGCGCTGCGCGAGCAGGTGGAGGATCAGCGGCTGTTGCGGATGGTGCAGGCGACCGGCATCCCGGTCTACTTTCTGAAGCGAAACAGCACCGCGCAGATTCGCCACCTGTTGCAGCACAACCTCGAACTGCAGGGCGTCGCCGCCAACGGGACGCACTGAGAAACCGCCGGCTCAACCCTCTTCATGCCGCACTGCCCGCAGCGCGCCGATGGCCTCGGGCAGCGCATACTGCTCGCCGCTGACACCGGCGATGAAATGGCCGCCGCGAATCTCGCCGCTGGCCTCGAGCCGGCGATAGATGCGCAGCAGGTCACGCCAGGGTGGCAGCAGCCGGCTTTCGCGCTCCAGCAGTTGCCGGTGGATGATGCCGTAGCGGCGCAGCAACTGTCCGGCGATGGCGCGGGTCACCTGCTCACTGTGGCGGGCGCCGAACCAGCTGGCAGCCTGCTCCTGCTGCAACGGTGGCGGCAGCAGCGACCAGCGGCCCGCCTCGGCCAGTGCCGAGCTGCCACGGCGGCGGTAGCGCGGGTGGTTCTTCCAGGCCGCCGGCTGAATCAGCCCGCGCATGCCGGCAAAGCTGTCGGCGCTCACCTCGCCCCGCTGCACCAGTTCGGCAAGATAACGCTCCAGATGGCTCGGCAGCAGACTGAGCCGCTGGCACAGTTCGTCGAAGAAGAGCGCCCCGCCACTCGCCAGCAGCGCGCGCACCCGTTCGGCCCCGGCGCTGCACGGGGTGCCTTGGTCGGCATCGACCAGCGCCCGCCACAGCGGAAACTCGCCACGCGGCAGCAGCATGATCGGCGTGCGGCGCAACGGACCACCGCCCTTGCCGCTGCCGCCCAGCCGGGTCCAGACCACCCGGCCGCTCAGCGTGAGCTGATCGAGCCAGGCGGGGTCGTAGTGCGCCAGCCGGGCCGGCAGCAACTCACCCTCCCACTGGCTGGCGGTGGCTTCGAGCCCGGCCAGTTGCCCGATCACGGCATTGAGCCGCTCGACGCCGCTGCCGCTGGCACCCACCCCCTGCCAGTGGTCGATGAAGCGGTGGAACTGCGCGATCGACACCGGTTCGATGGCGCGCCGCAGACGGTCGAGGGTGTAGCGGTTGATGCGCGCCAGCAGCCGCCGCTCGCACCACTGCTCACGCTGCGGGTCGCTGAAGGCGCCGCGCAGGATGAACCCCTCCTGCTCCAGCTTCAGCAGCGCCGCCATGATGCGCGGCGGCGGCAGTGCAAACAGGCTGGCCAGTTCGTCGGCATCGAGCGGACCGCTGCTCTCCAGCCGGGCGCGCAGCAGCTCGACCAGCGCGGCCTCGGCCGTCCAGTCGAACTCTTTCAACGGATCGGGCAGCGGTGGCAGCGGCTGCTCGGCCAGTTGCGGATGCAGTGCCAGCAGTTGTGGCAGCCGCTCGATCGCCAGCCAGCGCCGCTCTCCGGCCAGTTCGATGCACAGGACCCGCCCCTGCGCCTGCGCTGCCGTCAGCAGCGTGGACCAGCCGGCCGTGCGCGGCTGCGCCAGCTCCTCTTCATGCAGCAGGCCGACCAGCAGCAGCGCATCGCAGAGCGCATCACCATCGTGCGCCACCGGCCAGGCTTCGCCGCGCACCCGTTCGATCGCTGCCGCATCGAGCCGTCCCAGATCGGCGGCGGTGGCCGGGTCGAGCCAGCGCCGGCTGATCACCGCCTGGGTGCGGCGCTCCTCGAGCGGGGCATCGTCGAGAAAGGCGTAGGGCCGGGCCGCCAGAATCTCCTGGGCGAAGGGCGAGGCTTCGGTCAGCTCGGCGCAGACCAGCCTGATCTCGCCGGCGGCCAGCCGCTGCAGCAGCCGCTCCAGCCCGTCGATGTCCATCGCCTCGGTCAGACAGTCGTCGAGGGTCTGCGCCACCAGTGGATGGTCGGGAATCTCCCGCTCCCCTTGCAGATTCTCGAAACAGGCCAACTGGTCGGGAAAGACCAGCGCAATCAGATCCTCGGCTTGGATCCGCTGCAGAAAGGCCGGCGTGCGCTGACCGCCACGGCGACGGGGAATCGCCAGCGCGGTCAGCGCATTCCAGCGCCAGCGCGCCTGGAACAGCGGTGCATCGAGCAGCGCCTGCACCAGCAGCGGCCGCACAGTGCGCGCCTGGAGGTAGCCGGCCACCTCCGCCAATGGAAAGCTGTGGGTCACGCCGAGCGAGAGGATGATGCTGTTCTCGCTCGCCGCGGCCTGCAGCTCGAAGTTGAACTGGCGGCAGAAGCGCTTGCGCAGCGCCAGCCCCCAGGCGCGGTTGATCCGGCCGCCAAAGGGGGCATGCAGCACCAGTTGCATCCCGCCCGATTCGTCGAAAAAGCGCTCCAGCACCAGACAGTCGTCGCTCGGCATCGCGCCGAGCGCGGCCCGCGCCGCCGCCAGATACTCCACCAGTTGCCAGCAGGCGGCCGCCGGCAGCCCCAGACGCGCCTGCAACGCCCTGGCCGCGGTCTCGACACTGCCCTGTTGCAGCGCTTCATCGACCTCGCGCCGCAACCGCGACACCGCCCGCGACAGCGCATCGCTGCGCGCAGGCGCCTCGCCGAGCCAGAAGGGGATGGTGGGTGGTTGGCCAGCCGCATCCTCGACCCGCAGCCGGCCCGACTCGACCTTCACAATGCGCCAGCTGCTGTTGCCGAGCTGGAAGATGTCGCCGGCCATGCTCTCGACGGCGAAATCCTCGTTGACGCTGCCGATCAGGGTGCCGGCCGGCTCCAGGATGACGTCGTAGTCGGCGGTGTCCGGAATGGTGCCGCCACAGGTGAGGGCGGTCAGCCGGGCACCCGGTCGCGGCCGCAACATCCCCTGCAGCAGGTCACGATAGAGGCAGGCGCCACGCCGTCCGCGCCGGCTGCTGTAGCCTTCACCGAGCATCCGCACCAGCTCCGCAAAGGTGTCGTACGGCAACGCGCGGTAGGGTTGGGCGCGGCTCAGCAGCGCATACAGCGCCCGCTCCGACCAGGGCTCGGCCGCCACCTCGGCCACGATCTGCTGCGCCAGCACATCGAGTGGTGCCTGCGGAATGCGCAACTGATCGAGCTCGCCCCGTTTGACCGCATCGATCAGCGCCGTCATCTCCACCAGATCGTCGCGGCTCAACGGCAGCAGTCGCCCCTTCGGCAGGCCGCCGACGCTGTGGCCGGAGCGACCGACGCGCTGCAACAGCGTGGCGATGGCGCGGGTCGCGCCCAGTTGGCAGACCAGATCGACCGCACCGATGTCGATGCCGAGTTCGAGCGAGGCGGTGGCCACCAGCGCCCGCAGCTCGCCCGCCTTCAGCCGCTGCTCGGCCTCGAACCGCTGCGCCTTCGACAGGCTGCCATGGTGCGCAGCAACCGCCTCGCTGCCCAGCCGCTCGCTGAGCTGCCGCGTCACCCGTTCGGCCAGCCGGCGGGTGTTGACGAAGATCAGCGTGGTGCGGTGTTCGAGAATCAGCGCGGCGAGCTGGTCATAAAGCAGGCCCCAGACCTCGTTGCTCATCACCGTTTCGAGCGGTGCCGCCGGCAGCAGCAGGTCGAGGTCGAGCGCCCGTCGATGGCCCTGATCGATGATGTGGCACGGGGGCGGCGCCACACCGTCGCCCGCGCCGACCAGAAAATCGGCCACCGCCGCGATCGGGTTCTGGGTGGCGGAGAGTCCGATCCGGGTCAGCGGCTGGCGCGCCAGATGTTGCAGCCGCTCGATCGACAGTGCCAGATGGGCGCCGCGCTTGCTGTCGATCAGCGCATGGATCTCGTCGATGATCAGCGTGTGGGTCTGGCCGAACAGTGCCCGTCCGCCGCTGCTGGTCAGCAGCAGGTAGAGCGACTCCGGGGTGGTGACCAGAATGTGCGGCGGCCGCTTCAGCAGCGCGGTGCGCTCCGCCGGCGTGCTGTCACCGCTGCGCAGACCGACCCGCAGCGGCACCGCCGGCAGCCCCAGCACCTCCAGTTCACTGGCGATACCGGCCAGCGGCCAGGCCAGATTGCGCTGGATGTCGTTGGAGAGCGCCTTCAGCGGCGAGACATAGACCACTGCGGTGGCCTCGACCAGTTCACCAGTCAGCCCCTGCCGCAACAGCCGGTCGATCACCGCCAGAAAGGCCGCCAGCGTCTTGCCGGAACCGGTCGGCGCCGCGATCAGCGTGTGCTCACCGCGCTGGATCGCCGGCCAGGCGGCGCGCTGCGCCGGCGTCGGCCCGCCAAAGGTCCGCTCGAACCAGCGCGCCACTGCCGGATGAAACGGCAGCGCCTCGGCCGTCTCCTCAAGCCGATCGGGCTGCTGCATGGTGAAGGTTTCGCCGGGTGGCGCGAAATGAAAATCGCCGACGCCGAGGCATGTCGGTGCGCAGCACCGTTGCCTGCGGCGGCCTACAGCGACGTTGCGCCATCGGCCGTCGCCCGAGCGCTCGTCTCGTCGCGGCCCACCTGGCTGTGGTTGGCATAGGTTTCCCAGGTCGGAAAGTAATCGTCCGCCTGCTGGCCCCAGGTGGTCCAACCCGTGCGGCTGCCGCGTGCGAACATCTCGAGCCAGGGGCCAGGAGAGCAGGCTTCGATGATGTCATAGGCCTCGTCCGGCTTGCGGCTGTGCTCGCGCTTCATCGTGGCCAGAAAGTTGACCTGTCGCCGTCCCGGCGCGAGCGTCCGGGTACCCTTGCCCCGCACGCCGAACAGAATCAGCTCGGTCACGTTGCGGAAATAGAAGCCGACCCCACGCCCGTCTGCTCCGCATTGAGACGGGGAAGCAATTTGCCGATCCAGGTGGTCGATGCGCCATATTTGGTCTTGACGCCAAGGGCGGCAAATACGGAATGGCGCGTCTCGTGCGCGTCAACAACACGCCGGCCCTCATGGTAGATACCTTGCCAGATCCAATGCGCCGTGAAAGACACCCAAAATGTCGATCAGTTGCGATGGCGATGACCGCCGCAGATAGACGATTCGATAATGGCCATACAGCAGGATTCTGATCTCTCCTTCGGGTTCGACTCGATATCGGTGGCCAATTTCGGGAAAGTGCCGCAGCACTTGTGCCCGCTCAATGATGCCCGCCATGACTTTCGATGCCGCCACCGGGTTATCCACTGCAATGTAGTCATGGATGTCACGAAGCCAACGTCCGGCTTCCTCGGTCCAGACTATTTCTGCCATGTGCGAATCCGTTGCTCCAGCTCATTCTGGGTCATCACTCTGCCCTGACGGGCGTCTTCGAGACCCCGTTCCACCATTCCCTCGAACAGCAGTTCGCGCATGATCTCTTCATAGGTGGCATCCTCCGGCTGCGATTGGATGACCTCCGCCATTTTCTCTTTCACGTTCGACATGAGATTTCCCTACGCATCAATTCCGCAGTGGTGCTGCTGGCGGATGCAAAACACGACGCCCGCGTGGCGCACCTGTCAAGCCAGCCCCTACGGTAACGGCTTGCACGCTCAGCGGCAATCCAGTTCAACTCACGCCGCTGTGTAGGTTTGGCCGGCCCCGACCGCTATACTGCCGGCCTGCCGTTGCGACCGGAACCGATGATGCCACGACGACTCCTGCTGCTCTGTGTGACCCTCTGCTGCCTGGCCGGCTGTGGCCAGCGCGGGCCGCTCTATCTGCCGCCGCCGACTGGCGATCAATCCGCGCCGGCAGCCAGCACGCCGCCATCCCCGCTGCGGAATCCATCATGATCGACCCCTTCGGTTACCGTCAGGGCCGGCTGCATGCCGAAGAGGCGCCGCTCGAGCAGATTGCCGCCGAGTTCGGCACCCCCTGCTATGTCTACTCCCGCGCCGCCATCGAGCAGAACTATCTGGCCTTCGAGCAGCCGCTGCAGGGCCAGCCCCATCTGCTCTGCTATGCGGTCAAGGCCAACTCCAATCTGGCGGTGCTCAACCTGCTGGCGCGGCTGGGCGCCGGCTTCGACATCGTCTCGGTCGGCGAACTGGAGCGGGTGCTGGCGGCCGGCGGCGATCCGGCCCGGGTGATCTTCTCCGGCGTCGGCAAGCGCGCCGACGAGATGGCACGGGCGCTCGAGGTGGGGGTGCGCTGCTTCAATGTCGAGTCGATTCCGGAGCTCGACCGCCTCGAAGCGGTCGCCCGGGCACATGGCCAGCGCGCGCCGATCTCGATCCGGGTCAATCCCGATGTCGATGCCCGCACCCATGCCTACATCGCCACCGGCCGCAAGGAGAACAAGTTCGGCATCGAATTCGCCGATGCGCTGGCGCTCTACGGGCGCGCGGCCGCATCGCCCCATCTCGAGGTGGTCGGCGTCGATTGCCACATCGGTTCACAGCTCACCGAGATCGAACCCTTTCTGGTCGCGCTCGAACGAATGCTCGAGCTGATCGACCAGCTGCGTGCCCAAGGCATCGAGATCAGGCACCTCGACCTGGGCGGCGGACTCGGCGTGCGCTACCGCGACGAGACGCCACCGACACCGGCCCAATACATCACCGCGCTCAGCCGGCGGCTGGCCGGAACCGGGCTCGAACTGGTGCTGGAGCCGGGCCGCGCCATCGTCGCCAACGCCGGTCTGCTGCTGAGCCGGGTCGAATATCTCAAGCAAAGCAGCGTCAAGCGCTTTGCGATTATCGACGCGGCGATGAATGATTTGCTGCGACCCACTCTATACAATGCCTGGCAGGCAGTCTGCGAGGTGACCCGCCGTGGCGGCGAGCCGGTGGAGTACGAAGTGGTCGGCCCGGTCTGCGAAAGCGGTGATTTTCTCGCCAAGGCGCGTCTGCTCGACATCGAGGCGGGCGACCTGCTGGCGATCCGCTCGGCAGGCGCCTATGGCTTCGTCATGGCCTCCAATTACAACAGCCGGGGTCGGCCTGCCGAGGTGATGGTGAGTGGCACCCAGATGCATCTGGTCCGCCCGCGCGAGACCCTGGCCAGCCTCTACGCCGACGAGCGGCTGCTGCCCTGAGCGGGCGCTTTTCCCGACACAGGAACAGACACTGATCAAGGGATTCCGATGCGGTTGCGATTCACCAAGATGCAGGGTGCCGGCAACGACTTCATGGTGGTCGACCTGGTCACCCAACAGGCGGTGCTGACACCGACCCAGATCCGGCAACTGGCCGACCGCCACTTTGGCGTCGGTTTCGATCAACTGCTGCTGGTCGAACCCCCCACCGACCCCGGCATCGACTTCAAGTACCGCATCTTCAATGCCGATGGCGGCGAGGTGGAGCAGTGCGGCAACGGCGCCCGCTGTTTTGCCCGCTTCGTGCGCGACCAGCGGCTGTCGTGGAAGGAGCGGATCACCGTCGAGACGCGCGGCGGCCTGCTCGAACTGCTGCTGGAGCGCGACGGTTCGGTCACCGTCGACATGGGTGCGCCCGATTTCAGCCCCAAGGCGCTGCCGTTCCAGGCTGAGGCCGAAGCGCTGCACTATCCGCTCGAGGTGGCCGGCCAGACCCTCGAGATCGGCGCGGTGTCGATGGGCAACCCCCATGCCGTGCTGGTGGTCGACGATGTCGAACGGGCGCCCGTGACCACGCTGGGTCCGGCCATCGGCAGCCACCCGCGCTTTCCCAAGGGGGTCAATGTCGGCTTCATGCAGATCGTCGATCGCACCACCATCAAGCTGCGGGTCCATGAGCGCGGTGCCGGCGAGACGCTGGCCTGCGGGACCGGCGCCTGTGCCGCTGCGGTGATCGGCATGCGCCGGGGGCAGCTCGATGAGCAGGTCACGGTCAGACTGACCGGTGGCGAGCTGTTGATCCGCTGGGCCGGCAATGGCGCGCATGTCTGGATGAGCGGGCCGGCAACACGGGTTTACGAAGGTTGGATTCAGCTATGACAATTTCCGGACAGGCCGGTGGCAACAGCCACGGTGAGACCAGTGCCCCCAGCGAGGCAGAGGTGGCCGCCTACCTCCATCTGCACCGCGACTTCTTCGGTCGCCACGAACCGCTGCTGGCCGAGATGTACTTTCCTTCTCCCCAAGCTGGCGCCATCTCGCTGGTCGAGCGCCAGCTCGGCATCCTGCGCGAACGGCTGCAGAGCACGCGTCACGAGCTGGCACTGCTGATGGGCCGCGCCGAACAGAATGACCGGCTGATCACGCTGACCCAGACCCTCAGCCTGCAACTGCTCGACGCCGCGCATGGCAGCGAAATCAATCTGCTGCTGCGCCGTGCGCTGATCGGCGAGCTGGGCAACTGCGCGCTCAGCCTGCTGGTGGCGACACCGGGGACGGCGGCCGCCGCGCTCGGCTTCCACACTCCGGCCAGCGCGGAGGCCGAGCGGCGCGTCGAGGCGGTGCTGGCCAACCGCTGCGCCAGTCTTGGCCTGTTCCGTGACGAGGAGCTGGCGGCACTCTTCGGCAGCGAGGGCAGCGGCGTCGGTTCTGCGGTGCTGCTGCCGATCCAGCGCGGTCCGGTCCAGGCCGTGCTGGCGCTGGGCCATGCCGACCGTGACCACTACCGCGCCGGCATGGGCACCCTGTTCATCAGCCACTTGGGCGAGGTCATCGGCCGGGTGATCGAGCGGCTGCTCAAGAGCGCCGCCTGAAGCGGGCCGCCCCGATGGACGCGCAGATCGACCACTTCCTGCGCCAACTGCAGCAGCAGCGTGCGCTGTCGAACCACACCCTTGCGGCCTACCGCCATGAGCTGACGCGCTTCGCCCGCTTTGCCGGCGAGCGGCAGCTCCAGCTTGCCGACATCGATCAGCCGCAGATCCGGCTGTTCGCCAGCGAACTGCGGCGCCACGGCCTCGGCGGCCGGTCGATCCAGCGCGCCCTTTCCGCACTGCGCAGCTTCTTTCGCTTTCTGCTGCGCGAAGGGGTGGTCGGCGACAACCCGGTGCTCGGCGTGCGGCTGCCGGGCAGCCGGACCCGGCTGCCGCGACCATTGCCGGTCGAGGAGGCGGTGCAACTGGTCGAACTGAAGGGCGAGGCGTGGCTGATCCGGCGCGACCGCGCGCTGCTTGAACTCTGCTACGGCGCCGGCCTGCGGCTGGCCGAACTGACCGGTCTGAACTGCGCCGACCTCGATCTGAATGAACGGCTGGTGACCGTCACCGGCAAGGGACGCAAGCAGCGGCTGGTGCCCTTTGGCCGCGCCGCCGCAACGGCATTGCGCCAGTGGCTGACCGTGCGGGGAGCGCAGTTGGCCGACGACCGCGAGCCGGCGCTCTTCATCAGCCGGCACGGCCAGCGCATCCATCCGCGCACCGTCCAGGCGATGATGCACAGGCGCGGCGTCGAGCAGGGGCTGACCAGTCGGCTCCACCCCCACCGGCTGCGCCACTCCTTCGCCACCCACCTGCTGGAGTCGAGCGGCGACCTGCGGGCAGTGCAGGAGCTGCTCGGCCACCGCGACATCAGCACCACCCAGATCTACACCCACCTCGATTTCCAGCATCTGGCCGCCAGCTACGATGCCGCCCACCCCCGCGCCCGACGGCGCGGCAAGAGTGTGCCATGACGCCGCCCCGGCTGAAGCTGGTCACCTTCGACCTCGACGACACCCTGTGGGAGAGCACACCGGTGCTGATCGAGGCCGAAGCGGCCATGCAGCGCTCTCTGCAACAGCAGCTGCCCGCGCTCGGCGACACATTGCGCTCGGGCATCCTGCGCCAGCAGCGCGCGCTGCTGCTGGAGGCGGAGCCGGCGCTGATCCATCGGGTCAGCGAGCTGCGGCGGCGGGTCATCGCGACGACGCTGCGCGATCTGGGCCTCGATGCCGAGCGCGCACGGCAGATTGCCGAAGCCGCCTTCGAGCAGTTCCTGCAGGCGCGCCACCAGGTGCGTTACCACGCCGATGCGCTGGAGATGCTCGAACTGCTGGCGCGGCGTTACCGCCTCGGCGCCCTCACCAATGGCAACACCGACATCCGCCGCCTGGGGCTCGACCGCTACTTCGACTTCGGCTTCAGCGCCGAGATGCTGGGGGTCGGCAAGCCCGACCCGGCGCTGTTCCGGGCCGCCCTCGACGCCATCGGGTGCAGTCCGGCGCAGATGGTGCACGTGGGCGACCACCCCCAGCATGACATCGACGGGGCGCAGCGGCTCGGCATCCACACCATCTGGGTCAACCACGCCGCCAGCACCTGGCCCGGCGGCACCCCGCCCAGTGCGACCATTCACCATCTGGGTGAACTGCCCGCTGCGCTGGCCAGACTTGAGTCGATCGACCCAGACAGTGATTGAAGCAGCGGCAACCGGCCCATGACAGGGTCCGATGGTCGCAAGACAGCAGCCGGGTTGCCGCACCTTACCAGCACATCAAGCGACAAAAATGATTCTTTTCTGAATGTTGGCATGAAATCGTTATGTGAAATTGTTAAGCTGCCTCGACACTCCTGGCGCTTTGTATCGTGTCGGCGGACATTGATAAGCCACTGAACCCGGCAATGACGGCATGAACGCATCAGTGGAAAGTGAAAATCGGACAGGAAGGAACTCTGCACCATGAAATCAGCCAGGCAACAAGCCCAGACAGACCACCATCCAGCCGCTGACAGCAGCGCCCCGGCGCTGCCGCCGCTGGCGGTCGACCTCGACGGCACGCTGCTGCGCTCCGACCTGCTGGTCGAGTCTGCCTGCGCATTCGCCCGCCACCATCCGCTGCAGGCCTTCATGCCACTGCTCTGGCTGCTGCAGGGCAAGGCCGCACTCAAGCAGCGGCTGGCGGCCATGGCGCCGATCGAGGTGGCCGCACTGCCCTACGACCCGCAGGTGCTCGAATTTCTGCAACAGGAGCACGCCGCTGGCCGCCGCCTGATTCTGGCGACCGCCAGCCACCGCCACTATGCCGAGGCGATCGCGGAGCACCTCGGCCTGTTCGAGCAGGTGCTGGCCACCGAGGGCGAGGTCAATCTGTCGGCCCACCACAAGCGTGACCTGCTGGTGCAACACCATGGCGAGCAGGGGTTCGACTACCTCGGCAACTCGCGCGATGACCTGAAGGTGTGGGAGGCGGCCCAGCGCGCCCACCTGGCCAACCCGGAGCGCGGTGTCGAAGCCGCGGCCAGACGGCAGGGCAACGTCGAGCAGGTGCTGCGCACAGCCGGCAACCCCTGGCGTGACTGGAGCCAACAGTTGCGCCTGCACCAGTGGGCGAAGAACGCACTGCTGTTCGTCCCGCTGCTGGCCGCCCACAAGCTCGGCGATGCCGCCATGTTGCTGAATGGCCTGCTGGCCTTTGTGCTGTTTGGTCTCTGTGCTTCCAGCGTCTATCTGCTCAACGACCTGCTCGATCTGCAGGATGACCGCCAGCACCACCGCAAGCGCCATCGCCCGCTGGCCAGCGGCGCGGTTCCGATCAAGTCGGTGCTGCTGCTGTTTCCGCTGCTGACGCTGACCGCGTTCGCCGGCGCGGCCTGGCTGCTGCCGCAGCAGTTCGTGCTGGCGCTGCTCTGCTACTACGGCCTGACCCTCTCCTACTCACTGCTGCTGAAGCGCTACATGGGGGTCGATGTCATCGTGCTGGCCACGCTCTACACGCTGCGGGTCATCGCCGGCACCTTCGCCTTCGGCGTCACGCTGACCTTCTGGATGCTGGCCTTCTCGATGTTCCTGTTCCTCAGTCTGGCGCTGGTCAAGCGCTACACCGAACTGCGCGACTCCCGCCTCATGGGCAAGAGCTAACTGACACCGGGGCGCGGCTACTACCCGGCCGATCTGGAGATAGTCTCGTCACTGGGCGCTGCCTCTCGCTAT
>Ga0116177_10001434_pt1 | contig 17742 bp, 8 predicted proteins | sample AD_STIC10_MetaG_FD_89750 | JGI IMG/M metagenome (GOLD analysis project Ga0116177, IMG submission 89750) | Active sludge microbial communities of municipal wastewater-treating anaerobic digesters from USA - AD_STIC10_MetaG | ecosystem: Engineered > Bioreactor > Anaerobic > Digestate | place: USA... | reverse complement strand
GATTATAACAAAAACCGTTTTGCTGCCTTTCTTTACGAACAGGACCCTCGAGATCAGCGAGCCGCATTGTCCGACAATTGATCTGCCCGGTTCGATATGGATCCGCTGGCCCGGCCGAAGCCTGATATACTCATTTACCAGTCTGAAGTAATTCTGAAATCTGGCCGGCTTTTCGGGATCTTCATAATCTATTCCCAGCCCCCCGCCGAGATTGATTATTTCCAGTTCCGCATCAATTGAGGCAAACCAATCCTGGAGCTCGTTAATCTTCGAGCACAGGCTCCTGAAAACTGACATCCGGGTAATCTGCGATCCTATGTGGAAATGAATACCCCTGAACCGTACATTGTCCAGGCTTTTAAGCCTGTTCATGACTTCTTCCAGGTCCCAGATGTTGATTCCGAACTTGTTTTCATGTATCCCCGTTGTAATATATTTATGGGTATGAGCCGATACATTCGGATTGATCCTGAGGGCTATTGATGCTGTCTTTCCTGTACCCGAGGCTATTGAATTGATTACCTCGATCTCGGGGATCGATTCACAGTTGAAACAGAATATATCACTTTTCAGTGCGGCCTCAATATCCCTGTCAGTCTTGCCAACGCCTGCAAACACTATTTCGGACGGACTGAAACCTGCCCTCATTGCACAGTCAATTTCATTGAAACTGACGCAATCGGCACCAAAACCATATGAAGAGATGATTTCCAGTAACCTTGGATTAGCGTTTGCCTTGACTGCATAATGAACTTTGTATCCAGAGGCTGAAGCTTCACTTTTCAGAGTTTCGCACGTGCTTCTCAGAACGCCGACATCATAATAGTAAAAAGGAGTTTGCCTGTTACTGAGTTTATCTAAGATTGACTGTTCAAACATTTTAATGGTTGAAAAGGTATTTGTGTAAAAGTCTCAGGGCGTCTGTTTTATCTTTTGTGTCAATGAGAAGGGACAGGCTGTGTGAGCTGCCGCCATATGAGATCATTTTCAGTGAAATGGAGTTCAGGGCCTCAAAAATCTCGGGAGCCGACCCTTTCTTGTCGGCCCTGAAATCACCGACAATGCAGATAATGGTCTGATCCTTCTCAATTTCCACGCTTCCGAGCGCCTGCAGTTCATGTGCAATCTGGTCAAGATGCTGTGAGTCGTCAACGGTGATTGAAACAGATACCTCCGATGTGGCGACCATGTCAATCGGGGTTTTGTAGGTTTCGAAAATTTCAAAAACCTTTCTCATGAAGCCGTATGCCATAAGCATCCGGTCAGAGTGTATCCTTATGGCGGATATGCCGTCTTTTGCAGCTACAGCCTTGTAGTCCTGGGGAATGTATGAGGATGTTATAATTGTCCCCTGGTCATGGGGATCCATTGTATTCTTCAGCCTTACCGGGATATTCTTTTCCCTGGCAGGGTTCACACTTGAAGGATGCAGGATCTTGGCCCCGAAATATGCAAGCTCTGCCGCTTCGTCGAATGATATTTCGCGTATCACTTCGGTGTTTTCAACCAGCCTGGGGTCATTGTTGTGAAATCCGTTTATATCGGTCCAGATCTGGATTTCAGATGCATTTACGGCCGCCCCGAGAAGCGAAGCAGTGAAATCGCTTCCGCCGCGTTTGAGATTATCCGTTTCACCCTGGGCGTTCCTGCAGATGAATCCCTGGGTTATGATGATGTTGTGGCCGGGATGTGCATCCAGCTCCCTCCTGAAGTTTTCAGCAATATAATAGGTGTCAGGTTCACCGTCCTTGTCAATCCTCATGAAATTGAGGGCCGGCAGGAGCACACAATCAATATTGTTTTCGAGAAGGAGATAATAGAACATTGAAGAGGACATAAGCTCGCCCTTTGACAGGATGATCTTCTCATATTGCTTCGAGTGTTTGAGAGAAGTAAGACCGTCAATATCATTCAGAAGGCTGTTGACTGTTTCAAATGCCTTGTATTTATACTGTTCCGTTGTGTAGAGATCTTCTATTACCTTATGATATTTCTCCCTCAGGAGCCCGATTTTATGAACGGCTTCTTCCTGTTTTCCGGCATAAAGCAGATCGGAAATCTCCACAAGGCTGTTTGTGGTTCCTGACATTGCAGACAATACCACCAGGTTCTGCTCACCGTCGTTGATCAGCGGAATTACCGATCTCATTCTGTCCGGACTTCCAACGGAGGTTCCTCCGAATTTCATTACCTTCATCATAATTTGGATTTTAATGCTATTGTACCCGTTTCAAAGGGAACGGGAGGGTTTTATCAAAAAAAAATATTACACTCATTATCAGGTATTTCCCCAAAATCACTCAGCTTGTTGCACGTTACGGCATAACAGTCAATAATAAAAAAACCTGCATCATTTTTGCAGGTCTGTCAGCTGTTAATTCTTTCACAGAACAGTAATTCAGACCTGCCGGGCAGATCCATGAATGATTTTATATTGCTCTTTAATAAACTCTTCATATCCTTAAAACAGCGAGCAAAAATATAATTTTAATCAATATGTAGTATTCTGTAATAATTTTTTTCAGAATGGATCCGGTCCTGAAATTTTCCCGGAATATATCTTCAGTCGGGCTGCTCTGATCTGTTCTGACATTCCGCGAAGGCAGCATCCTGCAACAGTCAGTGCTGATTAATAAATATGATGCGTGAATTTTATTTCCTGTAAAGGCTTTTTATAATTCCTGAACTGATTTCGGCTCCGGGATTAAAATCGCTGCTCAGCATATACGATTTTATGCTGAACAGGAATTGCTGCGCTTCCGGCCTGTTTTCCAGATCTGATAACAGATCTGCACCCGAGGCAATCAGTTTTCCCTTTCCAACTTTGCATTCAAATAAAAGGCCCAGGGGACGTGAAGTGAACCAGTCATCAATAACCCTGACCAGAGGCTGAATATCTTCCGATATCATATCCAGCCTGAAAACATTGGCATTCATGATTATATCGCGCCACTGGTAATTGCTGTGAAATTCGGTGGGAAAGTATCGGAAAACGGGATGAGCCGGGTTGCAAAGTATTCCCAGTGTTTCCGGCGGCTGATGATTGGTCCAGAAAGTATTCCAGAATATGCTGGAAAAGCCCAATGCGATGTCACCGCCTTTTTCCGGCCGGAGCAAACCTTTACGCGGAGTAAGTAGAACTGATGCCCCGTTTTCAAGCATCTTCGCGGTTGCTTCGTTAAACTCCCGGGTTACAATGATATCATTCCTGCTTCCGATAACGGGTAATTCAGCAGGGTAAACCCATATATCCCAGGAGTTTCTGTACTTTCCGGCCATAAAGGTGAAAGTTAGTTTTTCCGGACCGGTAATGTCGTTCAATTTCCTTTGAACATTGCCTGCTTTTATAGTCCCGCGGCCAGCCTTTATTTTCCCTGCAGGATTTCCCTTGTCTATAATGCCGGTCTTTCCCGTAAGGACCCATTCCGGGGTTATATATTCGTCGTTTTCTGCATAATATGCTATTTCCAGGTCGGCACTGAAAGTTTCGTTATTCCTGTAAATCATTTTGGGCAAACGTGCCAGGGGTACAACGGCATTGCAGAAATGTTTGAATTCATCCGCCGAAACATAAGGTTTCGGATCCCAGAAAGGATCGACAATCCCCACTATTGCCGATCCCTGCCCGGGGAAATCATGTAAATCGAGTAATTCGAAGCCTCCGAAATTTTCCGTACGCAATGCGGCTTCGATATCGGCTTTGTAACATATTGTCTGTAATTTGCCCGAAGCAATCATAAAACTGTCTGCCAGATGCAAAAGGTTGTTATTGATCAGCCTGTCCCTGAAGATTTCGAAATTCCTTGCCTTAAGGACGCCGTCGTATTTACTGATCTCCCTTAAGTTCGGGAAAACGCACCATTGTCCTATTTCGTGGCTGATTACAGGCTGGGGATATTTTTCAATTATTTCGGTCCAGTCAAAAGTCGAATTAGGGATCTGTGAATTTATCCTGCTTTTGAGGCCCTCGCCCCAGCGTTGGATTCGTGGGTCGGGCGTACTCTGAAAATCGTTTTCCGGAACATTTGCCCATCCGAAGGCTGTGGTGTAAAGGCGTCTGTCATCATACTGTTTCACATGCTTAACGAATCCGGTAAGAAATGCTATATGATGCGAGCCGGAAGGTTCGTTGCCGTAAGCCATCATACAAAATGACGGGTGATTGCCGTATGTGTCGATAATACGTTCAGCTTCATCGTATATGAATTTATCGACGGGTAAACCGTCGCCCACAGAGGTCCAGACACCGCATTCCACCGACAGGTAAATTCCTGCAGAGTCGGCAGCTGCAAATGCTGCTTCCGGGGGGCACCAGGAATGGAACCGGATATGATTGAGCCCGTAATCCTTGCACACTCTCATTATTTTTGTCCATTCACCCGTTGTGGCGGGAGGAAATCCTGTTTTGGGGAAGATTGCACACTCCAGGGTACCCCGCATGAAAACTTTTTTCCCGTTGAGTGTAAATTGTCCGCCGCTGGTGGCAATTTCCCGCATCCCAAAAACAATATTCTTCTCATCGGTCAGGGATTTGCTTTTCAGCTTTATGTTCAACGAATAGAGGTTGGGTGTAAACTCATCCCACAACATTATATTGTTACCCATATCATAATCCAGGACAAGCAAATCCTTATCGGGTTCATTTAGTTTCCCGATGACTTTCTTCCTGCCTGAAACCCTTAGTTCCACGGAGTACTCCTCCGGGTTATGGGGTATTTTATTTAGTTTAAGCAGGACCTTAATTCTGCTGTTTTCAATATCCGGATAAATACGTACATATTCAATGTTTACCGGGGGCAGGTTCACAAGTTTCATTTCCCCGATCACCCCGTTCCAGTTGGTTTGGGTATTGTCACTTATACTGTGTGCATCAAGTCCGGGGTTTATCTCCTTCACGCGATTGTCGATCCGCAGGGTTAGCCTGTGCCTTCCGGGTGCCAGATTACCCAGGTTGTAAGTATGGGGTGTGGCCAGTGAATTCTGCATACCGTGGTACACGGTATCTATCCACAAACTCGTTTCCCAGTGGCAGCGTTCCAAAACGAGCCGGGTGCATCCGTTGTTCCACGAATCGGGAATTTCAATTTCCCTGCTGTACCATGCAACACCGGCAAATCTTTTCAATGGTTGCAGCCAGAAAGAAATTTTAACATCGTCGGGATTCCTGTATTTTACATACGATTCATCTTCAAACCAGGTCCGGTTCCAGAAATTGCCGGTCCAGTCATCATCGGCCTTAACGTCGTATCCTTTACCGTTTGTGAGCATCGAACCGGGAAGAATGACCTTTTCGTTGAAATCGCGGGAAAACCATTTTCCTGCCACACCGGTATCGCATGAGTCTATGCGGAATGACCATTCTCCTGAAAGGTCCAGGGCATTAAATCCTCTGTGCCTGCCGCACCCCAAAACGGATAGCGTGATAAATATCAAACAAAGCCTTTTCATTGTTATTTGTTGAAATAAATGATCCAATTTATTTTTCCGGTATTGCCAAAGAACAGGTCTATCCTGAGGATGTTATCGTCTGCCATTTTTAATAAGTAATTATCATGGCTCTCAAACATTTTGTGACTTTTAGGAGACCATGAGAACTTATCGGGTATATAAACATAAACGCTGTGTGATGAACCTTCTGGGCCAACAGAAACGCCAGATAAAGCATTTTTATTTTTATCATAATGAACCGATTCTAATTCAACAGCTCCCTGCATAATGTGTCTGTTTGTAGAAATTATCACAGGCTCGCTGCTTTTTTCACGCAAAGAATAAAGGGTGACGCCTTCGGGCTCAATCATCACATTAATGGTATCATTTATTTCACCTGTGAATTTTTCTTTCCAGAAGTCGAAGCATAAATATGTTTTGTCCGGGTCAAGCATCAATCTGTTCAGCGGATATTTCTTCCTTACCGGGTTTAACGGATCAGGATTGAAAAATCCCGCGACAGTCCATTTTCCGAACGGTCTTAATACATCTGTAACAAATGCAGTTTGAGGATCCGATTCCAGTAAATCCACGGGCCGGGTGATTAATCCGACTGATGGAAAAGCTTTCTTCAGTATTTCCTTTTTTATTTCAGACAGATTCATCAATCTGTCGCCCGACATAGTGTTTCCACCGCTAAGTGCAACAAGAGTTACAACGGCCTGTGATTGCGAAGGCGACAATAAATCCATGCATATATGGTCGATATCATTGGTCCATGTATTGTTTTGGTAATAGTAGCGTTTTCCCAATGCTCCGGCACTTGATGACGAGTTGCCGAAATACTGTTTCCAGGTCTCGTGACGGGATCCGTAGTTCTGATCGTATTCAATTCGCATGCTGTTAATCAATCCGGCAGTTACCTGCCCCGGGCCGCAATCGAGAATATGACACTTATTTCCCGCCACTTTTCGCATTATTTCAAATGCTTTCCGATAGACCTGTGACGGAGAGAATGCAGGGTCATAAAATTTATATGCCGAAAAAACTGACCAGGCTACAAAATCAATTTTCAGCATTTCATATCCCCAATTGTTGACAACTGTATCAATCAGATCAGTAAACCATTTTTCGGCATCGGGATGTGTTATATCAAGGCAGTAGCGTTTTGGGTTTTCGTTGCGATACCAGTCAGTTGTTTCACCGGGCCAGGGGCCGACACGTTTAAGCGAGCCGTCGGGATTTTTAAGGAACCAGTCAGGATTATTTCTGAATATGGCGGCATTTTCTGAAACGACAAAAGGAGCGAGCCATATACCCGGTTTAAGTCCGTAGCTTTTTATCTTGTGTGACAAATATTTCATGCCGTTTGGAAATCTTTCGTTCCCTTCCCATTCGCCATGTGTTTTCTGATATCCCTCATCAATCTGAATATACTCCAGTCCATATGGTTTGAGATGTTTTGCTGCATATTCTGCATTCTGAAGGATTTCTTTTTCATCATAGTCGTCCAGCGAGTAGAACCAATGACACCAGCCATTCACAATAGAGCCGTTAATGGCTTGATTTTCCGTTCCTGTAAAGTTTGCGTATGTTTCCAATGCTGCATAAGGACTGGCACCAATGTTTATCATTACTTTTTCCGAACTTAAGGATTGCCCCCGTTTCAGAATATGTCCCTCATTATACACCGATTCGACAACAAAAGAAATTTTATCCGAATCTTCTTTCAGTAACTGAATCCGGCCCATGCAGGAAATATTTCTTAAATAACCCATGACGATGGCTTCCTTGTCGTAACCGTCGAATATTCCGATGTTCCACCAGCTTTGAACGGTCCGTTTGTCGGAAGCCAGAGCCCTGTTCACAGGCACTCCTCCTTTTGTTTCACCATAAGGTTCACCTTTTTCATATGGCAAGGTTAGCTTGTGTATCGAACCGGCATCATAATACATGGCTCCGTTAAGCAAACATTGCGAGCTTTCGTGCCTCATCCCTCCGGTTTCATTTACCAGTACCCTCAGGGGTTCAATGCTTTTAACGACAATATCATTTTTTGCCGTGTTTTTATATGATGCTTCAAAAACCAGGGACGGTATTTTGTCAGGAAGATAAATAGCCAGAGTAACTTCCATCAGGTTTTTGTAATCGCGGCCTGATATTGTAATCTGCCGGCCTGTTCCTGATTTGTTTTTCACAAGCTTGATTGCAGGTTTTCCGAATGTGCAGGCCGGTCCGGCTACAAGCGTGGTATCATCCGTATTAATGGCGGAAGTAAATGACAGGAAATCTTTACCATATCTCCTTATGTGCAATATACCCTTTTTTTTATCAAAATCAAGTGTAAAGAAATCATTGCTGATAAGTCCCTTCTGATCCTGAGCCAATGCCGGAGAAACAAAATAACTGACAGATATTAGCAGAAATACTTTTAACTGAATTTTGATCATATGCATAAAATTAAGAATTGTCTTATCATAATGGATATAAAAACAATACGCCTGCTGTTTCTGAAATGAGGCGTATTGTTAATAATGTTTCCGGCGATTCTATGCAATTATTTCAGATACCATGGAACTCCGTTAATACCATCATAACCGTTAAATTGTTCATTGACTGCTTTTTGATAATTGTCGGGGTTTTGTGTATGCTCGCCTTCCGGGTATTTCCAGCGCTTGGGATAAACTGTTTTATCATCGGGGTTCTGACTGGTTGCAGGATCCAGGGGATATTCGGGGTAACCGGTACGCAGGAACTGCGCATAATTGCCCCCGTTACCCTGGAAAAAGTCAATGAACCAACGTTGAACCAGTATCTGGCGCAGGCGGTCTTGTTTTGTTCCTCCGGTTTTATAAGCTGCCTCTCCGGTGAAATAGTTATCTATATAATCTTGTGTTATGGCCATCCCATGGGTGTTTGCCGCAGAAGGCAGGTTCATGTAATATTCCAGCATGGCTTTAACTCCTTTTTCATAGTAATCCTTTGCATTGCCAGGTGCCCATCCTTCCTCCAATCCTTCGGCAATTATAAAACATTGTTCGGCATACGTGAACCTTAACATCGGATCGCCGGTTTTGTCATCAACATAGCGTTGGTTGATATGTGAATAGGAATTGTTTTCGTCGGCCAGTTCCCACGGTACCCTGGTCGGATCTGCACCTGCATAGGCTTCAAAGTCGTCCTCTCTTTTCCCGGCGTCAATCAGATCGGGTGCGGGATCAGCAAAATAGAACAGGCGCCTGTCTTTATTCTTTTTAAGTTCATCAACCAACAAACTGGTCAGAACAGTTTCCCTCCGTTGACTTGCACCGTTCCAGAAAGGATGATGTGAATTATCGGTTCCGAAATACTTGAGCTGGAAATTATCGGTGTTGCCTGTCATCAGCTTCCCCGATGCTATGATTTCAGCAAACCGTGCCTTGTGTTCGTTCCCCGCTTTTTTACTCATTGTCTGAAGAACTTTGAGCTGCATTGCGTTGCACAATTTCTGCCACTTCGATGCATCTCCATCAAACATGACATCTCCCTGGAACTGTTTTCCTTCAGCAAAGAAAGCCTCAGCTTTTTTTAAATCTTCCAGGATATACTTGAAAACATCTTCCTGTTTGTCATATTTGGGTCTCAGAATACCTTCATCTGCCATACCGGCTTCGGAATATGGAATGTCACCCATTTCCAGTGTGGAAGAAAAACCGTACCATGCTTTCATGAATTTTTCCAGTCCCTGATATGAAGAGTATGATTCTTTTTCCCTGGAATACTCGACCATCAGTTTGAGGTCGGTCAGCCGTTTGTATCCAAATCCCCCGTACGGCCACCATGAGTAATAATACTGATAGGGGTTTGACCAGGTAGTTGTCCATGCTATATGTTTATTCCACAGATTGCCAGTTGAAAAATCAAACGGGTTTGGATTCCAGAACTTAAAAGTTTCGATCAGTGTTTTGGCTGCAAGCATTTCTTCCGGAACCCTGTCGGAGGCATACGGATCTTTGTTTATTTCGTCAAATTTACTGCACGATAAAATGACCGTAATAAACAGCAGAGATATGTATTTATAATTTTTCATTTCCGTAAAAAGTTAAAATGATAATTTTATGTTGAACCCCAGGTATCTGACCGAAGGATCGGCAAAGTCTTCGTTACCGCCGTCGGGATCAGAATATTTAAAATCCTCAGACCACAGAAACAGGTTCTGTCCCACAATACCTGCCGAAGCTGCCCGGCACCACGACGATGTTTTCAGGTATTTTGCAGGTATATTATAAGTAAGTGATAATTCACGTAACTTAAAGAAAGTTTTTGAGTATACATCGCTTCTCGTCCCGTTTCCGCCCCATGCACTGCTGCCGTGGAATGATCGCATATAGCTCTCGTAGGATGTTTTGTTATCATTGGGAGCGAACTTACGGGTATCACTTGTTATAAAACCATCCTTATCGTATGTAACCGTACCGGAAATGACTTTTACCCCCTGTCCTGTATACTCCTTTTCCCGGTCTTGAACCGATTCGGGATGGACTCCGGCCTGCCACATGTAACTTTCAGTACGGGTACCCATCAATCCGCCAACAACGCCGTCAACTGATACAAACAGACTCAGATTCTTATATTTCAGGGTCGAACTCAGGCCCCATATCCAGTCAGGATCGATAAAGCCAAACCGGGAATCATAATTGCTGAACTCGGGCAACCCTGCATTGTCGTGGATAATATTTCCTGAAGGGTCTCTGTTATAATCCTTGCTAATGTACGGATCCACGCGTTGCCCGATTCTGACCCAGGGTTTTTTCTGCGAGAACTGATCATCAAGTGAAGAATAGTATGTCGCGAATTTCGTCCAGTTAAATCCCAGATCCCATTTCCAGCCCTTATTGAGAATGGGTGTTCCTCCAAGATAGATTTCCCAGCCGCGGCGCGTGTGATCTTCTCCAATGTTGATGTATACTTCATCGTATCCTGTTGCCGAACTCAGACTCGCCTTGACAAGCCGCTGATACATGAATTTACTGTAATAGGAAGCGTCGAAGGACAACCGGTTTCTGAACATAATGAATTGCAGGCCCGTTTCGATTGTCCGGTGAGTTTCAGGACTGACAAACGGAGAGTAAAGACTGTTTGGAGCTTCAGCCCCGTTCAAAGTACCCCAGAACAGCGGATCAGTTTTAAAAGTATAGTTGATTTTATATATTTCAGCAGGCATTTTTGACATCGTCCACGATGCCCTTACCTTGAGCAGGTCCAACCAGCTTTTTGTTGAAGGCATCAGTTCCGATAGCACAAAACTACCCGAAACGGAAGGGTAAAAATACGAGCGCTTACTGGGATGCTGTGTTGAACTCCAGTCGTTCCTGCCTGTCAGATCCAGGAATACAAATTTGTCCCATGATACCGCAAACCGGCCATACAGGGAATTTACCTGTTGTGCCAGGGCAGATTGGACCACTTTGGGCATTCCTATGGATGCGGCAATTGCATAAAACTTAGGAGTGCTGATACCTTCCTGAGTTCTGGCATTCAGAATATCATCCTTCATGTAAAAGATTGTTCCTCCTGCCAGATACTCGATATTTAACTTGTCGAACGACTTATCACCCGTCAGAAAGAAATCGCTGTTTATACTGTAGCCCTGTTCCTGTCCTATATCATAGCTTCCTTTTAAATAGCCGTTCCATGTATACATGTTTCCGGGCACTCCTGTATTCCCGGTCATAACGTTTGAGCCCCAGTTAACCTTAAGTTCTCCGCGGTCGGTGAAGAAATCCAGGCCGGTGCGCGCCGTTGCTTTCAGCCAGGATGTGATCTGATAGCTTGTCGTTAAATCTGCATTAAAGATATCACGGGAAACGGTATTCGTTTTTTCATATGCATCAAAGTACGGATTATTCAGGCCTTCTTCTGTATCGTAATAGGAATAATTCTGTGTTTCATTATATTTTTTCCAGTAATTATCCTTATAATCCCTGATATCAAAATCCGCACTCGACCAGATAATCAGCCCGTACATCGGATCATATGACGTGTACCCGTTATATCCCATGTTGGGCGATGTCCTTTTGGTATATGCCAGATTCGAGGATAACTCGAAATTCTTGTATTTTAAATCACCACCGAATGAATATGTGAATTTATTAAGTTTCTGGTTCGGGTATCGGGCCTTATTCTCCGTCCAGTTCAATGAACTTCTTACGGATGCAATTTCTCCTCCGTATGATACATTTACATTATTGCTGGTAATATAACCCTGTTCAAGGAAATTTTTAAAATTGTCTTTGCCTATGGGAAGATAGGCATATTCCCTGTATTCTTTAAGATGGGGATCCCATTGCAGTAATGTCCGGCCATCCATCTTTTCGCCCCATGAATAGATTGAGCTCTTATCATACACACCATTAATGCCTCTTCCGTAAACGCTTTGTTTTTCAGGAATTGCCAGATAGCCCGCGGTAAACATAGTATTTGTTGAGATATCAACTGAAAGCCCTCTTGTACCGGTTCCATTCCTTGTGGTTATAACAATGGCACCGCTTCCTCCGCGAAAACCATACAGTGCGGAAGCGGTTGCTCCTTTCAGTACGCTTATTGATTCAATATCTTCCGAAGCCAGATCGTTAAGCGTTTTATTTTCATAGGCTATCCCGTCTATAACCAGGAGTGGTTTTTCACCGCGGATGGTTAGTTCCGGTGAAACGTTAAAATCCGTCGGGTTCTTGACCAGCATACCCGCAACTTTTCCGGTTAATGAAGTAGTTACATCGACCACTGCCACTTTTTGAAGATTATCACCCGACACCCTCTGGGCCGAATAGCCCAACGCCTTTTCGGATCTTTTGATACCCAGCGCAGTAACAACAACCTCATCAATCATAATATTATCAGGTTCGAGTGTTACGGTTACATGGGAAGAGGTTGCCTGAAACTGGAATTGCCTGTATCCTATAAAGGATATTACCAGGGTAGCGTCTGCGGGTGCATTTATTTCAAATGTACCCTTGTTATCAGTTATGGTTCCTGCGGAGGTCCCCCTGACCTGAACCGTTGCTCCTGGTATCGGGAGTTTGTCTTCAGAACCGATAACGATACCGCTTACCTTTATGTTCTGTGCATAAACAGAAAACGAAAGCATAAGCAGCATGACCGTAAGAAGAATATTGGCTTTTTTCATGGTTAAATTGTTTTTTGATCCTGGCAAGTCAGTTACTGTATTAATCTGTTATTCTGCATTATTTTTCAGTACCAGCTGGTTTTGCTTGATCGATACGGCATATGTCTTCATCTGCAGGCAGTTGAAGGCCGGATTGCAGATCAGCATGACTGAAAATGTTGATATTCGGGCATCCGGTAAATTAACACCGGAATATATTGAAATCGTTAAATGAATCAGCAACTATTCTTCTTTCTGAAACACTCTGACATAATCGATTTCCATCACTTTTGGGAAGCCGTTTTCATCTATTCCCATGGCACCGCCCCAGTTTCCGCCGACTGCAAGGTTCAGGATCAAATGGAACCGCTTGTCGAATGGCCAGGTGTCGGGCCCGTTATGTTCATTTTTATGAGTGTAATAGTGTTTCCCGTCGATATATGCCCGCAATTCATTTTCGTCCCATTCGAGGCCATATACATGAAAACCGGTATATGCCGTTGGAACATGCATTTTACCGCTTGTCTGGGTGCCGATCACATGATTGTATCTTTTTGTATGTACTGTTGCCAGGATGGTATCAGGATTAAACCCGACATTTTCCATAATATCTATTTCACCGCTGCCTGGCCAGTCGCCGTAATAGCTGTCGGTAGGCATCATCCATATGGCGGGCCAGGTTCCTTTTCCCGTCGGCAGTTTTGCACGTATTTCGAATTTGCCGAACAACCAGTCACCTTTTCCCCTGGTACCAGCCGTGCCGAGGTGTAACGCTTACCGCCGGCACTGTCGATCAAAGCCGATATTTTCAATGTACCGTCGGATACGAATGCATTTTGTAATTTTCCGGCGGTGTAAAACTGAGCTTCGTTGTTACCCCAGCCCCATTCGTTTCCCAGAGTGTCATAGCTCCACTTTGTTACATCAGGCAAACCGTTGTACTCAAATTCGTCGCTCCATGCCAGCTTCCAATGATCACCAGGTTTACAGGAAAAAAAGACACAGGCAACAATGGCCACAAACAAACAGATTGGTTTCATTCAGTATTGTTTTTGTTTCTCGAACGAGTATCGTTAAAATATGATAATTGTCCAAAAAAATAATCCATACATACTATTTACAACCTTAATATTGAGTTTTGTATTATATTAATATATTTTGCTTATATATGTTGTATGTTAATGATCGTATGATAAATAGAAAAATCAGCGTATTAACACCGGCTAAATTTTGCCTATCAGATCCGAAAGTGAAACATCACTCGATATATTTAGTTTCCTTCTCAATCGGTGACGTGCTATAACTGCACTCGAGGGAGTGATATTCAATAATACCGCGATTTCTTTTGTTGAAAGGCGCAATTTAATATAGGCGCAAATCTTCAGATCGTTATTTGAAAGGTTACCATATTGGGTTTTCAGCCTGTCGAAAAAACCATCATGAACATAATTGAAATGCTTTTCAAAGACCTTCCAGTTTTCTTCGTCCATACGGCGGCCCGCTATCCTTTTCAGGACACTGTTTATCTTTTCCCTGATTTCGGGGTTGTTCACTTCAATTTTCTGAATATCGTTTTTTATTTCTTCAAGCATATTATTTATGTGTACGCTGTTCATGGCCAGGCTGGTTAATTTCTTGTCTCTTAAATGTACCTCCATGGCCAATAATTCGTTCTCATGCATAATCCTTTCTTTTTCCAGTTGTTCTGTTTGTTGTTTTGCCAGCCTTCTTTCCACAACCTTTAAACGATAGTCATATAAGTGATAAACAGATATTAACAGTATTATTGCAAGCAGGACAGCCAGTGCATAGAACCCTGGTGAAGATGTAAAAGGTCTGGCAATATCAATTGTTATTGTTTTTTCAACCGGCTTAAGCAAATCGCATTTTAATTTCAATTTGTGAACTCCGGGTTTCAGATAAAACAGCTTCAATGGCTCCGTTATCGGAAACCATTTCCACTGACTGCCGTCAACAGAATATTCAATATTGTAGACTGAAGGTAATCCAGTAAAGTAAAATTGAAATTCGACCGGTTCGTACGGCAATGAATAATAGTCTGTATCAACGGGTAATTTGTAGGATTTATCGTTATGAATGTAATCAGCTTTTCTTAATTTAATCTCAGATTCCAAAGGTTCTGATTCTTGTTTTATATTGTAAAAAGCAGCCCCGTTGGAAAATCCGAAAGTAACAATGCTGTCGTTGAGTTTCTGATACCGGCAGAAAGTTGGCGGTATCAGTTCGTTATTAATATCGGCGAATATTTTCTTCACTATAACCGTTGTATCGGAAATACGCTCAACAACATTGGTTCCCAGGGTTACATTTATATTGAAAAAAAGATTCCCGGTTTGTGTTATTTCCCGCGACTCGGTCTTAAGATCTTCAAATAGTTCAGTATAATAATCGTTCTTGACAATAACATCATTTCCGATATCATAATTATAAAAACCATTACCCGAATTAAAAATCAACTCACCATCTAAAACTGATGTGTAAATCCAGCCAACGGGATCAGGAAAAGTGAAAAACCTGCTCTTTTCCACTTTCCGTTTATTTTTATCGATCATAAGTTTTTGAACGCAGCCCTCTAATCCGGTCACCCATATATTTCCGTATTTATCTGTTCTCCCGCTGGGAAAATTTCCGGTAAACCCTTCCAGTTTGTTCCTGAAAACCAGGCGCTTGTTTTTTACTTCATAAATGGAGAAACCCGACTTGCCTGAAACAAGAAAAATATCCGGATAGCCATACCAGGGACTGATTCTCCATACGGGTTCGCTTATCTGTTCCATGTTCCGGTTTAGAACAAACAAACCCTTGTCATGATTCACCAGAATATCATTTCCTGCTTTCAATATGTCCCAGACCTGCCCCTGGGTGTTTTTAATGAATTCCGGGGGTTTGTTATTCTCCGATACATAAACCCCCTTATTCGTACCAATATATAGTTTGCCGTCCGATTCCAGGCATGCATATACATTGCCGATCCTTGAATTGCGGAAATAGCTTTCATTTCCTGTATTATAGATCCTGGATATTCCACCGTCAAGGCCCAGCCAGATGTTTTTGTTTTTATCAGGTTCAATGCTCAGGACAGTACTGAAATTCGTTCCTGAATTTTCATTGTATTTTTCAATAATATTTCCATTCCGGTCAATTAAATAAGCTCCATCCAGAACCGTACCCACAATTAACCTGGTTTTATCAAACTGCACAGATGAAAATACCTGTTGTTCTACCAGGTATCTGTTTGTCTTTTTGTTGATTTCAGACAGAATTCCATTATAACAGCACATTATTCCGGTCCTTTCTGATACAAATATCAGTGAATCGTTGAATTTTGCCATCCCTGCAACTCTGCCCTCAACGGTTATTCCGGCAGCTTCAATGCCGGAATCATTTATTGTGTATATGACATTGTCTGCCTGAACATATATTACATCGTTAATCTTATGAATGTATCCTATTTCGCGTTTTTCAACGGGTCTGGAAACTGTTTTTCGTGACGGATCATACCTTATAATTAGGTCATGTGTTTGAAAATATACAGCATCACTACCACAAATCGTTCTCCAGAATATTTGGTTTTCGGATGAACTGGTATTCTCGTACAATAAGATAAATTCAAAATCGCCGTAAATATTTTGCTGCCAGTAGCCGAACATATTGTCTCCCGCGCAATAGAGTCTTTTACTCACACTGTCATAATCAAGGGAGCGCATATATCTGCCATTACTTACGGCCAGCCAGGCCACTCCGTCCCATACGGTTAAAGAAAAGCCCGTTGCAAAAAAAGTAAAACCGTCACCGGATTTAATGTCCCAAACCTGGGAATCTCCCCCATAGGCAGCAGGATTTATGTTCCTTACGGATTTCGCTATCTGCGAATTAACATTAATAATGCAAAGGAAAATCAGTACAGGTAATAATAATTTCTTCATCAGGTAACCATATCAATTAGTAAAGAATTAATTAAAAAAATGCTCTATGGTGTAACAATGAAATTATTGATGTTTTGCAGATAAGAACAAAGATATGAAAAACAATCAGATGATCCGATATGAAATCCGTTTAAAATCAGCCGGTAACCGTTCCCGAAAGCTGATCCGCTGAGGGGCAGCCGGGCTCAGGTCCTTAGAGGAACCAGCCGGCGGATCTGTTTTATTTAATCTGCCTTTATCAGGAGCTCAGATCCTTACTTTCCTGTAGAATATCTTCTTGGCAATCTCCGCAGTAATAATATAGAAAGCCACAATGAGCATAAGCAGCAGATATGTTTTAAAAGGAAGCGCGACAAAATCAAAGATCTTTCCGACGGGAGTCAGCGGAACGATCAATATGAAAGCCACAACAGAAATGGTGGCGGCAAGGAGATATTTCCCGGGCCTGCTTTTGTAGAATGACTTTCTGCTCCGGATGACCAGGACAATCAGTGAAGCTGACACTACAGACTCAATAAACCAGCCTGTTCTGAGCTGGTTCTCACCAACATGCAGTACAAGCAGAAGCAGGCCGAAAGTAATGTAATCGAATACGGAACTTATGAGCCCGAATGTGACCATGAATTTTCTTATTGCACTGATATTCCATTTTTTAGGGCTGTCGATCATTTCGTTGTCGACATTGTCGGTGGCTATTGTCATTTCAGGGAAATCGGTCATGAGATTGGTAAGCAGGATCTGTTTTGGCAGCAGGGGGAGGAAAGGGAGAATAACTGATACACCGGCCATGCTGAACATATTTCCGAAATTGGCGCTTGTAGCCATAAAAACGTACTTCAGGGTATTGGCGAATGTTCTTCTGCCCTCGGTGACGCCTTCAACCAGGACGCTCAGGTCCTTTTCGAGGAGGACAATATCCGAGGCATCCTTTGCAACGTCAGCACCGCCGCCGAAGGAGATGCCCACGTCGGCAGAGTGCAGGGCAGAAGCGTCGTTGATGCCGTCACCCATGTAACCTACGACATTGCCTGCCTTGCGGAGTGCAATTATTATTCTTTCCTTCTGGTTTGGCTCTATTTCTGCGAAAATAGCAGCCCCCGAAACACATGCCGTCAAAGCCTCGTCGCTTGTTTCGCGCAGTTCCTGTCCGGTTATGATCGTGCTCTCCGGCAGGCCTATTCTGCGGCTGAGCGACGATGCAACCAGTCTGTTGTCGCCTGTTAT
>Ga0116177_10001425_pt1 | contig 17791 bp, 17 predicted proteins | sample AD_STIC10_MetaG_FD_89750 | JGI IMG/M metagenome (GOLD analysis project Ga0116177, IMG submission 89750) | Active sludge microbial communities of municipal wastewater-treating anaerobic digesters from USA - AD_STIC10_MetaG | ecosystem: Engineered > Bioreactor > Anaerobic > Digestate | place: USA... | reverse complement strand
TCTTGTCGAGATCGATGCGATCAGCGCGACGGCGGATGCGTGCATTCGCCCGCTGCACCAGCGTGCGGATTTCAGCGTCCTTCTTGCTGGCAAGCAGGGACGTGCCGACGCCGGTGCCGAACAGCGGCACCATATAGCCCTCGCCGATGCGCAGAGAGATCGGGAACGATCCCGTGATCACGCGGAGGAACTGCATCGAGAAGTCGTTCTGCATGGACAGGGTAATGGTCTCACCGGTGGCTTCGTGCAGCGCTTCGAGCAGGTTCAATGTGTTGGGACTGCCCACCAGAGACGCCGGCAGCCAGTCCCCGAGATGGGTGAGCCGCAGCGTCGGGAAGTACAGCAGGGACTCACGGTCGAACGACAGATATCCGAGCGTCACCAGGCTCTTCAGCAGCGCGTTCGTGCTCGACTTTGGATACTCCAGGGCGCGCCCGATTTCTGTCGCCGTCAACGGCTTGCCCACTTCACGCAGATGCTCGAACACGGCCAGCACGCGACCCACACTCTTGACGATGGAACTGGCAGGTGCGGGTGTGGCTCGATGCATGGGTATCAAATTACCGCCGTTCACGTACGTGAATCAAGGCAGATGGAGGGTGCATCCCGATGAAAAGACCATTCGTGATCGATGGCGTCTGCCATCCCTACAATTTCAAGCCGGACAATCTGAACGGTCGGTTCGGGCGGATCTTCAATGATGTGATGCACAGCTTTCATCCCCTCGTGAATCCACCCGGAAAGGCAATGACCCGCGAGGAGTGGGAGAGCGACTGGCAGCCGGAGGAGTTCATCGAGACCATGCTGCTCGAGAGCTGGACGGATATCTGCGCAGTGCATTCCACGCCGATCTATGACGCGTACGCGGACGGCCTCGTCTCGAACGAAAAGGGTGCCTATCTCAAGCAGAAGTATCCGGATCGCGTGATCTGGTACACCTGCGTGGATTTGTTCGACGACCCGAAGAAGGTGCAGCGAACGCTCGAGGAGAACCTCGCCAAAGGCGCGGACGGCATCAAGCTGTATCCGTCCCGCTACGTGGATGGGTTCACCGAGAGCTGGCGCATGGACTCACGCGAGGTGGCGTTCCCGGTTTTCGAGCTGGCGCGCAAGCACGGCATCAAGAACGTGGCCGTGCACAAAGCCCTGCCGATTGGGCCTATCAACAGCGAGGGCATGCGGGTCGACGACATCTCCGCGGCGGCCAACCGCTATCAGGAAATCAACTTTCAGATCGTGCATGCCGGCTTCATGTTCGTCGATGAAACCAAGATGCTGATGATGAACCATCCGAACATCTATGCGACGATGGAAGCGTCGATGTTGTTTGCAATTCTCAATCCAATGGAGCAGGTCCGCCTGTTCTCGGAGTTCTTCGGCGCCGGTGGATTCGAGCGAGTGATCTACGCTTCCGCTGCGGTCAATCCTCACCCGCAGATCGTGCTCGAGGCTCTCGCCAACTTCCAGATGCCGCAGGGCAATCCATTCCAGCTCACCGAGCAGGCGCGCGCGCAGATCATGGGCGGTAACCTCGCGCGTCTGCATGGCATCGATGTCGAACAGCGCAAGCAAGCGCTCGCAGCAGACCGATTCGAGGTCGCGCGTGGCAAGGACGGCTTGCGTGCCCCGTGGAGCAGTGCCCGCGCGAGTCGTGCGCAAGCGAGTCGCAATCATGGGTGAACCACTGCGTGCGGTCGACTGCTCGCCAGACGTCTGGGCGGCCCTGCAGGGCGTGATGGATCCCTGCCTTGCGGCCAGCGGTCATCCAATGTCTATCCTTGATCTCGGTCTGATTTCCGCAATCACCGAGGAAGGCGAAACGATCGAGCTGCGAATCACCTTCACGGAGGTCGGCTGCCAGTTCACGCATCGCGTGATAACCAGCATCGAAGACCGGCTGCTCGCACTCGATCGTTTTCGGCACGTACGAGTGGTGCCGGAGTGGCGGCCAGGCTGGACTGAAGAACGCATGACGGATGCGGCACGCGCGGCCCTCGCCGAGGGCCGGCTGCACATGGTCAAGCGCATCACCCGCGGAGAATCTCCGGCCACGCCGCAGATCTGACGTCAACCGCTGAACAGGATTTCCATTCATGGCCGGATACATCGATATCGTCTGCAATCTCTTCGATCCCGCGTCCGTCCGGCTGAAGCAGAACGGCCTCGATGACGAGTTCAAGAAGCAGGTCCGCGTGGATCCGGCCATTCGCGGTGGCGTCACGATGCCGCAGTACCTCAAGCGGATGGACCGCGCCGGGATCGAACGTTCGCTACTGATCGCGGTTCGGGCGGGTGACCTGAACGTCCGTGGCTCTTTCGAGCTGCCATATGAGCGCGTCCACGAGATCTGCGAGCGCTATCCGGATCGGTTCTCGGGTCTTGCCGGCGTGGATCCGTTCCGCGGCATGCAGGGCCTCAGGGATCTCGAATACTCGGTCAGGAAGCTCGGCTTTGTCGGGGCGCATCTGTATCCGCACTGGTTCGGTCTGCCACCGGACCACGCCAAGTACTATCCCTACTACGCGAAGTGCTGCGAGCTCGACATTCCAATCATGATGCAGATCGGGCACAACCTCGTGTACTCACGCGAACGCCGTCTGCCCAGCGTCGGTCGTCCGATCTGCCTCGATCAGGTGGCGATCGATTTTCCCGAGCTCAAGCTGATCGGCATTCATATCGGAGTGCCCTGGACCGAAGAGGCCATCTCGATGGCGTGGAAGCACGAGAACATCTATCTCGCCGGCGATGCCTATGCGCCGAAGCACTGGCCGAAGTCATTCGTTCACTACGCCAACACTTACGGCAGCCACAAGGTGCTCTTCGGCACGGACTGGCCGGTCATCGATCCGGAGCGGGCGGTCAAGGAAGTCGATGCGCTGGGCTTTCGGCCCGAATCGAAGCAGAAGCTGATGCGGGACAACGCGCTGGCGGTGTTCAGCAAGCTGCGCAAGCGCAGCGCGCGTCGCAGATGACGACGACCTCCTTCGGTATGCCGCCACCGCAGATCCTGACGATCTCGGCGGGTGTGCATGCTGTCGCCATCGCAGATCCGCATCGACCGGCGCTTCGGGTAGGCGATCGGCTGATGACCTATGGCGAGATCGGCACCCGGATCCGCAAGGTCGCAGGGGCCGCGAGGTCGCTTCTCGGGCGCACGCTCGGTGAGCGGGTCGTGCTGCTCGCGCCAAACTGCATCGAGTATCCGGAGATCATCTGCGGCCTGGGGGATCTCGGCCTCGTGGTATCGACAGCGAATCCGCGCTGCACCGCCCACGAGCTGACGATCCTGGCACGCGATTGCGAGCCGCGTCTGCTGATCGTGCATCCGTCGCTCGAGTCGGTCGTGCGCGCCGCAGCATTGCCAACCGTCGAGAAGTTCGTCGTACTCGGTGAGGAGTACGAAGCCTGGATCGCCGCGGGCGAGCCCTGTGGCATCGATCCGGGTCTGCGCGAGGAAGACGGCTTTGCCCTGGTCTATACCAGTGGCACGACAGGCGAGCCCAAAGGCGTGGTGCTGTCCCACCGCTCGCGCGTGCTGACGTTCTACGGCATGGCGATGGAATTCGGATGCTTTGGCCCTGACGATCGACACCTGGCGATGGCACCGATGGCGCACGGGGCGGGCTTCGCGTTCACGATGGCGCCGCTGTTCTTCGGTGGCTATGTCGAGGTGCTGCCGAAGTTCGACCCGGAGATCGTGCTCTCGACGCTCGGCAGGGGCCGTTTCACCGGCACCTTCATGGTGCCAACGCACTACCAGACGATCTTCGGGCTGGGCCCGGCGACCCTCGATCGATATCGAAACTCCACTCCGGCGCTGCGCTCGATCATTTCCAACGCGTCGGCGTTGCCGCAGTCTGTGAAGGAAAAGATCGTGGCGTACTGGGGAGAGGGTCTGCTGCACGAGACCTATGGCTCGACGGAAGGGGGCGTCGTCACCAACCTGCGTCCCACGGATCAGCTGCGCAAGATCCAGTGCGTGGGCAAGCCCTTCACGTGCACGCAGGTCCGTCTGCTCGACGATCAGGGGTTCGAGGTGGCGCCGGGCGAGGTCGGTGAGCTGCATTCGTACTCGCCGTTCCTGTTCAACGGCTATTTCAGGCAACCGGACGCGACGCGCGAATCGATGCGGGACGGTTGGCTGAGCGTCGGCGATCTCGCCCGGCGCGATGAAGATGGCTATCTCTATATCGTGGATCGCAAGAAAGACATGGTGATTTCCGGCGGGCTGAACATCTATCCACGCGAGATCGAGGAAGTACTCCATGGCCACGCCTCGATCAGCGAAGCCGCCGTCGTCGGCGTGCCCGATGAGCAGTGGGGCGAACGGCTGCGGGCCTTCGTCGTAGCGCGTCCCGGTGCGACGCTGGATTCCACGCAGATCGAGCAGCACTGCCGCAAGGTGCTGGCGGGCTACAAGGTGCCGCGTGAATTTCGGATCGTCGATGCACTGCCGCGCGGTGCTTCGGGCAAGGTTCTCAAGAACGAGCTGCGCAAGCTGTCGTGAGTGATCCGCATCCGAATGCGACGTCGGATGTCTCTGCGGCTGAACCCTGGCCGAGGCCTGCGATTGGCTGGTATGCCGTGGGCGTGCTGACGATTGCCTACATTCTTTCGTTCATCGATCGCTCGATCATTGCGTTGCTCGTCGGGCCGATCCGCGCCGACCTCGGTGTGTCCGACACGCAGCTGAGCCTGCTGCAGGGCTTCGCCTTCGCGATTTTCTTCACGACTCTCGGCATTCCGATGGCGCTGCTGGCGGACCGGATGAACCGGCGCAACATCATTGCAGCGGGCGTCGTGTTCTGGAGCGCGGCGACGATGCTGTGCGGCGCTGCGAAATCTTATGGCCAGTTGTTCGCAGCGAGAGTCGGTGTGGGCGTCGGGGAATCGGTGCTGTCGCCGTCTGTCTATTCGATGATCTCGGACCTGTTTCCGCCGCAGCGACTCGGGCGTGCGCTGGCGGTCTACACCGTCGGAGCATTCGCAGGGGCAGGTCTCGCGTTCCTGATCGGCGGTGCGGTGATCGGCAGCGTGTCGACGGGCGCGCCGGTCACGCTGCCACTGATCGGCGATGTCCGGCCCTGGCAGCTCGTGTTCCTGATCGTCGGGATTCCGGGCCTGCCGATCGCGCTCTGGGTAATGACGCTGCCTGAGCCCTTGCGTCGTGGCAAGTCATCCGCTGCGGCGCCATTCAGTCTGCGCGCTGCGCTCGGCGCGCTGCTCGCGCACATGCGCAGCAACCGCCAGACGTACGTCGCACATCTGCTCGGCTTTTCGCTCCTTGGCGTGGTGTTCAACGCGACGATGGCGTGGTTTCCCGCGTATCTGACGCGAGTCTTCGAAGTGCCTCCCGGACGCTCGGGAATCTGGATCGGATCACTGCTGCTCGTGTTCGGCACGCTCGGAGTACTCGTCGGGGGCTGGCTGACCGATCGAGGCCGGCAGAAGGGGCAGCTCGACTCGAGCATGCGCGTCGGTCTGCTGAGCGCGCTGTGTGCCTTGCCCTTCGGCGTCGGCACAACGCTTACATCATCCTTCACGCTGTGCCTGATCGGATTCGCTGGGCTGATGTTCTTCACGAGCATGCCGTACGGCGCAGCAGCCACCGCTATCCAGCTCGTGACACCCGCCCGCATGCGGGCGACGGCCTCGTCGCTTTACCTCTGTTGCCTCAACCTGATTGGTCTCGGCGGCGGTTCGACGTTGGTCGCCTTGTTCACGGACTATCTGTTTCGCAGCGATCTCGCGGTCGGCAAATCGCTCGCGCTGGCCAACGGCATCGTCGCGCCGCTCGCCGCGCTGGTGCTGTGGTGGGGCCTGCCGTACTTTCGCAGGTCGGCGTCAGAACTCGCGCAGGCTTGATCCAGGGATACTGCCGAAATGAACGCGCCGCATCCGGTCAGTCTCGATGACAAATACCGGCAGCCGAGCGGGAGTGTGTACCTGTCGGCCATGCAGGCGCTCGTTCGACTGGCGCTGCTGCAAAGTGAGCGCGATCGCCGCGCCGGCCATCGTACCGCTGGATTCATCAGCGGCTACCGCGGTTCTCCCATCGGCGGCTTCGATCGTGAAGTCGTGCGAGCTCGTGCGTTGCTGCAGCAGCACGACGTCCGCTTCGAGCCGGGACTGAATGAAGACCTGGCTGCGACGGCCTGCTGGGGCACGCAGCAGGTGGGCCTTTTTCCCAAGCCCCGGTTCGACGGTGTGTTCGCGCTCTGGTATGGCAAGAACCCCGGCCTCGATCGCTCGATGGACGCAATCAAGCACGGCTCGCACGCCGGCTCGTCGCCGCTCGGCGGCGTGCTCGCGGTGGCTGGAGACGACCATCTGGCAAAATCCTCGGCCTTCGGTCATCAGTCGGAGTACGGATTCGTCGACTGCCTGATGCCGGTGCTTGCGCCGTCAGACGTCGAGGACATCCTGCCGCTGGGATTGTTCGGCTGGGCGCTGTCGCGCTATTGCGGATCCTGGGTCGGCTTCAAGCTCGCCGGCTCGATCTGCGAATCGTCTGCGCAAATTGCGCTGCCCGATGCGACACTCAGTTTTCCGCCGCCGAGCGATTTCACGCTGCCGGCCGACGGTGTGCACCTGCGCTGGCCTGAAGCTCCAGATGCGATGGAAGCCCGCGCCAAGGCGATCAAGTTGCCGGCGGCCATGGCGTTTGCACGCGCAGCGGGCATCGATCGCCGCATCGGCGTGGTGGGCCCCGGGGATGGGGTCGGCCGGCTCGGGATCATCGCGCCGGGACGTGCCTATCAGCAGCTTCGGCTTGCGCTGCGCGAACTCGGACTCGCTGATCAGGACTTGGTGGCCGTCGGCCTGCGTATCTACAAGCCCGCGATGGTGTGGCCGCTCGAGCCACAGGAGTTGCTGGAATTTCTGCGTGGGTTGCCCACGGTCATGGTCGTCGAGGACAAACGTCCGCTGGTCGAGGACCAGGTCAAGGTGATTCTGCACGACCGGTGCCCGGGCAGCATGGTGCGCGTCATCGGCAAGCGGGACGAGAACGGCCAGCCACTGCTGCCGGAGAGCGGTGAGGTGGACGCGCTCGAGATCGCGCTGGCCATCGCGCAACGCATCGGGCTTCCCGCAGATCGCCGCGAGGAGATTGCGGCTCGGCTCGCGCGGCGCCGCGTGGCGCCCGCGCAGATCCGCCTGCCGTATTTCTGTTCCGGCTGCCCGCACAACACGTCGACGCGCGTGCCTGAGCAATCCATCGCAATCGGCGGCATCGGTTGTCACACGCTGGCAATGGGGATGGACCGCGGCATGCTGACGTTCTCGCACATGGGCGGCGAGGGGGCGACCTGGATCGGCATCGCGCCCTTCTCCGGGCACGAACACGTGTTCCAGAATCTCGGAGACGGAACCTACCAGCACTCCGGCTATCTCGGCATCCGTGCGGCCGTGGCCGCGCGCGTGACGATCACATTCAAGATCCTATACAACGATGCCGTGGCCATGACGGGGGGCCAGCCGGTAGAGGGACTGCCCTCCGTGCCGCGGATGACGCGACAACTCGCTGCGGAAGGAGTCACCCGGATCGTGGTCGTCACCGATGAGCCGGACAAGTATCCCGCTGCGGATCCTTTCGCGCCCGGGGTGGCCGTGCATCACCGGGATGCACTGGATCGAGTACAGCGCGAATTGCAGACGATCCCCGGCGTGACGGCGCTCGTCTACGATCAGACCTGCGCGGCGGAGAAGCGGCGGCGACGCAAAGTCGGGGCCTTTCCAGATCCTGCGCAGCGCGTGGTGATCAACGAGCTCGTCTGCGAAGGCTGTGGTGATTGCGGAGTCCAGTCGAACTGCCTGTCCATCGTGCCGGTGGAGACCGAGTTCGGACGCAAGCGGCAGATCGACCAGCAGTCCTGCAACAAGGACTTCTCGTGCGTGAAGGGATTCTGTCCGAGCTTCGTCACCGTGCTGGGCGGCAAACTCAGGCGGAAGCAGGTTCTGCAGGTGAACGAGCTCCCACCTCCGGACACGCTGCCCTCGGCGCCCTGGCTCGAGGCGACACAGCCAGGCGTTTGCAGCATCCTGCTGGCCGGTATCGGCGGCACTGGCGTGGTGACCGTGGGTGCGCTCCTCGGCATGGCCGCGAAAATCGAAGGGTGGGCCGTCACCGTCAACGATGTTACCGGCATGGCGCAGAAGGGCGGGCCCGTGCTCGGGCATGTCCAGATCTCGCGTGACACCACCATGATCGCGGGTGAGCGGATTGCCCTCGGAGCCGCTGACCTGCTGATCGCGGTCGATCTCGTCGTCGCGACAATGCCCGACGCAATGTCGCGACTTGGGCCGAAGACGCATGCGATTGCGAATCTGGACGCCACTCAGACTGGCGCCTTCACTCGCAATGGCGATGCGCTCGTGGACGGTACAGCGCTGCTGCAGAGACTGTCCGACCGTGCCGGTACGATCGAGACGATTGCCGCACTCCAGGCGGCAACGGTTGCCGTAGGTGACCCCGTCGCGGCGGCTCTGCTGATGACAGGCTACGCGGTGCAGCGTGGACGAATTCCCTTGCGACCGGAATCGGTTGAAGAGGCCATTCGTCTCAACAACGTCGCCGTGGAGCAGAATACGGCTGCCTTTCGCTGGGGCCGACGCCTGGCGAGTGCACCGGACGCTGCCAGCGAACTGGGATTGATGCCCGCGGCGATCCCCACGCTGGACCAGCGCGTTAGCCGCCGCGCCGACTTCCTGCGTGACTATCAGGACGAGCGTTATGCCGCTCGCTACCGGAGCCTCGTCGAGCGGGTCCGCGCAGCGGAGTCGTTGGTGATTCCAGCCAGCGCGAGCCTGACCGAGGCTGTTGCGTTGAGCGCGTTCCGGTTGATGGCCTACAAGGACGAGTACGAGGTGGCTCGCCTGCATACGCTTCCGGAACTCGGTGCGCGGCTAGGATCACAGTTCGAAGGAGACTATCGACTGCGCTTTCATCTTGCGCCGCCGGTGTTCTCGCGCTTGGATCCCGACACGGGCGTCCCGCGAAAAATGGAGCTCGGTCAATGGATACTGCCGATTCTGCGCATGCTCAAGCATTTGCGCGGTTTACGCGGAACGGCGTTGGATCCCTTTGGCTGGAGCGCCGAGCGCAGACAGGAGAGGCGCCTGATCGGCGACTACGAAGGACTGGTGCGGCGGCTTTGCGACGAGCTCAGCGTGACATCCCATCCGATCGCAGTCCGTCTGGCTGCTCTTCCGTACATGATTCGCGGTTACGGCCACGTAAAGCAGGCCAGCCTGCGCGAGTTCGAGCTCGCGCAGGCGACGTTGCTGACAGAGCTCAACTTGCACCGGCAGTCCGTCGCTGGTGATACGCACTCAGTGCGGGCTTGTTGAGCCTGGCGATCGCGTCGCTGACAGCGGCATCACGACAATTCCGCCATTTCTGTGAAGTGATTCGGGAGCCAGCGGGGTGACGATCGCCGCAGACCGTGGCGGCCGCCTTCTGAATGCGACCGTACAGACTGCGAATGCCCGCCATCGAGTTGAGGTCCAGATGCGAGTAGGTGAGTACCTTTTGCTGGACGGGCGTTGGAGCGGCGGCTACGGCGGGTCCCGCGGTCATCGCGGCGAAGATTGTCAGCATCACCGTCGCGATGAAAGCTGATGTTGTAAGGTTGTTTCCCTGGATTCCCATATCCTGGCCTCCTCGGTAGGTGTTACATCTGGATAGATGCGTCACTGACAAAAAGGTTTGAAGAAAGTGACCGACGAGAAACCCAAGCCAGAGCCACCCGTCATCGTGCCGCACGCCGAGCTGTCGCCCGATGCGCTGCGCGGCGTGATCGAAGCCTTCGTGCTGCGCGAGGGTACGGAGTACGGTGAGCGCGATGTGTCGCTCGACGTGAAAGTTGCGCAGGTCCTGCGGCAACTCGAGCGTGGCGAGGCGCAGATCATGTTCGATCTCGAATCCGAAGAGATCGCCATCGTCGTCACGTAGGACGCTGACTACGCCCGATACCGGGTAGCGCTGCTCGTCGGATCGCGCCTGTGCGCAGAGACTCCTTCTACACGGCGAATCATATTCGCAGAAGGAGTTCCCATGATTTCCATTGCAAGAACGGCCGCGATCGTCGCGGCACTCGCATTCTCTTCACAGGCGTATTCGCAGGTGGTCTTCTACCAGGGCGACAACTACTCTGGCCGATCCTTCAGCACGGAGCGCCAGGTACCCAATTTCAATCAGTACGGTTTCAACGACCGAGCTTCCTCAGTGGTGGTGCTGTCGAATCGCTGGGAAGTCTGCGATGCCGCGCGTTTCGACGGCCGCTGCATCGTGCTGCGGCAGGGGCGTTATCCGTCGCTCGCCGCATTGGGCCTCAATGACCGAATTTCGTCGGCGCGCAGCGTCGGATCGCGCCAGCAATTCGACGACAGTCGCTACGCACCGAATCCCGAGCCCGTCTATGACAATCGCCGGCGTGGACGTGAGCGTCTGTATCAGGCGAATGTGACCTCTGCGCGTGCCGTGATGCGGCGCGACAACCAGCGCTGCTGGGTCGAGCGCCAGCAGGTCGATAGCCGCAGCAGCGGCAACGTCGGCGGTGCCGTCGTGGGTGCGGTACTCGGCGGCATCCTCGGCCACCAGATCGGCGGTGGGCGCGGCAAGGATATTGCGACGGTCGGCGGCGCCGTTGCGGGCGGAGCGATTGGTTACAACACCAATCGCGATCGCAATGACGACTACAGTCGTGATGTCGAGCGCTGCACGGGCGATTCGAACTCCGGAACACCGGATTACTGGGATGTCACCTACAACTATCGCGGCCAGGAACACCGTGTTCAGACGACATACGAACCGGGCAGAACGATTTCGGTGAACCGTCAGGGTGAACCGCGCGCGTGAGTACGCCGCTGCCGCACATTCTGATAGTGCTGACCTCACATGCTGAGCTCGGTACTACCGGACGGAAGACGGGTTTCTGGCTGGATGAGTTGGCAGCTCCTTACTACCTGTTTCGTGATGCCGGGGCGACGGTCACGCTTGCATCGCCGAAAGGCGGTCAGCCACCGATCGATCCGACCAGCGACGAAGAGGGCACGCAGTCTGCGACGACACTACGGTTCAAGGCCGATGCGTCGGCGCAGGCGGCTCTCGCCGCAACGCTGCCGCTGCGGTCCATGAATGCCATGCAGTTCGATGCCGTGTTCTATCCGGGTGGGCACGGCCCGCTCTGGGATCTCGCCAACGACCAGGATTCGATCCGATTGATCGAGACGATGCTGCGGGAGGGCAAGCCGGTAGCGGCGGTTTGCCATGCACCGGCCGTACTGCGCGACGTACGCCATCCAGATGGCCGTTCGATCCTCGACGGCAAGGCGGTGACGGGATTCACCAACTCCGAGGAGTCCGCGGCGGGGCTGCTCGACGCCGTACCGTTTCTGGTCGAGGACATGCTGCGCGAAAAAGGCGGCATGTTCTCGCGCCGTGGCGACTGGCGCGCCCATGTCGTGTCGGACGGCTTGCTGATCACCGGCCAGAACCCCAGCTCGGCCGGCCCGGCCGCGCGTGTACTGCTCGAGTTGCTGGGTGAGCCCGTATTGCCGACGGGCGCGCCGGTAGCCGGGCGTGCCTCGGGTGAGCTTCCAATAGGTCTGTGAAATACTGCGGGCCGTGAAAACACGGCCCGCTGACCTGCCCGCAAGCCGCCCGCTGCGCAATCTCGCGATAGCCGATCTTCAGCGGCAGTTCGAGTCCGCCCTGCGCGAGCGGGATGGCCTTGCCGGAGCGCAGGCGGTGCATGAATTCTGGATGCGCGGCGAGATGGCAGCGAACATCGAACCCATGCTGACGCGACTCTGGCAGGACGCGGCCGGGTCCGTTCCCGACTGGCTGCCGATGCGTCACATCGAGTGGCTGCCGCTTGCATATGAAGTCTGTGCGCGATTCAGTGCGCCGAAGCGCGGTCGATTCAACCTCTACCTCGTGTTGCTCGACTATTCGGACAGCCGCGACGAACCGTACGGCGTGTATGTCGGCATGACGAAGTACTCGCCCGCCGAGCGTTTCGACCAGCACAAGGCGGGCATTCGGCATGCGGGCAGCGTGCTGCGGCGCGGTCTCGAGGTGCTGACCGGCCCGGTGCTGCATCTTCAGTCGATCCCGCGCGCAGCTGCCGCGGATATCGAGGAGCGGCTTGCCGAGGCGCTGCGGGCCGAGGGGCTATTCGTGCAGGGTGGGCACTGACTACATCGAGACGAACGTCTTGAAGCCGCCCCAGATCATCCGCTTCGCGTCGAAGGGCAGCTTCTTGGGGTCCATCATCTTTGCGAGCCGCGAATCCGTCATTACCTGCGCATTGATGCGGTCGCGATCCTTGCGGGACTTGTACGTGATCCAGGAAAACACGACGACTTCGCCGCGCTTCAACTTCACGCTGCGCGGGAACGAGGTGAGTTTGCCGAGTGGCGTATCGTCACCCGCGCACTCCCGGTACTCGATTGCGCCATGCTCCCGCCATACTTTGCCGGCGGTGCGTGCCATCGCACGGTAGGCCTTCATGTTTCGCTTCGGCACCGGAATGACGAATCCGTCGACATAGGGCATGGGCGGCTACTCCGTAGTGACTGGACCGATTGTAGGGGGTTTCGATTGAAGGTCCACGATCATCGCGTCTAAGCTGGCCTTTGGGTCGCGGCAGGCGTCGGGTTCAAGGCCAGGGGGTTGGTATGCGCATCTTGCTTCGTTGGTCCGCGGCAGCGGGACTGCTGCTCGCCGCAATGGTGACGGCCCCAGCAGCCCTTGCGCAGGGCCAGGATTCGACGCTCGGGGAGCGCAGCCTCGTGATCATGGCCGAGCTGTTGCCCGGCATCTACGACAACATCAATCAGAACTACTTTGACGTCCGCCGCAAGCTGCCGGATGCGGATCGGCACCCGAGGATCAATACGACGATCACGCGAGTGACAGCGCCGGCCTTCGGTGAGCATGTGTTCCTGTGGGTCAATCGCAGCTCGACGGCAGCCGGTGAGCAGGTTTCTTATCGCATCGCCACGCTCGAGGCCGGTCCGGGCAGCGACGACGTGACGATGAAACACTATCTGCGTATGCAGGGGTCCATCAGCGACACGGAGCTCGCGACGTTGAAGCCCGCCGACCTGCGCCGCACGGATGGGTGCGACTACGTGTTCCGGCGACGCGCCGATCACTTCCGCGGTGTGCAGGGTTCGAAAGCATGTCGGTTCGATTGGGAGGGGCAGGCGGTCTATACAGACAACGAAATCCAGCTCTCGCCGACGAGCCTGTGGTTCATCGATCACAAGTTCGTTGCTCGAACAGGGCGCCGAATCACCGGTGTGGCATCCGGCGAACCTTTCTGGCTGGAGCGCGCCCGGATCTTCCATTGCTACGCAGATGTCCCGGGCGTCGGCGGTGGGCGCGACATCCCGTTTCGACGCTATGGAGATGTTGAGATTCACGACAAGGGCGGCACTTACTGGTTCACGACCAGCCCGACGGGTGTTTCGGGCGACACCAGTCCGCGCGAACTCGGCATACGGCTGCAGGCGGTGACCTGGCACGTGCTCAATGAGAAGGGCGGCAATTTCAACCGCAATTCGCTCGTGCTCTACGCGATGGAGAAATTGCCAGACGGCAGCGTCAAGGAGCACGGATACGCGTTCACGGACCCCGCTGCCACGCGAATCGGCAACAACCTGAAGTGGATGCTGGTCAACTGCGCTATGACGCGACGCGATCTGGCGCGGCCGGAGATGTGAACTCGGACGACGGCGCACTGCGCGCCAGGACTCTCTCGACCACCTCTCGAATGCGGGCTGCGCTCACGGGTTTCGAGAGGAACTCGTCCATGCCGACCGCGAAGCAGCGGTCGCGATCCGCCTGCATGGCGCTGGCGGTGATCGCAATGATCGGTGTGTAGCGCCCGAGTTCGCGATCGTGGCGACGAATCGCGTCGGTGGCTGCAAAGCCGTCGAGCTCCGGCATGTGGCAGTCCATGAAGATCATGCTGTACCGCCTCTCGGAGGCACGCTCTACTGCGACGAATCCGTTCGGCACGCAATCCACGGTGAGGCCGAGTTTCTCGATGAATCGCTTCGCCAGCATCATGTTCACCGGGTGATCTTCGACCAGCAGTGCGGGAAGAGCCGCACCGATCGAGGAGTTTCCGCAGGGTTCGGGTGCAGAAGGTGGAGATTCCGATGTCATGGATGGGCCCTGCGTTTTTGCCAGAGGCAGCCGGAACCAGAACTTCGAGCCCTGGCCACAGACGCTGTCGACACCGATGCTGCCGCCCATCAGTTCGATCAATTGCTTGGAAATGGCCAGGCCAAGGCCCGTACCACCAAAGCGCCGCGTGGTCGTGGAGTCTGCCTGGAAGAACTTCACGAACAGATTGGCGCGCGCAGGCACGGGAATACCGATGCCGGTATCTGCGATGCTGATGGTGACCTGTTCGTCCGCGTCACGCATCGCGCTGATGCTGACGCTGCCGCGCTCGGTGAACTTCAGCGCGTTGCTGACCAAATTGATCAACACCTGCCGCGCGCGAGTGGCGTCGCCTTCGAGCAGCTTCGGGCAGTCTGGCGGGAACTCGATGTTCAGGCGGATGCCCTTGGTGGCAAATTGCGGGCGGACCAGCGCAGCGACGTCCTCGATGGTGCGCAGGATGTCGAATGGCGCGCGCTCAGGTGCAAGCTTGCCCGCCTCGATTTTCGAAAAATCGAGAATGTCGTTGATGACACTGAGCAATCCCTGTCCGGAGGAGTAAATCGTCTCGACGCACTCTCGCTGGTCCGAGGCCAGGGGCATTTGCAGGAGAATCTCGCTGAAGCCGAGTACGCCGTTCATCGGAGTCCGGATCTCGTGGCTCATCGTCGCGAGGAACTCGCTCTTGGCTCGATTGGCAGCTTCGGCGTTGTCCTTGGCTTCCTGGAGTTCGCGAAGGACGCGTTTGCGCTCGGTGGTTTCATATGACACGACCAGCAGCAGCGTTGCGCCATCGACACTCGGGAGTTTGCGTCGTGTGGTCAGCAGCCACCGGCCCCGTCCGTGGCAGTCGATCGCAAATTCCTCCACGGTGTCGACTTCGACAGTGGCCGTGAGTACCAGGCGATTGCGCTCGCGTCCGGCCGCGAGGCCGGTCTCGTACGTGCCGATCAATGTGTCCGCCGCGATTCCCAGGAAGTCCGCGCGTGCCTTGTTGACGAACACGTACCGCTGCTCGGCGTCCATGACCGAGATCAGTGACGGCACTTCATTCAGAACAGATCGCGTGAACTCTTCGGCACTGCGCAGCAGTCGGCGGCTCGACTCGACCGTGTCGAATGACTCATTGAGAGTTAGGGCCAATGACTGCAGTTCGGCTGTCGCTGGCAATGACATCCGCTCCGGGTCTGATGCGTTCGTATGGCGTTTGATGACGTCCTGGATGAGATTGACTGGCTTGATGACATGATGCCGGAGCAACAGCATGATGACCGCGACCGTCGTCAGCAGCAGCAGGCACCGGCCAAAGAACGTGATCCAGGCGCTGCGGATGTTCTGTGCGTTGCCTGCGGTCTGGTCCAGTTCGATGGCAACGACCCCGTTCGTGAGTGCATCGCTGATCTGATGAGGCTGCGTCACCAGCAACGGAGAAATGAAGAGATAGGTGTCTGAGGAGCGGTCCATGAGCGACATCGTCGCCCTTCGACCGGATACGCTGATCAGGCCGTCGCGGATTTTCTGGTCGGGCGTCGTCGCAACGGACTGTCCCACCCGTTCCTGCCGGGTCGATGCGATGATCGTCAACGGCCTTCCCGCGGCGATCACGATCTGGCGAACCTCACGTTCCGCGCTGGCGACCCTGACGATCTTGTGGATGCCATCACGCTCGCCGACGCTGACTGCGGCAAGCGCGATCATGTTCGCGATGGTCTCGGCACGTTTCGCCGCGGCCTCCTCCAGTCTCTCGTGGAGGGTCAGGTGCTCCGAGAATCCAAGGCCGAACATCGCCGCCGCGGCGATCAGGACTATCGGCAGCAGCAGCGCTCGCTGCAGACTGGGCGCGTTCACGGCTGCGCTGCGCAGCGAGCGTCTGCGCGCCGTGCAATGCCTTGAACGAGTCCCGGGTCCATGCCTCACTAACGGCGCGCACGCCGCCGGCTTGAGTCAATCAGGGTCAGGTATTCCCTGAAAATTCAGTCATTTGCCAGATCAAAAGCTGGGTTTGCCGGCTATCTTCCAGTTTGACGACCCGGTCCGGTGTCTGTCCCGGGACGCCAAAGCTGCTGCTGATGAACAAGGCGCCGGGCCGCATCTCTGCAACAGCCTTCTTCCACAGCGCGGGCATCGGAACGGGCGACAGGAATGCAAAGGCAATGTCGATTTCAGAGAGGTCGAATTTCCACAGGCTCCGCCAGTGTACGGAGCAATGTCGATACCGGGCGAGCCGCACGGCACTGATCAAGGCGGGCAGAGGCGCGAGCTCCACGCCGATGAAGTGATCATGCGGACGTCTCTCGGCCAGATGTGCGAGAAGGCCGCCGAGACCGCAACCGAGGTCGATGAAGCGAAGTGGACGTGCCGCATTCGAAGCAGGCAGTGTTGCTTCGATGGCTCGCCAGGTTTCCTCATTCGACAGGAACAACGGGACGCGCGTGCGAAAGGTGCTCCAGTACACCAGCAGCAGCAGACCGAACACGCCGCCGTAGACGGCGGGATGAATGCTGAAGGTGAGCATCAACCACAGCGCTGGCACGAACGCCAGCTGAATCGGGAGCCACCAGCGTTCGAGGCTCGCGAAGTAGCCGAGCGTCATGGCGACGCCGCCGCAGGTGATCGCTGCAAGCGCGCCGTGAACCGAAATGCCGCTGACGCGAAGGATGCCGTACACGAGCAGTGCTGCGACGATCTGCAGCAGCATCGCGATGAATATCGGTGGTGTAGCGGCGAAACGTCCCTTCATGGCCGATATCTTCGCCGATTGGCATTGAGGCAGGCCAGGAATGCACGCTCGAACCGAGCGTAGTTGGCTAGAATGTCATGGACATGAGATCACTCCCGCACGTCGTTCTCGCGCGCTCGTTGCTGATCAGCGCCGGCCTGATGCTGGTCGGCTGCGGCAAGAGTGATCGCGAGGCATTGGTCGAGCGCCTGGAGCCCGGGATCGCGACCGAGCATTCGACAGATCCCGCCGAGCGTCGCGCCGTCGCTGAGTCGTTGGCCGACGATGTGCTGGCATTGCAGGCCGACGCAGCGCAGTTCGCGTCGGCGGATGCAGACGCCGCGGCCAGAGAGGCGCAAGCCGATGCGGCCCGCGCGGCGTTGATCCAAGCGGATTGTGTGCAGATGCGCCTCGAGATCGACGTGCTGCAGCGCCGCCTGCAGGGCGGCGGCGGAGAGCAGCCCGTGGATATGGCTGGGACGCAGACCGAAATCGAAGCTCTGCAGAATCGTGTTGCTCAAAGCTGTCCTTGAGGTTCGCTGCATGCCAACGACTCCCGTTGATTCCCAGGCCGTGATCACGCTGGCCGGTGCCGCCGGCATGCCGCTGGCCGACGACGCCATGGCCGCGCGTATTGCCGCCGGCGCACAGTCCGCGGTCGACGCGGTACGGCAGTCCGTGCACGCGACGCTGTTCGATCTGGAGCCCAGTGATTTCCTGCCGACGCTCGAGGATCTCGCATGAGCGGTATTCCCGCGATGAGCCTCGTGGAGGTTGCCGCTCTGATTCGCGATGGATCCCTGAGCAGTACCAGTGTCACTGCCGCCGTGCTCGAGCAGGCGCGTGCCGTCGAAACCCGAATCCACTGCTTCCTGGAGCTCGATGCCGAG
>Ga0116177_10001423_pt1 | contig 17796 bp, 17 predicted proteins | sample AD_STIC10_MetaG_FD_89750 | JGI IMG/M metagenome (GOLD analysis project Ga0116177, IMG submission 89750) | Active sludge microbial communities of municipal wastewater-treating anaerobic digesters from USA - AD_STIC10_MetaG | ecosystem: Engineered > Bioreactor > Anaerobic > Digestate | place: USA... | reverse complement strand
ATGGATGCAACCGAAGTTCTCTGCTGACTGCAGCAGCTTTAACAAATTGAGGTCTCGCTCCTACTACTGTTAGTATTTTCATTGCTTTCCTGATTTTAAAAACGAAGTATAAAGATCTTTGATCTTATGGCGGACATTGCTCTGGTCATAATTCCCGGAAACGAACTTGCGTCCTCGTTTTCCAAAAATATCAATTTGTTCTCTGTTCTCAACAAAATAAGAGATTGCTTCAATCAATTCATTCTGATTTCCCTGCTCCACTATCAATCCGGTGGAATTATTTACGACAACCTCTTTTAATCCACCGACATTAGTAACCACAACCGGATTTTCACAAGCTGATGCTTCAAGCACGCTTACACCAAAACTTTCATGAACAGAAGGATTCACAAAAATATCAATTTCATTATGCGCTGCGGGAACAAGATCCTGGGAGATCTTACCACGGAATTCCACGAACTCATTTAATCCCAGATCGGAAACAATTTGTTTATATTTTTCAATTTTTGTTCCGCCACCGATCAAAAGTAATTTTAATTCGGTATCAGAATTATTCTCCCTTACAATTTTGAATGCTCTGATCAGTTCTTCAATTCCGTAGTAGTCCTCCATGGATTTAATGATACCGATAGTAAGCATTTTCTTTCTTGTAGCAACTCTTGTGAAAACTGCGAGATCAATTCCAAAAGGTATAATTTCAATTGGTCCGGAAAAATACTTTCTGACTTCTTGCGCCATCACGTTACTTGATGAAACTACACATTTCGAATTTCTTAAATTATATTTCAGAATTTGTCTGTGAAAGAAAGATCTTTTAGGAAAATCAAAAATATCAGAACCCCAGACAGAGATCAGATAAGGCTTGAATCCGGATAATACAGCAAGAAGTCCATAACTTGTTGCGTAATGCGCATGCATAAGATCCGGTTTGTAATCACTGATCGTTCTTTTCAACCGGGAAAGATGCTGAATGTAAGAAGCTTTTTGCAGATCACTTTTATCAGAACTCCGAATCGAAAAGACCCGGACATCAAAACCGTTTGCTTTAACTGCATCAGCCCATTTTTGTGTATGGGAAGATGCTTCATCAGCCAATAAAAGAACTTTTTTCATTGGCGTGGGAATAATCTATGTTTCAGCAAACGTAAATTTGAGAACCAGGTAAGTTTGCTGTAAGGCTTACGACCAAAATCTTTGCTAATGAGCAATTGTTCCCTGATAAATACAGGAATCATCGAACCTGTCTTTGAATCGCTGTAATACCGGAATCTCGCAACAGGAAAGTCGCATACATAAATTTTTGCGTACTTCTTCAGGCATCTGAGAATATATTCATAATCAAAGCAGCATCTGTAAGCAGAAATTTCTCCGACAGTTCTTGTAAATGATGTTTTAAAAAATGAACCGGGCTGATAGATCCCGGGATCTAAATTGACCAACGAATCAAGAGTAAATATTTTTGCTTTTACATCCTTGATAAGCTTGTTATCAGTATCCATATATTGAATGCCGCCATAGATATAATCAATATCAGGATCCTTCTTCAGGATTTCCACCAATTTGAAAAATCCATTGATATCGATATGATCATCTGTATTCAACCATGTCCAGTAATCGCCCGAGCAAATTTTCAATCCTTTATTAATTGCGTCGTATTGCCCTTTGTCTTTACTGATATCTATGTGATCGAGATCTTTTCTGAACAAAGAAATGATCTTTTGCACTTCAGCATTTGATTCACTATCTATAAGTATTATCTCAATTTCAGTTCCCTTTTCTGCAGCATCACTTTTCAGCCTCACAACATTTTCAAGTGTACTTCCGATAAACCTTTCCTGATTATAAGATGGGATGATAACAGAGAATTTCATAGCCGGCGTTTAAAAGATTTTACTGCTTTTTCCCCAGCTTTTACGAACAGGAATTAAATTTTTCAGGTGCAGATCAAGCTGCTTCAATGCATTTTCAGGAGTGAAGAACGAAGTCGATAATTTATCAGCTGCTTTCTTCAACAGATCCTCTTTAAATTGAATGTCGAGAATTTTTTTCATCTGTTCATACATTTCAATATGATCAGCAGGATTGAAATACAAAGCTCCCGCTCCCATCATTTCAATATGTCCGGGAAGATTGGAGCATAACACAGGGCAATTCAATTCACGTGCTTCAAGGAGCGGCATATTTGTCGGTCCTAAAAAAGAAGGCATGATCATCGCTGAAGCATGCGAATAAAAACCAACCATTGTTTCATTGTCTACAAACCCGGGAAATAAAACATTGTTAGTCAGGTTTAGCTTACTGACAACTTCCCTGATATATTCTTTATTTCCTTTATCAGATCCTGTAAGTACAAGTTTTAGATCAGGGAAATCTGTTTGCAATTTTTTAAATGCAAGCAATAAATTGTAATGGTTTTTATGTGCCCAGAATTGCGCAGGGTAGAAAAAATATTTTCCGGCCTGCAAGGAAAGTTTATCGATCTTTGAAACAGTAATCGACTTATCCGTTTTTATGTTTACTACTCCACCCGGAAATAAAGGAATGATCTGCACACGTTGTGGATTCAACCGGGTATAGTACAATAGTTCTTCCCGTCCGGATTCTGATTCAGCGAAAACCATTAGTGCTTTAAAAATTCCTTTTGAATACCATTTATCACGATAATCAAATGAATAATTCATCCCTAATTCCGGTAAGGCATAGGAAGCTTTGTGTCCAATATCCCAGTTAGAAACTACAAATGGGAAATCAGGGATTTTTCTGAAACCCTGAACAGGATAAAAGATCAGATCAACATCATTTGCATCCAATTGTTTCCGCTCTCGTTTATTAAGAACAGGAATTCTATGGGAGTAACGTGCCAGTTTATTATGAACGAATGCAGATAATGCAGACGGTTTTCCGGTTCTGTTTTCAGTAAGACTATGAAAATAATTTAGCTGAATATATTTCTTTTTAAAATTATAATTCGAAGCAGGATTATGACCGACAAAGCAAACTTCCAGTTCTTCTGAAAACTGAAATGCATCAATCATCTGAATAAACTTATCATAGAGAGCGAATCCGCCTCCCATTTGCTGCTTATAATCAGATAAAATCCAAACTGCGATCTTCATAGATAGATTGATTAATTACTTCTCCGAATACAGATCAGCTGCAAATTTTTTTCATAGTTGATATAACGGTATTCACATCCTCCTCTGAAAGTCCGAGTCCACTGGGAAGATAGAATCCATTTCGCGCAAGGCGTTCAGCAACAGGATACTTTTCATTCTTAAACAATCCCATATTCTGAAAAACAGGTTGTTCATGCATACACCAGAAAAACGGGCGTGTACCAATTTTTTCTTTTGAAAGCTTTTCAACTGTTGATTCACACAAAGATTGAGAATCTGCAACGAGTGCATAAACCCAGAAAATATTTTCTGAATATTCTGTTTTTACTTTAGGAAACTGAAAATTTTTCAGACCGGAAAGGCCATCCTGATAAAGTTTACCGACTTTTCTTTTCTTTTCAATATGTTCTCCGATACGTTCCAGTTGAGCAAGACCCAATGCAGCCTGCATATTTGTCATTCTGTAATTCCAGCCAAGTTCAAAATGAATGAACCTTCTTCCATCCGGTTCAAAGGCCAGATTCCGGAGTTTTCGACAGCGGGCAGCAAGATGGTCAGAATCGCAAACGATCATACCACCCTCGCCGGTTGTTATATGTTTGTTAGGATAAAAACTAAAAATGCTGATATCACCAAATGACCCGCAGACTTTCCCTTTGTAAGTTTGTCCGTGCATTTCTGCAGCATCTTCAATCAGAAGTAAGTTATGTTTTTTACAAAGTGCAAGTACCGGATCCATATCTACCGGTAAACCATAGATGTGAACAACAATGATGGCTTTCGTTCTGGAGGTAATTTTATTCTCTATTAAAGAAACATCCATGTTCCATGTTTCAGGATCGCTATCTACCAGAACAGGAATCAAACCGGCTTTGACAACAGATTGCGCGGGAGAGATGATCGTAAAAGCCGGCATGATCACTTCATCACCCGGCGATAATTGCAATGCCTGAACAGCTACATCAAGTGCAGCAGAACCATTTGCAACTGCTATTCCATGTTTCCGATTTACATAAGCAGAAAATTTCTCTTCGAATTCTTTTATAAATGGTCCTTCAGAAGAGATCCATCCTGTACGGATACATTCGAGAAGATATTTTTCTTCATTGCCATTCAGCAAGGGTGTATTTACAGGAATCATAATTATTTAACTTCAACTTTAGGATTCGATGTAGGATCAAACCGAACTTTATCTTTTTCTCCAATGTAAGGCCCTTGTTTTACTTCGATCATTTCACTTGGTTCAAGCATTTCAAAACCATGTCCACCGGCAGCAAGTAAAATTACATCACCTTGAACGAGCACTCTGCTTTCGATGTACTGCTGATCGTCATTATAAAAATCAACACGGACTTTTCCTGATTTAACAAATAAGACTTCCTGTGTTTGCACGACTTCCCGAGAAACAAGATTATGCCGATGTGGTTCTATGACGTAACCTTTCGGACGATTCATGTATCCTAATTGCTGAGAAAAATTATCGTCAGTAAAGAATGCAATTCCATCCTGCTTATAATTATTACCAATTATTATAGCAAGCAATTGTTCATTATGAATTATTTTTTCCAGCATCAGTCTTCGGGAAGTTTATAATCAAAATAATTTTCTTTCAATACCCACTCCATTACTTGCGGGTTGCTCCATGCAATTTTCTGATGGAATCTGTAACCTGCTTTCTCCATTTCTGAGAGTCTTGCAAAGAGTAATTGAACTTCAATACTAACATTATTATTTTTTGTCAATTTGAATGCATTTGTTCCGAGAATTTTTCTTGCAAACGCCTTTGACATTTCCACAAAAGTGGCAATAATTTTCCGGATTCTCGAACCTTTTATTCGCCTGATCCCGGTAAAGGAATTGCATACACCTTGATAGAAATAGCGCTTTTCAAAATAAAAATAAGTCATTCTTTCCGCGGGTACTTCGTGATAGACAATAACTTGCGGATTGTACCACGCTTTTGCGCCATTCTCTTTCAATTTTAAGGACAATCCGGTTTCTCCATCACCCTGGAAATGTTGATAGCGCGGAGAAATGTTATCAGGATGAAAACCGCCGAATTTCAGGAAAGAACTTTTTCTTATGGAATAATTCAATCCCCAGATCCACGTCTGATCGACTTCTTTTTCTTTATTGCCATAATCACAAAGGCTGAGATCTGTCAGCATTTTACCACCATCGGGAAGTTCTTTCCAGAATGCATCCAACCATTCAGGCGGAGTTTTTTCATATGCAGGAAGACACTTACCACCCACCAGATGCACATCGGGATAATTTTCAAATGTCTCGACGATGGATTTCAGCCATTTTTTTTCAACACTAATATCGTCATCAATAAAAATCAATAGCTCACCCTTTGCTTCTTTTGCGCCCCGATGACGACCGGTAAGAAGTCCGGGGACATTATCAAAAAAATACCGGATCTTATGTTCAGGAAATTTTACAATACATGAATCAACAATTTGTTTCGTATCATCAACAGAGCCATTATCGACAACAATAATCTCGAATAAGTCAAGTCTGTAATCAAGGGCAACAAGACTTGCAAGTGTTCTTGACAACTGTCCCGACCGGTTAAAAGTTGGTATAATGACTGATGCCTTCATTTATTTCCTGATTACTTTTCTGATTTTATTTTTCAATTCATAGATCAATCTGTCTTTCATTGACCAACCAAGGATGTTTCTTAATTCCTGATTACTTTTTTTCTCCTTTTCTCCTAATTGAAATTCTGCCCATTCAATTAATTGATTTGCCAGATGTGGCTCACAATACAGAAAAGAAAATAGTTTTTTAAAGTAACCTGTCTTATACCATTCATCTAACAATATAAGCATCTCCGGTACATTCCTGTAAAAAACAGTATTCTCATAGTCGGTTTTATCAAACCTTGGTTCAGGACCGGCGATTGAAGGTTTGGCTCCAAAATATGCAGCATAAGCAATGTGTGAACCCATTTGATTAGAGGTTACAAACTCAAATCTATTGAACAAATATGCAAGTCTGGGAAACGTATTACAATCTCTTGGGTCAGCACCAAGAACAACTTCAATATTTCTTTTTTTAAAAGCATTGATCCAGTTTCCCTTTTTCAAACAAGAACTATGTAAACAGAGAACGATCTTTTCAAAGTTTGCTGAAACAGAATCGATATAGGATGCATATTCTTCATCATTCCAATGTTCGCGGGTATCTGATAAAGAATGTACAGGCATGACCAATAAACTTTTTTCAAGTCGCCTGATCTTTGGTTTCTCAGCATATATTATCGGGAAACCAATAGCTTCAACATTTGTATACCCTTCACTTTTCAAATATTCTGCCTGATCACTTCTTGTAACGAGATACTGTTTATTTTTTCTGGTCCGGGAAAGTCCGTCATTACCAACAACAAATTCAGGGTTTACATTTCTCTCAGGCATCATCCACCCATGCTGCAATTCTGCGATTACCGGTTTAGGGACTTTTTCAAAGCCACAATATTTGGCCAATACCTCCGTATCTCCGTATTCATTATTCAGTACACAACTCCGATTTCCGGGTAACTCTCCCGGATCAAATTTTTCATTGTTTCCCATTCTTACTTTATCTTGAAGTTAATCAGATTGAAAACCGATCTCCTTTTTTATAGTCCTTTTTTGCTTTTGTATTAATTACGTCTTTGTAATTTTTTGGATGCATGCCAAATCCGGGGCGGATAGAACGAATATTTTCTTCAGTTATCAATTCACCTGCTTTAATATCTTTAACAACATAAAGTGATCTCGAAAATTGTTTTCCCTTTTCTTGTCCTGGTGTCAATTTATAATCAACTACACCAAGTGAAAGTTCAGCCTTCCTTACTTCTGCAACCATGCTTGCAAACTCATCTTTTGTTAAAGAGAATGCTGCATCAGGTCCACCCACAGCTCTATCTGTGATAAAATGCTTTTCAATTATTTTTGCACCCAATGCAGTAGCAACAACAGGAGCTGTATTCGACATTGTGTGATCCGACAATCCTGAAAATACATTGAATCTTTCAGAAAGATCTTTGACCATTAATAAATTTGCTTCACTTAATTCTGCAGGATAACTCGAAGTACATTTCAGAAGAATTATCTGATCATTATTCATCCGTCTACATGCTTCAAGAGCAAGTTCAATATCATCAATGCCTGCAATTCCTGTAGAAATGATAACAGGTTTTTGTTTAGATGCAACATATTCGATCAAAGGAATATCAGTAATCTCGAAAGATGCAATTTTGTAAGCCGGCACATTTAATTTTTCAAGAAAATCTACTGCTGAATTGTCGAATGGCGATGAAAAACAGATCAGTCCTTCTTCAGCTGCAACATCAAAAAGTTTTTGATGCCATTCCCACGGAGTATATGCTTCTTTGTAGAGATCATACAAATATCTGCCATCCCACAATGTTCCCTGACTGACTTTAAAATCATCATTGGTTGAATCAATAGTGATCGTATCAGCTGTATATGTCTGTAGTTTTATACAATCAGCACCTGCTTTTTTTGCCTCTCTGATTGTGTGTATTGCATGTTCGATTTGCCCATTGTGATTTGCAGAAAGTTCAGCAATTATAAAAACTGGCGAACTGTCTGAAATAACAAATTTTCCGATCTTTATTTCTTTCATGCTGCTATTTGTTTTGTGAATGTAACGTATTCTGCTGTTTCACTTTCAATTTTAAATCCGGTACGCTCGAAGGCCTTCAAAGAAGAAATGTTTTCTTTGAAAACTTTTCCCGAAACTGTTTGTAGAACATAACCTCTTGAATCAGCTATGTTTTTTAAAAACACAAGCCCTTTACACAATAATACCTGACCATAACCATAGCCATGATATAGTGGGTCGACCAGGTAGCTGATAAGGGCATCACCTTCATTCAGATCAAAACGAATAGAACCAACAGAAATATCATCCTTTAATGCGATCAGGTAGATACAATCTTCTGATTGAATTTTTCTTTCAAACCAGAGAACATGTTCTTCTTTTCTGATCTCAGCTTTGCTGAAAGAATGTTTTCTGATTACAGGATCATTTGCCCATTTAAAAGTAGTATCAGTATCTTCAATTGATGCTACTTTCAATGTAATTTTTTTTGCTTCAGCTAAGTTGAGTAGAATTTTTTCAATTCTGATTCCCGATTTACCATCAAAGAATTTTCTTTTAACCTGCGGTTTCGAAACAGCAGTCTTTATAGCAGAAATAATATTCACTTCACTGAAATCTTTGGCGTCAGTAAAAGTGTTTGCCTGCAAGTAATTTGAGTAAATAAATTTTTGATTGTCAACATACAATCCCGAGATTACATTACACCCTGCGGCCAGACATTCCAGCAATATGCCACCTGCCGGAACGATAGCTATTCCGGATTTCTGCATGAGCGCGAGCATCCGGTCATCGTCAATCGACTGAAAATACTTTATACGGATATCTTTATCGGCAATTGATTGTATTGTTTCAGCATTTGTAAATGCAGACCCGGTTACAACGTTTATCTCTTTAAACTGAGTGCGACTGCTTACAATTTTCAAAACCTGCTGAGTCATATTCCTGGGATCGGCTCCACCAAAACAAATGAATGCAATTTCATTGTCGTGTTTTACATCGGTCTCTGAAGCAGCTTTTAAAAATCCCGGACGTAGCAGAACATAGTCTGACCCCAAGGCGAATTGAGTATAAATTTCTGCGGAGTAATTACCGGATGTTATTCCGGGAGCATGATTGAGAATCAGATCAGCAAAATAATGCTTATCATGGAGATCATCTATACAAATGAGAATTACACCTACTCTCTTTAATTCAACTTGAAAACTTTCTGTGAATTGATATCCATCAAGGATAACAAGATCTTCGTCATTTACCGACTCAACAAATTTGTCATCCGAACTAATTTTATGAAATTCAAATCCGGCTGAAATAATATTGGCAGCCAAAGTTGGTGGAATTTCCAGACAATAAAAGCAAACAGAAAATTTCGATTTTACCATCTGTGCAAGAGCGAAACAGCGCATTAAATGCCCTAGTCCCATGACAGAATTTCCATCAGTTCGAATACATAACCTAGGCTTCATTCCGCATCCGGTATTTTAATTCTGCCAATTTCCAGTCAGAAGGATTATCAATGTCCTGTACTTCTTCTTCCATCATGATTATTGATGATGAATTATCAGTAAAAACAGAATTTCCAATTGTAGCTACATTCATCCAATACCATTGACCGGCATCATGAAAAACTTTTTTCAGATCCTGACTTCTTGAATTGAGAAATTCCGGCCAGATAAAATTTACTTTTCCTGTTTCATAAAGTTCCATTCCTCGCCAGACAGGATAACTGAATTCCACAACAGGAAAAACAGAATCAAATTTTCCTGATGTGAGTTTTTCAAAACCTTTTTTCAGTTGTGAAGCATTGATCAAAGGAGCAGCAGGATAAATGCAACAGATCTGATCAAAACTTTTATTCAGGTTCGTCTTATAATAATTAAGAACTTCTTTGATAACTTCAAGAGTTGTCGCCTGATCATCTGAATTTTTTTCGCTTCTTAAAAAAGGAACTTGTGCGCCATGAGCTTTTGCGATATCAGCGATCTTTAAATCGTCAGTTGAAACCATTACTTCATCGAAAAGACCGCAATCCAAAGCTGCCTGTATTGAATAGGCAATTACAGGTTTCCCGAAAAAATCTTTTATGTTTTTTCCCGGAATCCGCTTGCTACCACTACGAGCAGGAATAATTGCCAATCTAGCCATAGAATTCCATAATTTTATTGATCACAAAAGTCTGGTCTTCTTCTGTAAGAGTTGGATATATAGGCAGAGAGATACAATTCTTATAGTAGGCTTCTGCTTGCGGCATATCACCTTCCTTCCAGCCAAATTTTTTATAGTAAGGCATCAGGTGGCAAGGGATATAATGAATTTGCGCAAAAATATTGTTTGCACGAAGGTGATTGTAAAGTCCAAGTCGGTTCTTTACTTCAAGAATATATAAATGATATGCATGTCCTTCCACTACACCTGACTGACTAACTATAAAATCTTTTCCCTGAAAAGCTTTTTGGTAAGTAGCTGCAATTTCCCTTCTTCTTACTAAACCGGCATCAGCACGTTTGAGTTGGCTTGATCCTAATGCTGCCTGGAAATCTGTCAGACGATAATTGAATCCGAGTTCCTGCATTTCCATATACCAAGCCGGAAAGGAATCAGCTTTATCTTCTCCGGATGCGAAAGCCGGAGTATTTTCAAAAAGTTTTTCCTCACGGGTGATTCCATGAGTACGCAGTGTTAGTAATCGCTTGTATAAACTTTCATCATTTGTTGTGATCATTCCACCTTCTCCACATGCAATATGTTTAACAGGGTGAAATGAAAAAATTGCCAGATCAGCAAAAGTTCCGTTACCGCATGATTGGTTTTTCTTGTTGCTGTCTGTAAAAAATCCTCCGGGTGCATGACATGCATCTTCGATAATCCAAAGACCATATTCATCAGCAAGTTTTCTGAATGCCTGAAGATCAACAGCGCGACCTGCAAAATCTACCGGAATAATTCCATGGTAGGTACCTGCGGGTGATGATTCCAGCAATTTCCTGACACTTTTTATGTCGAGCAAATATGTTTCAGGATCGATATCAGCAAAAATAACTTCACCGCCACAATAGCGAATGCAATTTGCAGAAGCAGCGAAAGTAATGGGACTAGTAATAACTTTCTGGCCTTCTTTTACATTTAGAGCAAGTGCGCACAAATGCAAAGCAGCAGTACCATTTGAGACAGCCACAGCATATTTTGCTCCAATATATTCAGCAAAATTATTTTCAAATTCCTTTATAGCCGGACCTTGAGTCAGGAAATCAGATTGCAGGGTATCGCTAACAGCTTTGATATCATCTGCAGTTATATTCTGTCTTCCGTATGGGATCACTTTTTTATTCATTACACTTTAAAATCAGAGTCAACATGTTCAACAATGAGTTTCCGTAAACTTTCAACTGATTCCCAGTCAGTATTATTATTGGAAGTATAACTGAATCCTTCTTCTACTTTTTTAGCATTGAATTTTTTAATGTAATCATCCAGTTTCCAGTTTGGAACCTGAGGCAGAATTACGTAATACTTTCCAAGGTCATAAGTGCTGAATGAATCGGAACTGGTGATCATTTCTTCATGGATCTTTTCACCGGGACGGATTCCGGTGATCACATGCTTACATTCAGGAGCAATTGCATTTGCAACATCCATAATTTTGTAAGATGGGATTTTAGGCACAAATAATTCACCGCCCCATGCAGTGTCAAGAGCATGTAAGACCATATCAACACCTTCTTTGAGTGTGATATTAAAACGTGTCATATCAGAATTTGTAACCGGGAGCGTTCCTGTTTTTTTCTTGTTAAGAAAAAAGGGAATTACAGAACCGTTTGAGCCCATTACATTTCCGTAACGTACAACTGAAAATACCAGGTCTTTATTTCCTTTGATATTATTTGCTGCAATAAATAATTTATCAGAAGTTAATTTTGTTGCACCATACAAATTAATTGGTGCACATGCTTTATCTGTTGAAAGCGCAACTACTTTGGTTACATCTGTATCAAGAGCTGCTTTAATTACATTCTCAGCACCGCCAACATTTGTCTTTACGCATTCATCAGGATTATATTCTGCAATATGAACATGCTTCATTGCTGCTGCATGGATAACATAATCAACACCTGAGAATGCCCGTTTTAACCTTTCTTTATCACGGACATCACCAATGAAATAGCGCATGCAATGGTATTTTGATTCAGGAAATTCCTGAGCCATCTGATATTGCTTTTGTTCATCGCGTGAAAAAACAACAAGTCTTTTAACTTCAGGCCATTTATGCAGAATTGTTTTTACCAGTTCTTTTCCTAAAGACCCTGTGCCACCGGTAATTAATATTGATTTGTTATTTAACATAGTTCTTAATGTCAAATTTATATTTTTTATTGCCTTCAAATTCCCATTCATAAGGAATAACCGGGCTTACGGTATCTGAAGCAAGAGTATCAGCTAGTCCGCCGTTCAATCCGACTTCGGAAAGAACAGTTGATATGCTGAAAATTGCTACATCTTTTGATTCTGTTATCAGTGTCAATCCATCTGATGCACGGATTCCCATATTGATGGAATATTGTCCCGGCATGAGTGGTGCATTCAGGAAAGTACATTTAACGATGTTCTTTCCTTTTACAAATTTATCAGGACGAAATCCGTCGACCATAGCTGTTGCAGCTGTTACCGGCCCTCTTCCATTTTTTATTCCAAGCCACAAATATGGTTTTTCAAATTCTTCCAGCGAATTAAGTTCAACTTCAACACTGATGCTTTCGCCAAATTGAAAATTATTCAGTGCCGTGCCTTTGTCATTTCGAAGAATCGCTTTTTCTATAATCACTTTTTCATGATTACCGGCTTTACCTACAATAAATTCACCTTCTTCAGCAAATCCGCCTCCGAAATACATTCCGGTAATCATTTCCGTATTTCCATTGGCTTTGATACGACCTTTATCAAGCAGGATAGCACTACTGCAGAGAGCATTGATGGCCCCCATGTTATGACTAACAAAAATAACTGTGCGGCCATCGGATTTACTTACATCATTCATTTTTCCGAGACATTTTTTCTGGAATTCTGCATCTCCGACTGCAAGCACTTCATCTACTATTAGGATCTCGGGTTCAAGATGTGCTGCAACTGCAAAAGCAAGCCGGACATACATTCCCGATGAATATCGTTTAACAGGAGTGTCCAGAAATTTTTCCACTTCTGCAAAGTCTACTATCTCGTCGAACTTCCTGCGAATTTCCTGTTTTCTCATTCCGAGGATAGAACCATTAAGAAATATATTTTCCCGTCCGGTAAGTTCAGGGTGAAATCCTGTTCCGACTTCAAGCAAACTTGCAACTCTGCCTTTCAGTGAGACCCTGCCTGTTGTTGGCTCTGTGATCCTGCTAAGTACTTTCAACAAAGTAGATTTACCGGCACCATTTCTTCCTATAACTCCTACTCTTTCTCCTTTTTTCAGTTCAAATGATACATCATTCAAAGCATAAAACTCTTCCTTTGTAACACGTGTCTTTTCTTTTTTGATAGCACGTTTCACTGAACCTGAAATCACATCACGTAAAGCTACATAGGAATGACCTGCTTCATGCCGAAGGATATATTTCTTTGTAAGATTTTCTACGCGAATGACTACAGACATGATCAGATAATATCAGCAAAGTTTCTTTCTACTTTACGGAAGTAATTGAAACCGATTATAAATATGATGACAGACATGATCAACGAGATCGCGAATGTACTTTTATCAAGACTAAAATTTCCACCGAGTAGTGACCAACGGAAGCCGTCGATAACTCCGACCATTGGATTCAAAGCATACAGATATTTCAGATCACCGGTAACAACACTTGTCTTAAATCCGACGGGTGAGATATACAAACCAAACTGAACAATGAAAGGTACGATGTACCTGAAGTCACGGTACCTTACATTCAAAGCACTGACTAAAAATCCAAGTCCCATGCTTACAAAAATTGCCTGTAAAATAAATAATGGTAAAAATATCAGATGCCAGTCCGGTACAAACTGATACCAAATATAGATGCCGATCATGATTGCAAATGATATGAGCAAATCAATGAATGAAACAACAACAGAACTTACAGGAATAATTATCCGTGGAAAATAAACCTTGCTGAGCATGGTTGCATTTGCGATCAGAGAATTGCTGGCTTCTGTAAAAGAGTTGGCAAAAAACTGCCATGGGATCATTCCTGCAGAAACGAGTAAAAGATACGGAACACCATCTGATGGAAGTTTAGCAAGCCTTCCGAAGATAATTGTAAATACAAAGATTGTCATCAGTGGACGGATGATACTCCACAAAACACCTAGTACTGTTTGCTTATAACGTACAAGAATATCACGCCATGACAAAAAATAAAACAGTCCCCGGTAATTCCAAAGATCTTTTCTGAAATTGGACCTTCTCCTGTTCGGATCAATAATAATATCGAATTCGTCTTCTGACATTCTGTTTTTTAAAAAATGCTGATGCAATAAACTTACATCAGCATTTATAATTTAAAGAACTTATAAAATTAATTACTTAGCGTAATTCACCGATCTTGTTTCACGGATCACAGTGATCTTCACCTGACCCGGATAAGTCATCTCCGTCTGAATTCTGTTAGCAATGTCGAAAGAAAGTACTTCAGCTTGTTTGTCCGTCAGTTTTTCACTTTGAACAACTACACGCAATTCGCGACCGGCCTGAATTGCAAAAGTTTTCTCAACACCAGGGTAGGAAAGCGCAAGAGCTTCCATGTCTTTCAGACGTTTGATGTATGATTCAACAACTTCACGACGTGCACCTGGACGTGCACCGGAAATAGCGTCACAAACCTGAACGATTGGAGAGATCATACTGTTCATTTCGATCTCATCGTGATGGGCACCGATAGCATTACATACTTCAGGATTCTCTTTGAATTTCTCAGCGAGTTTCATACCCAGGATAGCATGCGGTAATTCCGGTTCATCATCAGGAACTTTTCCGATATCGTGTAATAGTCCGGCACGTTTAGCCAGTTTTACATTCAGTCCAAGTTCAGCAGCCATGGTAGCACATAAGTTTGCCACTTCGCGCGAGTGCTGAAGTAAATTTTGTCCGTAAGAAGAACGGTATTTCATACGACCGACCATTCGGATCAGTTCAGGAGCAAGTCCGTGAATTCCTAAGTCGATAGTTGTACGTTTTCCAATTTCAACGATCTCATCATCTAGCTGACGTTTCACTTTTGCAACGACCTCTTCGATACGCGCTGGGTGAATCCGGCCATCGCTTACAAGTTGATGTAAAGCAAGGCGAGCCATTTCACGGCGAACCGGATCGAATCCGGAAAGGATGATCGTTTCAGGAGTATCATCAACGATGATCTCTACTCCTGTTGCAGCTTCAAGGGCGCGGATATTACGACCTTCACGACCGATGATACGTCCTTTTACTTCATCGTTTTCAATATTGAAAATAGTGACAGCATTTTCAACAGCATGCTCAGTAGCGACACGTTGAATCGTCTGAATGATGATCTTTTTCGCTTCTTTATTGGCAGTAAGTTTAGCTTCTTCCATGATGTCTTTGATGTACGACATGGCATCTGTTTTCGCTTCTGCTTTCAATGCTTCAACAAGCTGACTCTTTGCCTGATCAACACTAAGTCCGCTGATCTTTTCCAACTGTTCAACCTGACGTTGATGTTGTTTTCCGAGTTCCTCTTTTTTCCCTTCAATTATATCCAACTGATTTTTCAGATTGGCCTGAAGAGTTTCGTATTCTTTTTCTTTTTTCTGAGTTTGTTCGATCTTCTGAGCTAAAGCAGTTTCTTTTTGTTTGATTCTGTTTTCAGCAGCATTGATATTCTTATCTTTTTCAGAGATCACTTTTTCGTGTTCTGATTTCAGTTGCAAGAATTTTTCTTTTGCTTCAAGAATTTTATTTTTCTTAAGCACTTCTGCCTCTGATTCCGCTTCTTTGATAATGATCTTTGCTTTGTCACCTGCGACCTGTTCTTTTTGAAGAGCAGCCTTTTTAGCAAGTGAGTTCGCAAGGACATATCCGACGATCAGGGCAACTATTACTCCGATGAGTAGATATAATAATGATATTTCAGGCATAATTGGGGTATGGTATATTTGGGTTGTTCGTTTTTAGTCTTTTGTAATTCGTTTTTAGTTTTTCGTTTTCGAAGGACGAAAGTCGACCAACAAAAACGTAAAAAAAAACCCGCATTAATTCCGGGACTTGTTAAACCCCTAAGTCATGGGTGGAGCGGTCTGACCGTTCTGGTTTCTGCTGTCTTTTGAGGGAATCTTACCGAAGTAAGAGTGCAGCCTGCCATAGTAGTCATTGAACGAGTAGCTCCAATTGTATTGAAATGTTGAGTTTATGTAAGTGATCCGGAAGTAATGCGGGAATGCATTAAGTCAATGTGAAAGAGCAGACACATACCGATTCAAGAAACCGAACCGGATCATCTGCAAATGCACAAAACTATATTTTCAAAGAACGGGCCTTATTTAGAAGAATTTTCCTGCGCAAGATATTCGTCGACAAGAAGCGTAAGGTATTCGATTTGTTCTATTGCTTCCTGATCTGAACTGGCTTTTTTTTCCTGCTTTGAGGCTCCCATTGCTTCACTTGCAAACTGAAGGGCGCTCATGGCTAAGAGATCCTGCTTGTCTTTGACAGCATAATTATCTTCAAAGTCCTTGATGCGCTTATTGATATTTTCAGCGGCCTGCAATACTTTCTCCTGCTCTTCGTGAGTTATACGGAGCGGATAAGTGCGGTTCGCAATGGAAACTTTTATGGACAGTAATTCTCCCATTCGGGTGGATTCACTTATGGTTATCATCTATCATCGACATACTACGATCTATCTCGCCGATGATATCATTAATTTTTCTTTTCATGTTACTAATACTTTGTTTGGTTGAAGTGGATTCGATCTCTTTTAAATTTCGATAACCTTCTTCAAGACGTTGAACCTTTGCATGTTCGTCCGTCAACTCCGTCTTTAGTTTTTGGATCTCAGAAAGTAATTGTTGATTACGTTTCTTAGCATCCTCATGCAAATGTATCAATTTTTGAATGCGTAATTCGAGCGCAGAAAAATTACTTTTCATGTCTTTTTGCTCATTCATGATACACTTTTTTTGTGGTGATTTATTGGTGGTGAATAAATGTACCTGCAATTAACGAAAAAATTTAATACAAACATATTGGAGGTAAATCTCTTGAGAAGGGTTACTTGAGGTGATTGTGTAATGTAGGGTCACTTCAGCCTTTTCAGGTTAAAGGTCAGAGGTCAGAGGTCACTAAGCCGTACCATACTTTTATACTTTGAAAATCAGACATTTAATTAGAAAAGTGCATTGTGACCTATGACCTTTGACCTCTGACCTAAAAATAAATAACGCAATTTTCCCAAAAAACTACCTTTGAACTTTACCCTCTATAATTAACTTCGCACCATGATCCACGCCCAAGGCCTTTTTAAGAAATACGACTCACTTCAGGTACTTAAGGGTATTGATTTGGAAATCAAGCAAGGAGAGATTGTTTCCATCGTCGGCGCTTCAGGTGCCGGAAAGAGTACACTACTTCATATTCTCGGAACATTAGATAATGCCGATAGCGGAATTTTGACAATCGATGGAATCGAAGTCACACAACTACGTGACAAAAAAATCGCTCAGTTCAGGAACCAGAAGATCGGATTTGTTTTTCAGGCGCATCACCTTTTACCAGAATTCACAGCTTTGGAAAATATCATGATGCCGGCTCTGATCGGCGGAAGTTCCAAATCAGATGCTACACAAAAAGCGAAAGCACTTTTAAATCAACTAGGGTTAAGTGACCGTGAAGAACATCGACCGTCTGAATTAAGTGGTGGCGAACAACAACGTGTTGCTGTTGCAAGGGCATTGATCAACTCCCCTGCTGTTGTCTTTGCTGATGAACCAAGCGGTAATCTGGATTCAGCTTCCGCAAAATCATTGCATCAACTTTTCTTTGATCTCCGTAAATCGATGAACCAGACTTTTGTGATCGTTACTCATAATAATGAGT
>Ga0116177_10001412_pt1 | contig 17868 bp, 16 predicted proteins | sample AD_STIC10_MetaG_FD_89750 | JGI IMG/M metagenome (GOLD analysis project Ga0116177, IMG submission 89750) | Active sludge microbial communities of municipal wastewater-treating anaerobic digesters from USA - AD_STIC10_MetaG | ecosystem: Engineered > Bioreactor > Anaerobic > Digestate | place: USA... | reverse complement strand
GGGCAGCACGCTTTTTTTTGAAGCTCAGACCTTCATCGTGGGCAAAGGCCCAGACCGTCCGGTAATCAACCTTGATCCCTCCCGGACCTATGGAAGGGTCGGCCAGCTCGGCCCGAAGACCGCGCAGGGTAAAATCCGTCTTGGCGCGTTCCAGCAACCAGTCCCGGTGCACACCGATCAGCTTGCGCGGCTTGTGACCGCCCATCTTCCCCGGAGCCGCGCTGCCCGTGTCGCTATGCCGCCGCAGCCAGTTCACCGCCGTGCTGATCGCAACCCCAAAGCGCCGGGCAGCCTCGTTGCGGGATAGACCATCGCGCTCCACCGCCAAAATTACGCGTTCCCGAAGATCAAGCGAATAGGGTCGTGCCATGACATGCTGGCCTCCAATTCCAGCACATAGCTTGAATCAGAAAACATGAGCCTTGGGAATCCCCTATCGATTCAGCCAAATCTCATCCCGCTCTAGCCATCAGTTACCCGCCGTCATCCCATTCAACTTATCGACGTTTCGAGCCTTTCGACTACGATCCATTTTCCAACCATATTTTTTTGCAGTGCAAGCAATTGTCCGCTTCCGCATAAGGGGCCACAAATAGAGCCGACTTCAACAAACACAAAATGACCCGATTTGACCGGGAGCGAAACATCGATTGTACGATACTTATAGAATGAGTCGTCCTCACCGATGCCGGCGCGAATGTTATTCGGACAAGTTGTGTATTCTGATACATTAGAAGGGAATGCGGTCGCACCATGCTTGCGAATTTGCTTGGTATTTTCAACAGTTATCAGCTTCTTAAATGCGCGATCCACTTCTGCTTTTTTAAACCATTTAAAATTCGGAGGCAGTTTTGTTTTTAGGTAATCCAATTCGCTGTAAATATCGTCCAAAGGCGGACTGAATTTTGTGCCTATGCAAAATGTTTGAACGGGCTCCCATTTCTCATTCGCGTCTTCCGAAATAATCATCTCAGCAATTTCAGCTTGCTCAGCGCGACTTGCAATTGCCACTGGTCCTTCTGAAAGGGATGGCATTCCGCAGGATGTAACAAACACCAGCAACGTGCAAACACCTATGGACTGGTGATTTTTTAGAGGTGCGATTACCCTAATCGCTTCCTCCCAAATCCTGTTGCACCTTGGGCGCGCTTAACAGGGTTTCAATGTGAGTCGCCTGGTCAAAGCTGTCGTCCGCAAGGAATTTCAGCTTTGCCGCATATTTCATGCTCACGCGCGATGCGACTTCCTTTTGGAAGAATGCAGTGTTCGTGCGCAGCGCTTTCAGAACCACTTCCTCATTCGCGCCGAGGAGCGGCTTGATGAAAGCCGTGGCGTGGCGCAGGTCGGGTGACATCCGCACTTCGGTGACGCTGACGCTATGGCTGTTGAGGACATCGTCATGCACTTCGCCACGCGCGAGCAGTTCCGACAGAATATGGCGGAATTGCTCGCCTACACGCAGCAAGCGGACGGAGCGCCCTTCTGGCGAGACATCATTATGTTTGGCCATCAAAACAACCTCATTACCGGAACGGCTGTCAAAACTACAACCGAGGCTACGGTCCAGAACAAACAACCGTCAAGCATACAGCCACCTGCTTTCTTGGCGCGTTCAAACGCCTTATCGTCAGCGGCTTCCTGCTCCTCCTCGGTCACAATGTCCGTTCACGCTCCTCGATTTCGAAGACTTCAAGCATATCGCCTGCCATGACATCGTTCGTGTCGGCCAAGACAACACCGCATTCGAGGCCCGCGCGGACTTCGTCGATATTATCCTTGAAGCGACGCAGCGATGCGATTGTCGTTTTCGAAACGATGACATCGTCGCGGGTAAGACGGGCGTGCAGGCCCTTCTTGATAACGCCTTCGGTAACCAGAAGACCGGCTGCCTTGTCGCGTTTGCCCGATTTGAACACGTCCTTGACTTCGGCACGACCGACGACCGTTTCGATGATTTCCGGACCCAATTCGCCAGCCATCTCTTTCGCGATGTCGGCGGTCAGGTGATAGATCACGTCGAAATATTTCAGGCGCACCCGATCCCGCTTGGCGAGCGCGGCTGCCTTGGTGTTCGGACGCACGTTGAAACCGATAAGCGGCGCGTTGGACGCGGCTGCCAAAAGCATGTCGGATTCGGTGATACCACCGACACCGGCCAGCAAAACGCGGACCTTGATATCATCGGTGGAGATATTGTTGAGCGCGGTAACGATCGCTTCGACCGATCCTTGCACATCGCCCTTGATAACCACCGGATATTCTTTCGCCCGTGTGGCCGACAGATTGTCGAACAGATTTTCAAGGTTCGGCGTAACCTGGGCCGTACGGACCTTGGTCGACTGTTCCTTTCGATAAAGGGCAACTTCGCGGGCACGTGCTTCATTTTCGACAACCGTCAAAACGTCGCCTGCCGAAGGCACGCCGGTCAGACCGAGCACTTCCACAGGTGTTGCAGGACCTGCTTCGGTAACCTGCTGGCCCTTGTCGTTGATCAAGGCACGGACTTTTCCGCTCTCCGACCCGACAACAAAGATGTCGCCGCGTTTCAGCGTGCCGCGCTTGACGAGTACCGTCGCAACGGCACCTCGTCCCTTATCGAGTTGGGCTTCCACCACAATTGCTTCGGCTGCGCGGTCAGGATTGGCTTTCAATTCCATAACCTCGGCCTGAAGCGCCAGTTTTTCGAGCAATGTGTCGAGGCCGGTCTTTTTCAGTGCGGAGACTTCAACATCCTGCACATCGCCACCCATCTGTTCGACGATCACTTCATGTTCGAGCAGACGTTCACGGACCTTCTGCGGGTTCGCGCCTTCCTTGTCGACCTTGTTGATCGCGACGATCATCGGCACGCCAGCTTCCTTGCTGTGCTTGATGGCTTCGATCGTCTGCGGCATCAGGCCGTCGTCAGCGGCGACCACGAGGATCACGATGTCGGTCACCGAAGCGCCGCGGCGGCGCATCTGGGTGAAAGCTTCGTGGCCCGGTGTATCGAGGAAGGTAATGACGGAACCGTCCTTCGCCTTCACCTGATAGGCGCCGATATGCTGGGTAATGCCACCGGCTTCACCCGACACCACATTGGCACCGCGCAAGGCATCAAGCAGCGAGGTCTTGCCGTGGTCGACATGGCCCATGACCGTGACAACCGGCGGACGCGGCTTTTGCGTTTCGGGTGCATCGACGTCTTCGTCATGCACGATGTCGACATCGGCGTCGGAAACACGGGTGATGTTGTGGCCAAATTCTTCGACCAGCAATTCTGCGGTATCCTGGTCGATCGTCTCGTTGATCGTGACAGGCATGCCCATCTTGAACAAGGCCTTGACCAGGTCGCTGCCCTTTTCGGCCATACGGTTGGCGAGTTCCTGCACCGTGATGGTTTCAGGCACGACAACATCGCGGCTCTGCTTGGGCTGCTGTTGACGGTTGCCACCGCCATGCAGGCGCTTTTCCTTTTCGCGGGCACGCTTCAACGCGGCGAGCGAGCGGGCGCGTGCGCCTTCATCATCATCAAGCGCGCGGGTTACGGTCAGCTTGCCGGACTGGCGGCGATCGGCGGTGCGGTCACGGGTCGGGCGATGCGGTGCCTTTTTGGCTTCCTCGCGCTCACGCTCGGTCGGTGCCGGGGCAGCCGCAGGACGCTTGGGCGATTCCACAGGGGTAAAGCGGCGTGGCGCAGGTGCGGCTCCGTCGTCATTGCTGACGGCAGGTTCGGGTTCCTGCTCCACAACAGGCTCAGGCGTGGGTGCAGCAGGTGCTCCTTCCGCCTTGCGGTTTTCTTCGGCGCGGCGCTTTTCTTCTTCGGCAGCACGGGCGCGCGCTTCGTCTTCGCGGCGGCGGCTTTCTTCGAGCATGGCAAGGCGGGCTTCTTCCGCTTCGCGCAGCAACTTGGCCTGACGCTCCTGACGGCTGAGCATGTCGTTTGGCGCAGGACGTGGCGCAGGGGCCGCAGCTACAGGAGGCGGAGGTGGTGGCGGGGGTGGTGGCGCGGGGGCGGCGACCTCGGGTTCGGGTGCGTATCCGGGCTTGCCTACCAACTTCTTGCGCTTCACCTCGACCACAACCTTGTTGGTGCGGCCGTGGCTAAAGGTCTGTTTGACTTCACCAGACTCGAGCGAGCGGCTCAAGGTAAGCGGCTTGCGCGTCAATGTCGGCTTGTTATTGGTATCATCACTCATCGAAACAGAACCCGTCCTTACTCAGTCAATAGCGGAGATGTCAGTATCACGGCCCCGCGCGTCCGAAGCATTGCTTGCGGAATCGAGGGGCGCCTTACTGCATCCTTTGAAATTTAGCCAGCGTCCAAGATGATGCATCACCCTGTCCGCTGCTTTTTGATCGATCAAGGCAACATGCACAGCATTCTGCCGTCCAAGCGCCGCCGACAACGCATCCCGGTCCACCGGAAGCTTTACGCCGCCCTTGCCGGAACCTTCGGCATCTTCGCCCACACGCCAGGCTTGGTCACGCTTGCCGCTGCCGTCGGCGCTTGCGTCCGATGCGTGGAGCAAAAGCCGGACCTGGCCGCTGCGGGATGCTGTATCGATTTTCTCGGCACCCAAGATAAGGTGCCCTGCCCTTGCTTCCAAGCCCAGCCGGTCAAGAAAAGCCTTTTCCAGCCCGCGGTCAATGCGTCCGGCAAGGTCATCGATGATCTCGATTTTGTCCGTTTTGAAAGCACGGCGCAGCAATCCGGCCAATTTGCCCTTGGCCTGAGCCTTGGACAATTCGGCGTGGTCGACACCGATCCATGCGCCACGACCAGGGGCCTTGGCGAAGAGATCCGGTGCCACACTGCCGTCTGGACCGAGCGCGAGCCGGATGAGCGCGGCGCGTTCGCCATGCTCACCCGATAATATGCACTTCCTTATTGGGGAGTGTCGGTCCTCATTGGGAGTTTTCCGCTGCAACGGCGTCCTCCTCTTCAAACCAATGTGCGCGCGCGGCCATGATGATTTCATTGCCTTGCTCTTCCGACAATCCGAAGGTTGCCAGAATTCCGGCCTTGTCTTCGGTGCGGTTGCGGCGCGTTTCACGATCGCTCCGTTCGTTCCGGCGCGGTTCGCGGGCCTTCTGGATCAGTTCGTCCGTGGCAAGATCCGCCAGATCGTCGAGTGTCTTGATGCCCGCCTTGCCCAACACAACAAGCATGGCTTCGGTCAGGATCGGCAGTTCGGCAAGCGCATCGTCAACGCCCAGTTCGCGGCGCTCGGTGCGGTTGGCTTCTTCACGACGCTCAAGAGCTTCTTGTGCGCGGCTCTGCAATTCGGCGGCGAGGTCTTCATCAAAGCCTTCGATCGCGGCGATTTCCGACGGATCGACATAAGCGACTTCTTCCAGTTCGCTGAAGCCTTCGGCAACCAGCAACTGTGCAAGCGTTTCATCAACGTCGAGTTCCTGCTGGAACATTTCCGAACGCTCTACAAATTCCTTCTGGCGCTTCTCGCTCGATTCCGCCTCGGTCATGATGTCGATACCGCGACCGGTCAATTGCGACGCCAGACGGACATTCTGTCCGCGACGGCCAATGGCAAGGCTCAGCTGATCGTCAGGTACAACAACTTCGATGCGGCCTTCTTCTTCATCGATGACAACGCGGCTAACCGTTGCGGGCTGCAGCGCGTTCACGATGAAGGTTGCGGTATCTTCCGACCAGGGGATGATGTCGATCTTTTCACCCTGCATTTCCTGAACAACAGCCTGCACGCGGCTGCCCTTCATGCCGACGCAGGCGCCGACAGGGTCGATGCTGCTGTCATAGCTGATGACACCGATCTTTGCACGGCTGCCGGGGTCACGCGCAGCGGCCTTGATTTCGATCACGCCGTCGTAAATTTCGGGAACTTCCTGCGCGAACAGCTTCTTCATGAAGTCGGGATGTGCACGGCTCAGCAAAATTTGCGGACCGCGATTTTCACGCTGCACCTTCATGATAAGGGCACGGACGCGGTCGCCATTGCGGACAACTTCGCGCGGAATTTGCTGGTCGCGGCGGATGACGCCTTCGGCACGGCCGAGGTCGACCACAACATGGCCAAATTCGACGGACTTCACGACACCGGTGATGATTTCACCCGCACGTTCCTTGAACTCTTCATATTGACGCTCGCGCTCGGCATCGCGGACTTTCTGGAAGATGACCTGCTTCGCCGACTGGGCATCAATGCGGCCCAGATCGACAGGAGGCAGCGGGTCGACGATAAAATCACCAACGGCCGCACCCTTTTGCAGCTTTTCAGCCTGCTTCAGGTCCACCTGCTTGAAATAGTCTTCAACTTCTTCGACGACTTCCACAACGCGCCACAAGCGAAGATCACCGGTCTGGGTGTCCAGCTTTGCACGGATGTCGTTCTCGGCACCATAACGTGCACGGGCAGCACGCTGGATCGCTTCTTCAAGCGCTTCGACGACAATCGCCTTGTCGATCATTTTCTCACTGGCAACCGCATTCGCAATTGCGAGCAATTCAGCCTTGTTCGCGGCAATCGTATTAGCCATTGTCTTCGTCTTCCTGTGCTTCGTCGTTAATGGGTTCCGCCTCGACTTCGTCGGCCCCATCACTGTTGATGGGGGCAGTCGACGCAATCAAGCGGTCTGTCAAGAGCAGCTTGGCATGGCCAAGTGCGGAATAAGGGAAAGTCAGGCGGCCCGCCTTACGGTCGTCCACCAAAATGGTCTCGCCATCGACACCAGCCAGATCGCCGCGGATATTCTTGCGGCCATCCATAGGCTCGGCCAGCTCGATCTTGGCCTCATGCCCTGCCCAATCGGCAAAGTCGGCGAGCCGCGTCAGCGGACGATCAATACCCGGCGAGCTGACTTCAAGGCGATAGGCCTCTTCAATCGGGTCGAGTTCGTCAAAACGGTCGGAAATGCGGTGCGACAAGGCCGCACAGTCATCGATACCCAGTTGGCGCGTGTCAGGACGTTCGGCCATCACCTGCAATGTCGGCTCATCGCTGCCCTGTGCGCCGTTTTCAAACCACGCGACGCGCACCACATCAAAGCCAAGGGCTTTGGCTTCGGGCGCGATCAATGCGGCTAACTTGTCTAAATCGGGCAACGTCATTCTTTCTGTTACAGCATGCAAGGCTTTAGCGTGCCGGCCCCATCCGGCGCCAACCGTTCCAAAATCTCGCGATGTAAGGATGTGACCCGTATATATCTCGCATCGGGATTATGCAAGCCTCTTGCTATTGGAACATCGACAACCCAATTTGCGTTCATCCGAAGAGAAGGAGCATCCCCCAATGAAGAAAATCCCCCTTTTACTGTGTACCTCGTTTCTTGCGGCCGCATGCCAGCCGTCGGTCAGCGATGCGGCGCCGCCCAGCAGTGGCGACAAGCCTTTTGAAACAACTGTGGTTGCCGATTTCGACGAACCTTGGGCAATGACATTCATTCCCGGCACGCGCTATGCACTGGTTACCGAGAAAAAGGGAAAGCTGAAGCTTTGGGAAAATGAAGGCGCTGTGGTCGACGTCGAAGGCGTCCCGACCGTTGCCTATGGCGGTCAGGGTGGCCTGGGCGATGTCATTCTACATCCCGACTTTGCCAATAATGGCTATGTCTATCTGAGCTATGCAGAGGCAGGCGAAGGCGGTTTTGGCGCGGCGGTTGCACGCGGCAAGCTGGACCTGAAAGCTGCGAAGCCGGCCTTGACCGATGTACAGGTTATCTGGCGGCAGGAACCCAAAGTGTCAGGTCAGGGCCATTATGGACACCGCATGGCATTCGGTCCTGACGGGATGCTTTATATCAGCAGCGGCGAGCGGCAGAAGTTCCAGCCTGCGCAGGACCTCAACCAAAATCTGGGCAAGATCGTGCGCTTAACCGACGGCGGAATGGTCCCGTCCGATAACCCTTTTTACGATCAGGGCCGCATCAAATCGCAAATCTGGTCCTATGGACACCGCAATCCCTTGGGTATCGCGTTCGATGCACAAGGTCGTTTGTGGAACCAGGAAATGGGCCCTGAAGGCGGAGACGAATTGAACCTTGTCAAAAAGGCCGCAAATTACGGCTATCCCAAGGTATCCAACGGCCGCAACTATGGTGCCGCGACCGACGACTTGCCTGATCATGCGCCTGGGGACGGATTTGAAGCACCCAAGGTTTTCTGGAACCCGGCAATTTCGCCGGGCGGGCTGATGATCTATTCGGGCGATCTGTTCAAAGACTGGAAAGGCAGCGCGTTCATAGGCGGCCTAGGCGCAAAGGCTTTGGTCCGGGTCAAGCTGGATGGCGAAAGTGCCACCAAGGCCGACCAATGGGACATGGGCGCGCGTATACGCGAGGTCGAACAAGGTCCCGATGGTGCGATCTGGGTGCTGGAAGACCAGCGCGCAGGTTCCGAAGGGCGGCTGTTGAAGCTCACCCCCAAGAAATAACAAAACCTGTGACGGCGGCGCTTTAGCGCGCTGCCGTCACCGTTCCTGTCAAATCACCTAAAAATGAGCGGACGCGCTTTGCGTTCATGCCAAGGTCGCTGACCCCGACGCGGCTGACGGAGCGCATATCGACGACGCTGCCCTCACCCGTATCGGTCGGACGAACGCGAATGACGACATCGTCCTTGAACCGGAAAAAGGCACTTGTTTCGGTTGCTTCCAACCTTCCCTCTTCGGGCAGAGATACCGCGATATCCCAGCCGCGGTCTTTGGCAAGACGCTCGGCTTTTGCAACTACCGTGGGTACTGGCTCGTTAATCCGGACAGAGCGAATATCGCCATAGGATTTCTGGTGAACTGTCACCCAACGCTGCTGCGGTGTCAGGCCCTTCATTTCCGCATCATCGGCCCCGGGGACATTATCCAGATTATCCGCGCGCAATTGCAGCGTCTGGAAGGATGGCGGGTCTGCCAAGTCGGTCGAGATATCGTGGATGGCCGGCACGGTAAGTGCCGACGCCAAAAAGGTGCCGACCCAGCCAACATAGATGAGAGCCACCAGCATCCCGACCCAGCGGCGGGTGCGTGGCGGAGGCGAAATAGACTTACGTGCGCGCCATCCGAACAATATGCCGAACAGGAGCGCACCGATGCCAAGGAAGAATGCCCAGGTGACGCCCTTTAGCCCGCTGGTATATTCCCAAAAACCCCAGCCCGTTCCAACGGCAGAGACAAGGCCCCACAAAAGTGCGCCGACACCGGCCACGAGGACAAGCGTTCCCTGAAAATCGAATTTCTTCTTTTCGGTTACCGGTGACGGGGCGGGTTGGGCTACCGTTACGGTCTCAACCGTTTCGGCTGGAATTTCCTGATCGTTCAAGGTCTGCTCCCTCATGATTTCGGTATAACATCAGGACGCTAATCGAAGTTCCCGCCCAAGGCAATTTTGCTCTACTGATATAATGTAAAGACATGACAATCCGTTGGACAAAATGGGGTCTAGCTGACAGTAGGCGGCATGTTTACCGACCCCGTTCTGCAGAAACGTGCGCAACGCTTCGTCCTGTTGACGGTGTTCATATATGCCGTGGGCTTTGGCATAATTACACCTGTCTTGCCCGATCTGATCCGGGAACTGACCGGCGCCAGCCTGTCGCAAGCAACCCGTTTAGGGGCATGGATTGGCGCGGCATATGCGATCTTCCAGTTTCTGCTTGGCCCCTTGATGGGCAATCTGGGTGACCGCTTCGGTCGTCGCCCCGTGTTTTTGTTTTCCCTGTTCGGTTTCGGTGTCGACTTCCTTCTGATGGGTTTGGCGCCTTCAATCATCTGGCTGTTCATCGGCCGTTCCATTGCGGGCGGCTTGGGTGCGATTTTTGGCCCCGCCAACGCTGCCATGGCCGATATGTCGCGCGCGGAGGACCGGGCCGCGAGTTTCGGCAAAGTAGGCGCAGCCTTTGGATTGGGGTTCATTTTGGGACCGGCCTTGGGCGGGCTGCTTGCCGATTATGGAACGCGCCTGCCCTTCCTTCTTGCCGCGGTGCTTGCCTTTGCCAACGGGATCTACGGCTATTTCGTCTTCCCCGAAACGATGCCCAAAGAACGGCAGAGGCCGTTCCAATGGCGACGCGCCAATCCGCTGGGGGCCCTGGCCAATCTGTCGAAGATCAAAGGCATATTGCCGATCGCATCCATCTATTTTCTGTGGGTGAGCGCGACCAATATCTACCCGGCGTCATGGACCTTTTTCGCCCCCATCCAATTTGGTTGGGACAGCAAGATGGTCGGCATTTCCCTCACGCTGGTCGGGGTCTCGCTGCTGCTGTTCCAGTCGCTCGTGATCGGCCGCGCCGTGAAGCGCTTTGGCGAGCGGAATACCGCGATCATCGGCATGGCGTTCGGATTGGCGAGTTTCACGATCACGGCATTTCTGACCAACGGAGCCATTGCGCTGCTGCTGAATGTGCTGAACGGATTTTCCGGTATGGCCATGCCCGCGATCAACGCCATGATGTCCCGCCGCACTCCGCCGAGCCAGCAAGGCGAATTACAGGGTCTGAACGGCAGCATGTCCGCCCTCGCCTTTTTGATGGCGCAACTGGTCTACAATAATATTCTTGCCACCTTCACCGCCGATGGAGCACCAATTTATTTCCCGGGCGCACCTTTTCTGGTGGCGGCGGGGTTGAGTATTGTGACCTTGCTCGCCCTGCTACTTGTGTCGAAACGCGAACCTGATCCCGAACAGAATTGACGACAATGCCTTTGCTTTCCCTGAACCAAATCCCGCTTGAGGATGTTGAAACGCTTCTCGACGACGCCTTCGGCACCGACCGGCACCAGCGCACGGCCTATAAGCTGCGTCAGGGGATGCCGGTCGTCGACCATCTTTCCTTTGGCATTGTCGAAGACCGGCAATGCATTGGCAGCATCCAGTGTTGGCCGATCGCCGTTAACACCACGCCGATCCTGTTGGTCGGCCCTGTGGCGGTTGCACCTGCCTGGCAAAATCAGGGGCTAGGCCACCAGTTGATGAACGCCATGCTCGCCGCGATCCGGCCGGATGATCCACCCATGGTGATGATTGGTGACCCCGAATATTATGGACGCTTCGGTTTTGATGCCGAAGGTACAGGGCATTGGACCCTGCCCGGGCCTTGGGAACCGCGCCGTTTGTTACTGCGCAACCCGAATGGCACGGCACTTCCTATCCACGCAGAATTGGGCCCGCGGCGTTAATCTAACCGCGGTCAGCAGCGGCAGGCCGGCTTCGGCGCCACTTTCGGGCGGGTGCGGACGAACTCCTTGCGGGTCAGCAAGCTGTCTCGATTGACATCCGCCACCGCAAAACGCTCGCCAGTTGCGACCGCCCATTCTTCAAATGTGAGCAGATTGTTTCCATCCCTGTCGAGCTGCCGGAATGCTTTGGTCCGGCTGCCCATCATTTCGACCCGCGAGATGAGTTCGTCCCGGTTGCGGTCATAGCGGTTGAATCGCACCTCTTCCCGGCTCGCCTTGGGTGCCTCGGGCGGGATTGGCGGAGCGGGTCCAACGAGCGGCGCGTCTGGACCTGCGGAGGGTAGCGCATCATCCATAGCGGCGGGCGGCGGCGGGGCGATTGGTATCGCATTTTCCGTCGACGCTTGTATCTGCCAGAGCCAAAAACTACCCGCCATGATCAGCAAGGCGGCCAATCCACCAACTAAAATTCTGTGCAATTCCATACCCCTAGCATGAAATGACGTCATGACCGCAAAATCAGCGTCCCGTCAAGCCATGCCAAATCAGCCGGGGCCCAGACACACCCCTCGACAGCATCACCAAAAGGGTAAGTGGCCGCAACGGGCGCTGGCTCGGTAGTGTTTCTGTGTGAAGTAATAGGGTCGCGGGCATGGCTTTGGGATAGCGGGTCGCAAGATCGCGCTTGGCCCATTCCTGTGCCATGGCACCCACCGGTATATCCTTTGCCAACAGGCGCACATAACCGCCGAACACCGCCTCCCCCCGCGCAGACGCAAAGCTGTCGAGCAAGGCATCGGACCATTGCTCTTCCATCAGGAGCATTTCCCATGCGTCGACCAGTCCATGCGCAGCGGCGGTCAATTCCGGTCGGTCCATTTCCGATAGAGCCGACAGCAGCGGTTCTCCCTTCGGCCTTTGCCCCGGCGCAGCATTTAGCGCGTCCCGCCACCAGGCCAGTTTGAGCTGCCCGATCATCGGTTCTGTGATCCTGCTCACAATATCCGACAGCCGCTCGTCAAACTGCAAAAGCAGCCCAAACGCATCTCTAACCTTTGCGGGTGCATAGACGATTGCGAGTCGCTGGGGCGGTGAAAGTTGGTCGAAAGATGCGGTCATTTTCCCAAAACCCAAGAGATCTGCAGGGCAAATCAAAGTTAACGGGCCACTAACCATTTAAATTTAAGAAGCACTTACTCTGATTTGGTAATCACTAACATTGAATTTTAATCTGTGGAACAGGGGAACGCCACAATGTCTGCAAAGACCGACGCTGAAAAGCGGACCGGAATTCTCGCACGTCTGCGCAAGGACCAGTCTGGCAACACCGTTGCGATATTCGCGGCGGCTCTTTTTCCTATGGCCGGACTGGTGGGTGGCGCGGTCGACATGGCGCGGCTCTATTCCGTGAAAAACCGGCTTCAGGCTGGCTGCGACGCAGGATCGCTCGCCTCGCGCAAAATCATGGGCAATGGCCGCTGGGACGTCAACAATGACGGCAACCGCAACAACGACGCGACCTATCTGGGCGGGTTGCAGATGTTCGATTTCAACTTCGAAAATGGCTATCTGGGCTCGGAAAACCGGACGCGCAATTTTGTTGAATCCAACGGCACCGTAACGGGCACAGCATCAGCCGACGTCCCGATGACGCTGATGCGTATATTGGGTGAAGAAGAACGCACCGTATCGGTGACCTGCACCAGCCAGATGAAAATTCCGCACACCGACGTGATGTTCGTGTTCGACGTAACCGGTTCGATGTCCAGTAGCATTCCCGGTGACTCGACCGGTCTGTCGAAAATCAACGGTCTGAAGCGTGCTACGAAATGCTTCTACGAAGCGCTTGCCCGCCAGAATATCGACGATGTCGCACCGGCCGATTGCTACAAAACGTCCAACCCCATCGGCGACTTGTCGACCCTGACGCAGCTTCGCTTCGGCTTTGTGCCGTTCGACGAGCAGGTCAACATCGGCAACATCCTGCAGAATGGTTATTATAAGAACACGCAAACCTTCCAGTCGCGCGAAGCGAATCTGGAAAATGTGTGGACCTGGACCTTGGGCACGGCAAGCACGATCACCGGCTGGCTGAATGACTGGTCGCCCTCTGCGCCGCCGACAAGTCCTTACCATACGCGGCAAAGCACAAGTAGTTGGACGGACGTGACGTCGGGGAGTGTAACTACGCTTCAAGGCTCGAAATCATTCCGCCAAACTGGGGCGACCAACAGTTCAAACTGCAACAGTAATTACAACACTCTGTCCGGCAGCAGCAACCGGTTGACCGGGCTCACCGAAAGCGGCGGCAGCACGACAACCGTCGCCCTTGGCACCACTAACAATCCGCCCGTCTATCCGGCGACGGAGCAGGTAACCTCGCATGAACAGAGGCGCGCATTTACGGTCACACAATATCGCTATGTCTGGGAAACCCGTAGCGGCGTCACGGGTTGCTTTCTGGAACGTCGCAACCACACGACAACATATAACAAAATCCAGACAGGTGGCACATCGACCCGTCCCATAGTCTGGGTCCAGCGCCAACGGATTACCGGTTGGGTTTATAAGCCTGTTACATTTGATGTATCGTCTCTCAAAGCGGGCGGCGGTGATGACACGAGCACGTCCTATAACGCGTCGATCGCCCTGCCGCTGAACGAAACTACGGTTGCCGTAAATCTTTCGGGCCAATCCAGTGCGTCCAACATCAAGATCATATCCAACGCGACCGTTGCCTGGAGTGGCTGCATCGAAGAACGGCAGACCGTTCGGGATGAAGATAGCGATCCAAGCGACGACTTCAATCCGATTCCGGACGATGCGTTCGATCTCGATATCGACATGATCCCGGATACCGGCGATGAAGCGACCCGTTGGGGCTTCCAACTGGCGAATGCCGTCTGGGGCCGTCACGAGAACGTCTATAATGCCACGCTGGGCTATAATGAACCGGTCATCGGTGATGTCTGGCGTGCCACGACAAGCAGCAGCAACCCGGCTGGCATGTCACGCAACACCAGCCCCGGCTGTCCGACAGCCGCGGCCCGGAAATTGGCGACCTATCGCGATGCAACCGGTGCTACCAACTATAAGAATTATGTGAATGCGTTGCCCACGGGTGGCAACACCTACCATGACATTGGCCTCATCTGGGGTGCGCGTTTGATGTCGCCGACCGGCATTTTCCAAGCCGAAAATGCGACAACCCCAGATGGTCAGGAAATCCAGCGTCACATGATTTTCATGACCGACGGGGAAACCTATAACGTCGGGAACAACTATACTCCTTACGGCATTGAAAGCTGGGATCGTCGGCGCACGGCATCGGGCTCGGCGCCTACATTGGCCGTGCTCAATACCAATACCGATGCCCGCACGACCGCGTTGTGCACGGCCATCAAGAATATGGGGAATAACGGCGTGACGCTGTGGGTTGTCTATTACGGAACAACCGATTTCGCGACGACCGAACGGATGAAGAACTGCGCAACATCACGCAACAACCACTTCTTCCAGGCGTCGAACACGCAGTTGCTGATCGAGTCCTTCAACAAGATCGCTGAATCGATTTCCGAACTCAAGCTGACGGGGTAATCACAATGCTTACCAAATTGCACAAGCCATTTTTGAAGTTCGTAAATGACCGCGAAGGTACGTCCATCGTCGAGTTCGCGGTTATTTCGCCGGTGATGTTCACGCTGCTCTTTGGCGGCTTCGACTTCGGCCATACGCTCTATATGCAGTCTGTTCTGCAAGGTGCCATCAACAAGGCGGCGCGTGACTCCGCCCTGGAAACCGGCACAGTTGCGGAAATACAGGCCGCAGTCGACCAGAGGGTGATTGACCAAGTGACCGCTGTCCATCGCACCGCTGAATTCGACGCGGATAGCTTCAGCCGCTCTTATTTCCGGACGTTCACCGACGCAGCTTTCCCGGAAAGCGAAGTGTGGGATGATACCAACAGCGATGGCGAATGTAATAATGACGAAAATTACATCGACGAAAACAACAACAGCTCATTCGATGAAGACGGTATCGCCGATGGTCAGGGTTATACGCGCGACGCGGTGAAATATTCGGCGACGATCAGCTATGATCGCCTGTTTCCATTGGCCGGATTGCTGGGTGTCAGCGATCGCGTAGAACTGTCTGCGTCGACCGTGATTGCAAACCAGCCCTATGGGCAAAAGGCTGCGGCCATTACGCGGAAGTGTGAAGATGCGTAAGAAACTCCGGAAATTTTTAGGCAACTCGCCTTCGATAGCGAAGAATGAAAGCGGCCTCGCGTTGATCGAATTCGCGTTCATCGCGCCTGTCTTCATGGTGTTTGTGGCTTCCGGCGCGGAGTTGGCCAATTACGCCAATGATTCGACGCAGGTATCGCAATTGGCCTTGCAGGTCGCGGATAACGCCGCACGTATCGGCGAAGGCGACCCGCTCGCCAACAAGAAGATCACCGAAACGCAGATCAATGACTTGTTCACCGGTGCCGAAATTCACGCGGGCGAACTGGACATCTATGGCAGCCATGAAGAAGACGGAAATATGGTGCCGAACGGTCGGATCGTGTTGTCCAGTCTGGAAACCGTGGCCAACCCGAACCCTACCGGCAAATTGAAAATTGCCTGGCAACGCTGCCGCGGCCTTGCGACCACCTATACGCCGCAATATGGCGTAGCTGGTCAGCCAAGCGGTCTAAATATGAATGCGATGGGCCCTGCTGGCCGTCAGGTCACGGCTCCTGCCGGGACACCGGTCATGTTTGCCGAAGTGCATTACCGCTATCGGCCGTTGTTCCTGAATGGCTTTGCCATCAAGGACTATGAAAATATCAACGCAATTGCCGCAATGATGGTCCGCGACGCGCGCGACTTGACCCAGGTCTACAATACAGAGGCTGCTCCAGCCGCGACCTGCACCTGATTAAAATGCGTGCTGCTGGGTCTTAACGACCCAGCACCTTGCGCACCCCTGCCGCGATTTTGGCAGGATTGACGAGCGCCGCCTTTTCCAGATTGGCCGCATAAGGCATCGGCACATCTTCGTTGGTCACGCGGATCACAGGTGCGTCGAGGTCGTCGAACCCGTCTTCCATACAAATGGCGACGATTTCGCTCCCGATCGAACAGACGGGCCAGCCTTCTTCCGCAATGACGAGACGGTTTGTCTTCGCAAGGCTTGCAAGAATGGTTGCCTTGTCGAGCGGGCGGATAGTGCGCAGGTCGATGACTTCAACACTAATGCCTTCGCCAGCCAGAACTTCCGCAGCCTCCAAGGACATGCCTACCCCGATAGAATAGCTGACGAGGGTGACATCGGTCCCTTCCCGCATGATGCGCGCCTTGCCGATGGGCAAAACATGGTCATCCAGATCGGGAATGTCGAATGTGCGGCCATACAGCAGCTCGTTTTCAAGGAATACGACCGGATCTTCGCACCGGATCGCGGCCTTCAACAGACCCTTTGCATCGGCCGCATCATAGGGGCTGATGACAATCAGGCCGGGGACGCTGGCGTACCATGGCGCATAATTCTGGCTGTGCTGTGCGCCGACACGTGCGGCTGCACCGTTCGGGCCACGGAAGACAATCGGGCACCGCATCTGGCCACCCGACATATAATTGGTCTTGGCAGCCGAGTTGATGATGTGGTCGATAGCCTGCATCGCGAAGTTGAAGGTCATGAACTCGATAACCGGCCGCAATCCGCCCATCGCCGCGCCGGTTCCGATACCGGCAAAGCCATATTCGGTAATCGGCGTGTCGATGACACGGCGCGCGCCAAATTCGGCGAGCAAGCCTTGGGTGACCTTATACGCGCCTTGATATTCGGCGACTTCCTCGCCCATCACAAAGACACGGTCGTCGCGGCGCATTTCCTCCGCCATCGCGTCGCGTAGGGCTTCGCGTAAGGTTAGTGATACCATCGCGGTTCCTGCAGGTACCGCAGGATCAGATTTTGCAACGGTCGCAACCGGTGCCGGGGCGGCAACTACAGGCGCCGCAACAGGCGTGACGGCAACCGGAGCGGGTGCGGCAGCGGGCGGTGGCGGCGGGGTGGCCGCTTCGTCATCGCCGGCGATCAACGCGATCACCGTACCGACCTTTACGCCATCGGTGCCCTCAGGGATGGTGATCGAAGAAATGACACCTTCATCCACCGCCTCAAATTCCATCGTCGCCTTGTCGGTTTCAATCTCGGCAAGAATATCGCCCGATTTGACGCTGTCGCCTTCTTTCACAAGCCATTTGGCGAGTGTGCCTTCTTCCATTGTTGGCGAAAGCGCAGGCATTTTAAGTTCGATTGCCATCAATATTGCTCCACCAGCACGTCGGTATAAAGTTCGTTCAATTCGGGTTCGGGCGAGCTTTCCGCAAAGTCGGCTGACTCGTTCACGATGGTCCGTATTTCTTTTTCAAGCGCTTTCAATTCGTCCTCACCAACGCCCATTTCCGCCAGATAGACCTTGCAGCCTTCGATAGGATCGCTGTTGTCGCGAACCGACTGGACTTCGTCACGGCTGCGGTATTTGGCCGGATCGGACATGGAATGACCGCGATAGCGGTAGGTCTTCATTTCCAGCAAGACCGGACCATTGCCGCCGCGCACCCATTCGAGCGCGACCTCTGCCGCGCCGCGCACGGCAAGCACGTCCATACCGTCGACCTGAATGCCGGGAATGCGGAAGCTTTCGCCGCGGCGGTACAACTGGTCTTCGGACGATGCGCGGTTGACG
>Ga0116177_10001408_pt1 | contig 17884 bp, 14 predicted proteins | sample AD_STIC10_MetaG_FD_89750 | JGI IMG/M metagenome (GOLD analysis project Ga0116177, IMG submission 89750) | Active sludge microbial communities of municipal wastewater-treating anaerobic digesters from USA - AD_STIC10_MetaG | ecosystem: Engineered > Bioreactor > Anaerobic > Digestate | place: USA... | reverse complement strand
TGCGATCTCGGTGCTGGAAGAGCTGCTCAACAAGGACCTCGATAAATTCCCCGAGAACGGCCCGGTGCCAGAGCGTCTCGTTGTCTGCTTCGGCGAGGTGCAGGATGAGCGCTTCCGTAAATTTGCCCGCCAGCTCTTCGACTGGTACCGCGCGCCCGCCCTCATCGTCACCACCAGCGAGAACGGGCAGCCAGGCAAATACAAGGTCAAGCGCATCAAGCTCTCGCCTTTCACCCGCCTTGAGGACGACGAGCTGAAATTCTTCGTCGAAAGCCTCACTACCTATACCGGCCGCGTCTGGAAGAACCCCAAGGCCCGCACCATCGCCAAATGGTCTATTGCCGTCCTGCACGACCCGAACGAGCAGTTCGCGCCATCCAACATCGAGTCCCTGAAACACTGGGCCCGGCTTGCCGAGAAAGATGGCGTCGAGATCGAGCCGATCTCGAAAAAGGACCTCGATCGCCTCGCCGAATTCGACGCCCTGATGATCCGCGAAACCACCTCGATCACTAACCACACCTACCGCTTCGCCCGCCGCGCCGTGGCCGAAGGCATGCCCGTCATCGACGACCCCGTCTCGATGATGCGCTGCACGAACAAGGTCTATCTCTGGGAGCGCCTCCTTGGCGCCGGCCTGCCCGCGCCTGAGACCATCATCATCCAGGACAAGACCAATCTGGAAGAAGTGGCCGACCGCCTCAAATTCCCGGTCGTCCTGAAAATCCCGGATGGCTCCTTCTCGCGCGGCGTGAAGAAGGCGCACGACATGGCTGAGCTGAAAGCCATCGTCGCCACGCTTCTGGAAGAGTCCGATCTCTGCATCGCGCAGAAATTCGTTCCAACCGAATTCGACTGGCGCATCGGCGTTCTCGACAAGCGCCCGCTCTTCGTTTGCCAGTACAAGATGGCCCGCGGCCATTGGCAGATCATGAACCACAAGCCTGATGGCAGCGCCGTCGAAGGCGGCCACAAGACCATCTCCGTCGCCGAAGCCCCGCAAGACGTCGTCGACATCGGTGTTCGCGCCGCCAACCTCATCGGCGACGGCTTCTATGGCGTCGACATCAAGACCGGCCCGCAAGGCCCCATCGTCATCGAGATCAACGACAACCCCAATCTCGAACACGGCGTCGAAGACGAAGCCGACAAACACGTCTGGAGTCACCTCACAGAGTGGTTCGTGAAACGTCTCAACGCCTGAGGCGTCAGCCGCGCCTAGTCCCTGAACGCCGCCACCTGCTCACTTGTCGCCAGCAACGCGCCCGACCGGCTCCACAGCTTCAGCTCGTGGTCGAAATAGCCGCCTTCGCAACGCCTGCAGTGAACCTCGCTCAGCACGTAACCGTCATTGACCTGAACCAGCTCGTCGTCGGTCGCATGGAAATGCACCGTCATCGACACCGTCGACGAATTCACGAACTTCTTCGTCTTGTAGATCACGCGCGGCGGCGCAAAGTCGGCCATTGCCGTCAGCAGGACATGATCGATCCCACGCCCGAACTTGTCCTTGATCCAGAACAGCGAACTCGCCGGACCATCCACATCAGCCAGCAAGGGCGAAGCTGTCGCCCAGCGCGCCGAGAATTGCTGGCCAAACGGCACGGGCGGCACGGATTCCACCAACTTGTCGCTTTCTGGTGGGGGCGGGCTCGGCATCACCGCATCAGTGAATGCCGTTGTCTTGCGGCGATGGCCGAACGTCACCTGAGCATGCGCGCAAAGCTTGCCCCGCTGTGAAATCTCGGAGCGCCAGAACTGCAGGCGCGACCCCTGCCGCAACAACCGCGTCGAAACCTCGACAGGCCCGTCGCCAATCGCATCGGTGTAAAGCACCGTGAGCGACAGTGGATCGCCCCGCTCGCCCGGCTCCAGCATCGCGGCCCGCAACAGCACCGCCGCTGTCCACCCCCCAAACCTGCCACCCTGGTGCGCGTAGGCCGGATCGGCCTCACCGGCCCAGAGATTCTCCCCGGCAGGTTTCAGCAGTATGGAATCCGCAAACAGGCTCATGACGCACTCACTGCCAGCCCTCTGCTGACAGTGTCGTGTCAGCAAATGCGCGGCACAGCGTCAACGCACGCCAGCTACAGAAGCGGATCAGTCCCGCTTATCGCCCTGTTTCCGGTCGCGCCAGGGAACGAACACCAGCCAGAAAAGCGTACTGCCCAATACGCCAATCACCAGCGCAGCAACCGGCAGCCACGGCCAGTACATCGCTCTCAGCGAACTTTCTGGCGACACTGACAAAAGCCCCGCCGCCAGCGCAATCGCCGGGATCACACCCGACACGGCCATCAGCTTCCGCTTGTCAGGGTCGAGCTTCACCTACCACCAGCGCGCCGGCCGCGCGGTGAAATTGGCCGCCCGCTCGATCGCGCCGGCAACCTTGAAGCACGCTTCTTCATCCAGCGCCTTGCCGATCACCTGCAGCCCAAGCGGCAGCCCCTGCGCGTCGATCCCGGCCGGAACAGCAATCGCGGGCAGACCTGCAAGGTTCGCAGTCACAGTGAAGATGTCGTTCAGATACATCTCGACCGGATCGGCGCCCTTCTCGCCATACCCAAACGCCGCGCTCGGCGTAGCTGGGGTCAGCAGCGCATCGCACTGTTCGAAAGCCTTCTCGAAATCCTCGAGAATCTTCGTCCGCACTTTCTGGGCGCGAAGGTAATATGCGTCGTAATATCCGGCGCTCAACACGTAAGTGCCGATCAACAGTCGGCGTTGAACTTCCGCGCCAAATCCTGTCGCGCGCGTCGTCTCATAGGTCGACGTCAGCGAGCCATCACCCGACTGCCGCGCGCCGTAGCGAATGCCGTCATAGCGCGCGAGGTTCGAGGAAGCCTCCGCCGGCGCCACGATGTAATAGGCCGGCAGCGCGTATTTCGTGTGCGGCAGCGACACGTCCACAATAGTCGCGCCTTCGGCTTTTAGCCACGCGATGCCCTGCTGCCAGAGCTTCTCGATCTCGTCCGGCATGCCATCGACACGGTATTCCTTCGGAATGCCGATCCGCATGCCCTTCACGGACTGGCCGACCGACTTCGTCCACTCCGGCACCGGCAGGTGCAGCGAGGTCGAGTCCTTCGCATCAGCCGAGCACATGATCTCAAGCATCAGCGCCGCGTCTTTGACATTCTTCGCCAGCGGTCCCGCTTGATCCAGCGAGGATGCAAACGCCACCATGCCGTACCGGCTCGCCCGGCCATAAGTCGGCTTGATGCCCACGGTGCCGGTGAACGCTGCAGGCTGACGGATCGATCCGCCGGTGTCCGAAGCCGTCGCCGCAAGGCAGAGATCAGCCGATACAGCCGTCGCCGAACCGCCAGACGATCCGCCCGCCGTCAGCTTCACGTTCGAACCCTGACGACGCCACGGCGAAGCAGGCGGCCCAAAGCGCGATGTCTCGTTTGCCGATCCCATGGCGAACTCGTCCATGTTCAGCTTGCCCAGCATCACCGCGCCCTGATCCCACAGGTTCTGCGTGACCGTGCTTTCATAGGTCGGCGTGAACTCACCCAGAATGTTCGAGCAGGCAGTGGTCCGAACGCCCGCCGTACAGAACAGATCCTTGATGCCCAGCGGCGCGCCTTCCAGCCTTCCACCCTTGCCCGTCTTCAGGTTCGCGTCCGAAGCCTCCGCCATCTTCAGCGCTTTGTCCGCCGTCACGACGACATAGGCGTTGAGGTGCGGGTTCGATTTCTCGATCTCCGTCAGGAAAGCCTGGGTGATTTCCTTCGACGAAAACTGCTTCGCCTTCAGGCCATCAACGGCGTCGGAGAGGGTGAGCTGCGTGAGGTTGGTCATGATGTCTATCGATCAGGAATTCTTGGCACGCATATCGTGCCCGTAGGCGGCGAAAAGCTCGAGCATACGGTCAACGCCGATTCCGTTCCGCTGGTCGCTAAGCAGCGTGTGGTTCGGATCATTGTCCGGCTGCGGACCGTGAAGCAACAGCACGGGATAGCCGCCATCTTCCTGGTGGAGCGCGCTGCCCATCAGGCCGCCGCTGTTCACATAGCCATTGATGTTGTTCACCAGCCGCGCCGGCGCCCGTGCGTTCGCGCGCAGCTCGCTCCGGCGAGCATCATCCACATACACTTCGAATTCCGCCTGGTTGAGGCTTGCCCAGACCGTGTACATAAAGGCCGCTGGCTCCGCGCCACGGATCGCCACCGGCAGGCGCATCCGCATCGCGAAGTACTTGCTTTCCATGACGCACAGATCTTGCGACAGAAAATTCCCGTCCATGCGCAGCGCCGCGTTGGGCTCATAAACCGGCTCGCCCGGCCAACCCTTTGGTGTTTGCATCTGGATCGGGAACAGGCCGACATGGCGCTGCCCGCACGAGCAGGCAAAGCCCTCCTCGTTGAACTTGGCCCAGCGCGGATCGTCGAGCACGGAAACCGGTGCGTCTGCCACGTGCTACTCCACTACTTTCGGCACAACGAAGAAGCCGTCTTCCGACTTCGGTGCGTTGGCCAGAACCTGGTCCCGGATATTCCCGTCGGTCACCACGTCGGCACGCATCGGCAGCTTCATTGCCACCGGCGTCGTCATCGGCTCGACGCCGTCGACATTCACTTCGTTCAACTGCTCGATCCACGCAAGAATGCCGTTCAGCTCCCCGGCCAGCGGCTCCAGCCGCTCCTCGGGAACCGCAATCCGCGCCAGCCGCGCCACCTTGCGAACCGTGTTCTTGTCGACGCTCACTTCTGAACCCTCATTGGGGGAAAAATCCCACAGTCGCCTGCCCTAGACGCCTCCGCCTTCCGCATCAAGCGGCAACCGGCTAAACCCCGGCCATGGCTCTGGTTTCGCTTTATGAACTGCCGCCGAAAGGCTCGCTTCTCGGCCTCGACCCGGGAACGAAGACAATCGGCGTTGCCGGCTGCGATATCGGCCGGATGATCGCCAGCGGCCTCGAAACCATCGTCCGCGGCAAGAAACTGGCGCCCTCGCTCGACCGGCTGTTCCAGCTCTACGACCAGCGCCAGTCCGTCGGCCTCGTCATGGGCCTGCCGATCAACATGGACGGAACGGAAGGCCCCCGCGCCCAGTCGGCCCGCTCGCTGGTCCAGAACATCCTCGCCCGGCGCGATATTCCGCTCGCCTTCTGGGACGAAAGGCTATCCACAGCCGGGGCCGAACGGGTCCTGCTGGAGGCCGACACCAGCCGCGCCAAACGCGAGGAAGTGATCGACAAGCTGGCTGCCGCCTGGATCCTCCAGGGCGCTATCGACAGGCTTAACGACCGCCGTTGAGGCGCCAAGGGTTGCCGTCTCGCGACTCCCTCGGTATCACCCCCAAAATCGCGGGACATTTACATGGCGGACTACGCCTTTCCCCATCGACACCTCCTGGGTATCGAGGGCCTGAACCGGCTCGACATCGAGACATTGCTGGAATTGGGCGACCGCTACGTCGAGCTCAACCGAAGCCGCGTTAAGCATGCCAACGTTCTCGCCGGCCAGACGCTGGTAAACCTGTTCTTCGAGAACTCGACCCGCACGCAGGGCTCGTTCGAAATCGCCGGCCGCCGCCTCGGCGCCGACGTGGTCACGATGCCCATCGCCACCTCCTCGGTGAAGAAGGGCGAAACGCTGATCGACACCGCCATGACGCTCAACGCCATGCGGCCCGACCTGCTGGTCATCCGTCACGGCTCGTCCGGCGCAGTGAAGCTGCTCTCGCGGAAAGTCGACTGCGCGGTGGTCAATGCCGGCGACGGCACGCACGAACACCCGACGCAGGCCCTGCTTGATGCGCTGACCATTCGCCGCCGCGTCGGCGATATCAGCGGCATGAAGATCGCGATTTGCGGCGACATCCTGCACAGCCGCGTAGCGCGCTCGAACGTCGCCTGCCTGAACGTCCTCGGCGCCGAAGTCCGCCTCATTGCCCCGCGCACGCTGACGCCGCCGGGCGCTGGCGAATGGGGCGCCAAGGTCTTCACCGACATGCGCGAAGGCCTGAAGGGCTGCGACGTCGTGATGATGCTGCGCCTTCAGCAGGAACGCATGGATGGCGCTTACCTGCCGTCCGCCCGCGAGTTCTTCCACTTCTGGGGCCTCGACGAAGAGAAACTTTCTCACGCCAACCCCGGTGCATTCGTGATGCACCCGGGGCCGATGAATCGCGGCGTCGAAATCGAAAGCGGCATCGCCGATCACAAGACACGCTCGCTGATCACCGAACAGGTCGAGATGGGCGTCGCCATCCGCATGGCCGTTCTGGAAACGCTGGCGAAGAACGCGCCTGAAATTGGCGCACCGAAGGCCGGAGCGAAACGATGACCGGCCGCACAGCCATCTACAACGCCCGCCTGCTTGACCCTGCCTCGGGCCTCGACGCCAATGGCGGCATCCTGATCGAGAACGGCCTGATCACCGATATCGGTGTCGGCATCACGAAAGCCACAACGGCTGATGTGAAGATCGACGCCAAAGGCAAGGCGCTTGCCCCCGGCCTGATCGACCTGCGCGTCAAAACCGGGGAGCCCGGCGCAGAGAATAAGGAGACGCTGGAAACTGCAGGCGATGCAGCGGCCGCAGGCGGCGTCACCACCTTCATCGTCATGCCCGACACCGACCCGGTGCTCGACAGCGTCGCCCTCGTCGACTTCATCAAGCGCCGCGCCGATAGCGTCGCCAAGGTGAAAGTGCTCCCGACCGGCGGTCTCACCATCGATCTCGATGGCGCAAAGATGTCCGAGATCGGCCTGATCAAGCAGGCAGGCGCCGCCTTCTTCACCAATGGCGACAACCCTGTCGAAGACGCCGGCGTTCTCCGCCGCGCTATGTCCTATGCCGCCAGCTTCGACGTGCTGGTCGCCTCGCGCCCCGATACGCCATCGCTCTCGAAGAACACGGTGATGAATGCCGGCGCCTTCGCCGCGCGCCTCGGCCTGCGTGGAGCGCCGCCGGAAGCCGAATGGATCGCGCTCGAGCGCGACCTGATGCTGGCTGAAACCACCGGGGTCCGACTGCTCGCTGACTGCATCTCGACCGCCCGTTCGCTCGCTGCCGTCGAGCGCGCCCGCGAAGCTGGCGTCAAGGTCTCCTGCTCTGTCGCCGCCTACTCGCTGTTCTTCAACGAGCTCGATGTCGGCGACTACCTCACCTACTGCAAGGTCCAGCCGCCCTTCCGCATCGAGACGGATCGCATGGCGCTGATCGACGGGCTGAAACGCGGCGCAATCGATGCCGTCGTCTCCGCCCATGATCCGCAACCCACGGAAAACAAGCGCCTGCCGATCGCGGATGCTTCCTACGGCGCCGTCGGCCTCGAAACGCTGCTCTCCGCCCTGCTCAGCATCGCTATCCGGGAAGATGTGCCGCTGCTCGCGGCGCTCAAGCCCGTCACATCGGGCCCGGCCGATCTGCTCGGCCTGCCGCAAGGCCGCCTCGCCAAGGGCGCGCCTGCAGACCTCGTCCTCTTCGATCCCGCCGCCCCCTGGGCTTGCGACCGCGACGATCTCTCGTCCCGCTCCAAGAACTCGCCCTTCGATGGCCGCAAGCTTGAAGGCAGGGTCTTGCGCACATGGGTCAATGGCGCGACCGTGTTCGAACGCGGCTGACGGGGGCGCGTCGTAAATGGAAATCTTCGCGAACCTCGGCGTGTTTCTCGTCGTCTATGGCCCGGCCATCGTACTGGGCTACCTGCTCGGCTCGATCCCGTTTGGCCTGGTCATCACGAAACTCGCCGGCCTCGGCGACATTCGCGCCATCGGCTCCGGCAATATCGGCGCAACCAACGTCCTGCGCACGGGCCGCAAGGATCTCGCCCTCGCCACGCTCCTGCTCGACGCAGGCAAGGCTGGCCTCGCCTACTTCTTCTGCATCTGGGGCGCGGCCCTCTACGCAGGGCAGTACACGTCCGACTTCACGCCCGGCTATTACCACAGCCTAGGCCTGATCGGCGGCGCAGCGGCCTTCATCGGCCATTGCTATCCCGTATGGCTGCAGTTCAAGGGCGGCAAGGGCGTCGCGACCTATATCGGCCTGCTGCTCGCCGCGATGTGGCAGGTGGGTCTCGCCTTCGGCGCCGTCTGGCTGCTCACCGCCGCGATCTTTCGCATGTCGTCTTTCGCCGCGCTGGTCGCCACCATCGCCGTGCCGGTGGTGGCCTATTTCATCAATCCGCTCGGCGACGACTGGATCGTCTTTGGCGCGCTCGCCGTACTGATCTACTGGCGTCACCGCGCCAACATCCAGCGCATCCTCGCCGGAACGGAGCCGAAGATCGGCGCGAAGAAAAAGGCTGCGGAGGCAGCCGCTGATCCACCGGAGAGTACGGGATGAAAAGACGCGCGCTCACGGGGGGAGAGCGGGCAGATTGGCTGAGACTTTCGCGGACACGCGGTATCGGCCCGATCACCTTTTTCCATCTACTCGAACGCTACGGCTCGGCGGCAGCCGTTCTCGAAGACCTCCCCTCGCTCGCGAAGAAAGCCGGCGGCAAAGCCGAGGTCAAAGCTCCCGACCTCTCGGATATCCAGCGCGAGATCGATGCCACCGCGAAGCTCGGCGCAGCACACCTCGCCGCCTGCGAGCCAGACTATTCCGCCTGCCTCGCGGCAATCGACGCGCCGCCGCCCATCATCGCGATCCGCGGCAACCGCGCCCTGCTCGGCCGCCAGTCCATCGCCCTCGTCGGCGCGCGTGACGCCTCCGCCGCCGGACGTCGCATGGCGCGCGATCTTGCCCGCGACCTTGGACAAGCTGGCTACGTCATCGTCTCAGGCATGGCGCGCGGCATCGATGGCGAAGCTCATGCCGCTTCTATGGACACCGGCACGGTCGCCGCCATCGCCGGCGGCATAGACCAGATCTATCCGCCCCAACACGAACAGCTCTATGGCGTCCTCGCCCAGCGCGGCTGCCTCGTCTCGGAATCTCCGCTTGGCTATGTCGCGCAGGCCCGCGACTTCCCCAAACGCAACCGCGTCATCTCCGGCTTGTCGCTTGCCACAATCGTGGTCGAAGCCGCCGAACGCTCCGGCAGCCTCATCACCGCCCGCTTCGCCCTAGAGCAAGGCCGCGAAGTCATGGCCGTCCCCGGCTCACCGCTTGATCCACGCGCACGCGGCGCGAACCGCCTCCTGAAACAGGGCGCCGCCCTCATCGAATCCGCCGAGGATGTGCTCCACGCTATGGAAGGAATCTCGCCGCCAACTTTCGACGAACCCTTCGCCGACCGCTTCGACGCGCGCGACGCCGATGTGCCTCCCGCCCTGCTCCGCGCCGTCCGCGAAGCCCTCAGCCCGACCCCCATGCGTATCGAAGAAATCGTGCGCGCAGTGGACGCCCCACACCGCCTCGTGGCCGCCGCACTGGCCGAGCTGGAACTCGCCGGACACGCCCAGACGCATGTCGGCGGAACCGCGTCCCGTGCTGTCTGACACACTTCTGAAATATATCTCCCCCTACGGGGGAGGGTCGGCGCCACACGGCTCCGCGAATTGACATTCCCCGTCCCGGCCCCCAACTTCCCGCCGCAACCTCCCCCAAATACACTGAAATTATTGAGGAAAAATGCAGGTCGTCGTCGTCGAGTCCCCCGGTAAGGTCAAATCCATCAACAAGTACCTGGGCCCCGGGTACAAGGTGCTGGCGTCCTACGGGCACATCCGCGACCTGCCCTCCAAGGACGGTTCCGTGAAGCCCGACGAGGACTTTGCGATGGCGTGGGACATCGACGGAAAGTCGATCAAACACGTCAAGGAAATCGCCGATGCGGTGCGTGAAGCCGACGGCCTGATCCTCGCAACCGACCCTGATCGCGAAGGCGAAGCCATCTCGTGGCACGTGCTGGAAGCGCTCAACGCCCGCAAGGTGCTGAAGGGCAAGACGATCCAGCGCGTGACGTTCAACGCGATCACCAAGAAGGCCGTCACCGAAGCAATCGAGAACCCGCGCCAGATCGACCAGCAGCTGGTCGACGCCTATCTGGCCCGCCGCGCCCTCGACTATCTCGTCGGCTTCTCGCTCTCGCCAGTTCTCTGGCGCAAGCTGCCCGGCTCGCGCTCGGCAGGTCGCGTGCAGTCGGTCGCGCTTCGTATCATCGTCGATCGCGAGTTCGAGATCGAGCGCTTCATCACGCAGGAATACTGGCAGGTTCAAACCAGGCTCGCCGTGAATGGCGGCGAGTTCGAAGCCCGCCTCACCGAACTCGATGGCCAGAAGCTGCAGAAGTTCTCGCTGCCGAACGCTGAAGCCGCCGCCCGCGCCCTCGCGACGGTGAAAGCCGGCGCCTATCGTGTCGCCTCGGTCGAGGCGAAGCCGGTCAAGCGTAACCCGCCCCCGCCTTTCACCACCTCCACGCTGCAGCAGGAAGCCGCCCGCAAGCTCGGCTTCTCCGCCAGCCGCACGATGCAGATCGCCCAGCGCCTCTATGAAGGCGTGCAGATCGGCGGCGAGCAGGTCGGCCTCATCACCTACATGCGTACCGATGGCGTGCAGATGGCCGAAGAAGCCTACGCCGCCGCCCGTTCCGCCATCGGCCGCAACTATGGCAAGGACTACCTGCCCGACGGCCCGCGCCGTTACACGTCGAAAGCCAAGAACGCGCAGGAAGCCCACGAAGCCGTGCGCCCCACCGACTTCGACCGCCGCCCCGGCGACCTGCATCTCGAACCGGATATGGCGCGTCTATACGAACTCGTCTGGAAACGCGCCGTCGCTTCGCAGATGGAAGCCGCCTCGCTTGAGCGCACCACTGTCGAAATCCCGTCCAACGACGGCAAGGCGGTGCTTCGCGCCACCGGCCAGGTCGTGAAGTTCGACGGCTTCCTGACGCTCTACCAGGAAGGCAAGGACGAAAGCGACGATGAAGACGGTGGCCGCCTGCCCGTCATCAACCAGGGCGACACGCCGAAACTCGTCGACGCCACGCACACCCAGCACTTCACCGAACCGCCACCGCGCTATTCGGAAGCCTCGCTCGTCAAGAAGCTGGAAGAGCTCGGCATCGGCCGCCCGTCCACCTACGCTTCGACGCTCTCCACGCTGATCGACCGCGACTATGTGAAACTCGAACAGAAGCGCTTCATCCCGGAAGACAAGGGACGTCTGGTCACGCTCTTCCTCGAGAAATTCTTCGCGCGTTATGTCGAGTACGATTTCACCGCCGGCCTCGAGGAAAAGCTCGACCTCGTGTCCGACGGCAAGCTCGCCTGGAAGGATTTCCTTCGCGACTTCTGGAAAGACTTCAGCGGAGCCATCGGCGCGACAGCCGAACTGCGCGTATCAAACGTCATCGACGCCCTCAACGAAGAGCTGGCGCCTTACCTCTTCCCAAAGAAAGTCGGCGCCGATGGCGCGGATATCGATCCGCGCGTGTGCCCCACCTGCGGCACAGGCCAGCTGTCGCTGAAGCTCGGCAAGTTCGGCGCGTTTGTCGGCTGCTCGAACTATCCCGAATGCCGCTTCACGCGCCCGTTCGGCGCCGAGCAAAAAGGCCAGACCGACATCCCGCCGGACGGCAAGGTGCTCGGCAATAACCCGGAAGGCATACCCGTCTTCCTGAAGAACGGCCGCTTCGGACCTTACGTCCAGCTCGGCCCTGACCCTGTCGAAAAAGGTGAGAAGCCCCGCCGCTCGTCCATTCCCAACGGATGGTCGGTGCCCGATCTCGACCTCGAACAAGGCCTCAAGCTGCTCTCGCTTCCCCGCGAAGTCGGCAAGCACCCGGAAGATGGCGAACCGATCGTTGCCAATCTCGGCCGCTATGGCCCCTACGTGCAGCACATCAAGACCTACGCGAACGTTCCCGACGTCAACGAGCTGTTCGAAATCGGCCTTAACCGCGCCGTGACGCTGATCGCTGAAAAGCGCGCCGGCAAGGGCGCAGGCCGAGGCCGCCAGGCCATCGCCCCGCTCAAGGAACTGGGCAATCACACCGATGGCGAACCCATCAACCTTTTCAACGGCCGCTTCGGTCCCTATCTCAAGCACGGGCAGATCAACGCCAACATTCCGCGCGGAGCGGACCCAGCCTCCATCACGCTTGAACAAGCAATCGAGCTGGTCGACGCCCGCGCAGCCGCTGCGCCCTCAACGAAAATGAAGGGCAAGAAAAAAGCGGCGAAGGCGCCAGCAAAGAAGGCTGCCGCCAAATCCACTGGAGAAACGAAATCAACGACGACCAAAAAGCCCGCGGCCAAAAAGGCCCCGGCAAAATCCAAACCCGCGAAGAAGGCGACAAAAGCAGAGGCATGAGCCGAGCTCCCCGTCCCAGCGGTCCACCCACGAGAGAGATGGTCCTCGACTATCTCGAAAAGCACCCAAGCCATGGCGCAAAGCGCGACATCGCACGCGGCCTCGACGTTCCGGTGGAACACAAGCCCGAACTGCGCCGCATCCTGAACGAGCTTGAAGCCGAAGGCGCCCTTGTGCGCACGGCCAAGCGCGCCTTCCAGCCTGCCGAGCAGCCGCCGCCCACAGGCATCGTCAAGTTCGAACGCATCGACAAGGAAGGCGAACTGATCGGCCGCGCCATGGGCCGCGATGGTCCCTTCGGCCCTGACATCTATTTCCAGGGCGCCCTCGGCAAAGGCCGCGAGATCGCAGTAGGCCCGGGCGAACGCGCCCTCTGCCACATCAACAAGGGCGGCGACGGCATCTGGCGCGCCAAGGCGATCAAGAAGATCGACGCAACGCCGGAAACCTCGCTCATCGGCGTCTATCGCGCCAACCGCTATGGCGGCACGGTCGAACCGACCTCGCGCAAGGAAAAGAACAACTACATCATCGAAAAGGCCGACGCGCGCGACGCGAAAGACGGCGACCTCGTTCGCATCAACGCCCGTCCCGCCAAAGGCTACGGCCCGCGCCGCGCCAGCATTGTGGAAGTCATCGGCCGCCTCGACGATCCGCGCGCCGCGTCCATCATCGCGATGCACACGCACGGCGTACCGGATGAATTCCCCGAAGCCGTGATCGAAGACGCGAACAAGGCAAAAGCTGCACCTGCGCCGCGTGAAGATCTCACGCGCATTCCGCTCATCACCATCGACCCGGAAGACGCGCGCGACCATGACGACGCTGTCTATGCCGAGCCCGATGGTCATGGCGGCTGGCGCGTCATCGTCGCCATCGCCGATGTTTCAGCCTACGTCCACACCGGCACGATCCTCGACAAGGAAGCCTACCGGCGCGGCAACTCCACCTACTTCCCAGACCGCGTCTCACCGATGCTGCCGGAACACCTCTCGGCAGATGTCTGCTCGCTGAAGGAAGGCGAGCTGCGCGAGACGTTCGCCGTCGAGATGTTCTTCAATTCCAGCGGTGTGAAGACCAAGCACCGCTTCATTCGCGGCAAGATGCGCTCCGCCGCCAAGCTGTCCTATCGCCAGGCGCAGGACGCTATCGATGGCCGCCCCGACGACAAGACCGGGCCCCTGCTCGAAAGCGTGCTGAAACCCCTGTGGGACAGCTACTGGACCGTCGACAAGGCGCGCAAGAACCGCGCCCCGTTGGACCTCGATCTGCCCGAGCGCCGCGTGCGCATCGGGCCTGATGGCAAGATCGCCTCGATCACGCTCCGCGAGCGTTTCGATGCTCACCGCCTGATCGAGGAATTCATGATCCAGGCCAATGTCTGCGCCGCCGAGACGCTGGAGGACAAGCGCTCGCCGCTCGTCTACCGCGTCCACGAAGAACCGAGTGAAGAGAAGGTCAACTCACTCTCGAACTTCCTGCCCACCATCGGTCTCAAATGGACGAAGGGCGAGAAGATCACCGGCAGCCGTTTCAACAAGCTGCTCGCTGATGTGAAAGCTTCCGAGAACGAACACCTCGTCAACGAGATGGTGCTGCGCACGCAGGCCCAGGCCCGCTACGCACACGAGAATCTCGGCCACTTCGGGCTGAACCTCCTGAAGTACGCGCACTTCACCTCGCCCATCCGTCGCTACTCGGATCTCGTCGTCCACCGCGCCCTCATCCGTGCTCTGGGTCTGGGCCCGGACGGCATGACGGATCAGGATCGTGTCCGCCTCGAAGAGATGGCCGAACACGTCACCATGACCGAGCGGCGCTCCATGGCCGCCGAACGCGAAGCCACAGACCGCTATCTCGCGATCTTCATGGCCGACCGCATCGGCGCCGTCTTCGACGCCCGCATTGCCGGCGTCACACGCGCCGGGCTTTTTGTGCGCCTCGCCGAAAACGGCGCTGATGGCTTCATCCCGGCCGCGCGCCTGTCGGATGAATACTGGGTCCATGACGACGCCCACGCGGCCCTCGTCGCCCAGCGCTCCGGCCAGCGCTACGAGATGGGCATGAACGTGCAGGTGAAACTGATGGAAGCAACGCCGCTCACCGGCGGCCTGCTCTTCTCGATGCAATCCCCGCCGCGCCCGCGCCGCAACGACCTGAAAGCGCCGCAGCGCGAGGAACGCAACTTCCGCGGCAGCCCTTCCCGCAAGCGCCCAACCGACGGCGGCGGCCGCCCGCCCGGCATCAGGCACACGAACAAGAAGGGCGGCCAGGCGAGCTACGGGAAGAACAAGAAGAAGAAGCGCTAGAGCGCCTGCGGCTCTCCCGTTGACTGCGCTCTGTGGCGGGTCCAACTCATGCGCATGACCAACGCCTTCGATCCCGATGATGATCCGGCTCAGGTAGCAGCGGCGAAAGCCGCCGCTGCCAAAAGCCTGTCGGAAGACGATCTCCTGCGCGAAGACCCGGTCAATCTCATTGCCAATCCGGCGACGCCGCGCGATGCGGCAACCCTGATCCTCTACCGCATGACGCCTGACGGTCCGCGCATCCTCATGGGGTGCCGGTCAGAAGGCCACGACTTCATGCCGAACAAGTATGTCTTCCCCGGCGGCCGCGTTGATGACGAGGACGCGCTCGTCCCCGCGCTCACCGAACTCTCGCCCGATGTCGACCAACGCCTCGCAATTGGCGCTACACGCGCCACGCGCGCCTTCCCGCTGACCGCCATCCGCGAGATGTTCGAGGAAACCGGCCTCATCGTCGGCCGCGCCGCCAGCGGCCTTGGCGACGTGCCGGCCGCCTGGAGCGATTACTATGCCCAGGGCGCAGCGCCCTGCCTTGCCGGTTTCCAGTTCGTTGGCCGCGCCATCACCCCGCCCATGCGCCACAAGCGCTTCGACGCCCGCTTCTTCATGGCGGACGCCGCCGATGCGCTTATCGACGACCGTCCGCCCATAGACGGACGCGAACTGGCCGACCTGCGCTGGTTCACGCTTGCCGAAGTTGCCGGGCTGGACCTGCCGAACGTGACCCGCTTCGTGATCTCTGAAGTCGAGGCCCGCCTGGTGCAACAGGAGGCTCCCAAGCCGTTCTACCTGTACTGGACCGAAAATGGTCATGTCCGCGAGCGGATCGGATAAACCAAAAACGGCCTGTTTTCAGATATTTACGTCAATGTCTTGACTTAAGGCCCGCTCGCCTGTCTAAGCACGCTTCCGAATTTACAGACACCAGTTTGAGACGCCCAAATGGCCAAGCCGACAAGCATCAAGATCCGCCTCAACTCGTCGGCTGACACCGGCTTCTTCTATGTCACCAAGAAGAACCCGCGCACGCAGACCGAGAAGCTCGTGCTCAAGAAGTACGATCCGGTCGTGCGCAAGCACGTCGACTTCAAGGAAGGCAAGATCAAATAGATCTCGCATCCTTTCGCAGGAAACGAAAAGGCCCGGAGCATCGCTCCGGGCCTTTTACTTTTGGGCTTGTGTCTCTCCGCCCCGGTTAGCCGGCCCTATTGGGCCGGCTGGTCCGGAAGCGCATAGGCGATCACGTAACCGCCCTGATCGTCGGTCGGCTCATCCCCGGTTGAGCGCGGATAGCGCCAGCTCGGGTTCGGGATGGTGATGATGACGTACTGCTTCCCGTTCTTGCCGACATAGCTCATCGGCGTCGCGTGGGCGCTGCCCGGCAGCGGGCTTTCCCATTTCACTTCGCCGGTGCGCAGGTCGAAAGCGCGGAAGGTTGAGTCCATCGCGCCGCCATCGAAGATCAGGCCGCCGCGCGTCGCCATCACACCGGCCTGAACCGGCGTACCCACCTGAGCCGAGAGGCCCAGCGGGATACCGAACGGACCCGACTCCTTCAGCGAACCGATGGCGCGCTTCCACAGCAGCTTGTTGGTGTTCAGGTCGATGACGCCGATCTGCGAGAATGGCGGCTCGAAGCACGGCAGGTCCGTCGATGCGTTGAAGAATGGCAGCGGCAGACGCCATGTCGACATGAACGGCGCCGTGTCGCCACGGTAGAGCACGCGGTTCTGGTCGAACACCTGGCTACCTGCAGCGCCCGGTGCGCCACGTGCGCCCGGAGCCACAGGGCCGCCACCCGGACGCGCCCCCGCGGCCGGACCACCGCCAGCAGGCGCGCCGGCCGGCGTGCCCTTCTTGGCTGCCTGCTCCGCCCGGCGGTCTGCCGTGCGCTTGGCATCGGCGGCGCGGGCCTCGAGGCTGCGCAGCACGATCCGGTTGCCCATCAGCATCGGCGCGCCGATCAGCAGGCCGTTGTCGGCATCCACCGCCACCGAGCCCCAGTTGAAGCCGCCGGCATTGCCCGGATACTGGAACGTGCCGCCCCATGTATCTTCGGCCAGGCCGTATCCGCCTCCGCCTTCCATCGGCGGGGTGAAGAGGCCCTCATAACGCATCTTCTTGAACTCGAGCCGGCAATGCAGCTGGTCGAGCGGGGTAAGGCCCCACATGTCCTGCTCGATCCGGTCGTCGCGGAAGTGCGGCAGAGACGAGAAGGGTTGCGTCGCCGTCACCACTTCGCCCTTGGCCGGGCCTTGCGGCACTGCAACCTCAGGCGTGTCGTAGATCGGCACGCCCGTACGACGGTCGAGCAGGAAGATCTCGCCACGCTTGGTGGGGCCAGCCACAGCGGGGATCAGCTCCCCTTCGCCATTCTTGCGGATGTTCACCAGCACGGGCTGCGAGGGGACGTCATAGTCCCAGATATCGCGGTGAACCGTCTGGTAGACCCAGCGGCGCTGGCCAGTGGCCGCATCGATCGCCACGATGGACGAGGCGTTCTCTTCCGCTTCTTTCGACCGCAGATCGCCGTCGAAATAGTCCGGCGAAGAGTTGCCCGTCGGCGCATAGACCAGGTTGAGTTGCGGATCATAGCTGGTGTTGGACCAGACGTTCGGCGTTCCGCGCGTATACTCGCCGCCTTCATCCGGCAGGCCGTTATAGCCCGGATTGCCCATGTCCCACGCCCACGCGAACGCGCCCGTGATCGCGTCATAGGCACGCAACACGCCTGATGGGTTGCCGATCTGCTGGTTGTCCGTCACCCAGCCGCCCACGACGATCTTGTCACCCGCGATCAGCGGCGTCGAGGTCACCATGAAGTTGCCCAGCGGCGAACGGCCCAGACCCGAAACCAGGTTCACGGAGCCGTCGAAGCCAAAGCTGGGGCACAGGCGGCCCGTCAGCGCGTCCACGGCGATCAGGCGGGCATCCACCGTGCCCGTGATGATGCGCTTGGCGCACTCGCCCGTGTAGTCCGCCGGCGCCTCATGATAGCCGACGCCGCGGCACGTACGCGCGAAGGTCGAGGCGCGATCAAGCCCGCCCGGCACTTCGGTTTTGGTGTCGTATTCCCAGCGTTTCTCGCCCGTATCGGAATCATAGGCGAGCAGCGTGTTTCCGGCGGTGCAGATATAGACAAGGCCATTGGCCATCTGCGGCGTCTGCTTGAAGTCATAGCCAACGCCGGTGCGTTGCCGCCAGGCTTCCTTCAGCCCACCGACGTTTTCTGCATTGATCTGCGTGATCTGGGCAAAGCGCTGGCCTTCCGGCACGCCGCCATAATGACGCCAGTCGGTCACGGCCGGGCCGGCCGCAACCTCGTTCTTCGTACCCTCGACAACCGGATAGCCC
>Ga0116177_10001403_pt1 | contig 17913 bp, 16 predicted proteins | sample AD_STIC10_MetaG_FD_89750 | JGI IMG/M metagenome (GOLD analysis project Ga0116177, IMG submission 89750) | Active sludge microbial communities of municipal wastewater-treating anaerobic digesters from USA - AD_STIC10_MetaG | ecosystem: Engineered > Bioreactor > Anaerobic > Digestate | place: USA... | reverse complement strand
TCAATAATCAAATCCCGATTAAATTTGATGTGAAAGGGAATGTTGAAAATCGATGGATTGCACCTTTGATATTTATCACATTTCTGGAGAATGCCTTCAAGCATGGGGTTAGTAATAACAATCCCAAGGCCTGGGTTAATGTTACTATTGAGTTAAAAGAGAATGAGTGTATCTACACGGTTGAAAATAGCAAACCTGAAAAGACCGATGTCAATGAGAAATCAGGTATAGGCTTGCAAAATGTAAAGCGCAGACTCGAATTGAGTTATCCGGGTCAATATAAACTTACTACCGAGGAAAAAAAGGATGTATATTTCGTTCAATTGATTCTCACCTTGAGTTGAAACTGAATTGCGTCATAATTGAAGATGAGCCGCTGGCACGGAATCTCATTACTGAGTACGTGAAGAAAGTGCCCTCCCTGAATTTATTAAATGCCTTTTCTAATCCCCTGGAAGCCCTTGAAGCTCTGAGAACACTTTCGGTTGATATACTTTTTTTGGATGTACAGATGCCGGAAATTACCGGCATTTCTTTGTTAAAAGTGTTAAAGAAGAGACCCTTAGTAGTATTAACAACAGCCTACTCCGAATACGCTCTCGAAGGATATGAATTGGATGTGGCGGATTATTTACTCAAACCAATTACGTTTGAACGCTTTCTTAAGTCAGTGGATAAAATCATGCTGCGATTAGAGGCAGACCCTAAGCCAGTGGTAATGGCATCTGAAACTGTTGCATCGCCAGCATTTGTGTTTGTAAAGGATGGAACCAAACTCGTAAAAGTCCGGCTGGATGAAATTCTTTATGTGGAGGGTTTAAAAGATTATGTAACTATTCATACTACCAGCCAGAAGATCACCACCCTGCAGCGCATGAAAGCGCTTGAAGAGCAGTTACCGGCTGATAAATTTATCCGGATACACAACTCCTACATTGTCGCGTTAGATGCAATTGATGTTATTCAAAAGAATGAAGTATCGATAGGTTCTGTTTCCCTTCCCATTGGAGATACTTATCGCAAATCCTTTAAGGAGTTTATTGATAAGAAACATATCCAGTGAAAGGGATTTCTAAGTTGAAATCAGGAGCCATATTAAATAAAAAAATCTCATCATTGAGTGAGATTTTTTGTGGAGAATATCGGAGTCCGCCAGTTGGCGGATGACCTCTTCCATTAAATAAGAGATCGGCATCCGATACGAAAATAAGGGATACCTCTTAATAATAAACTGTTCTGAATTAAAACTAAAAATCTCACCAATGAGTGAGATTTTTTGTGGAGAATATCGGAGTCGAACCGATGACCTCTTCCATGCCATGGAAGCGCTCTAGCCAGCTGAGCTAATCCCCCGTTTTCAATAAGAGTGCGCAAATATATTTCATTTTTGGTTCACTGCAAGATATACCAAGCCTGGATTTATTGACTATATTTAATCTAACATTTTGATCATCAAATGTTTGACATCCATCACAATTTCATCGTAAAATCCAATCCCCAAAAAGTATTTGATGCGTTTTGTACTGCTTCTGGATTGGATTCGTGGTGGACACACCGATCAGCTGGTCAACCGGTTTTAGGAAATATTTATACGTTCTATTTCGGGCCTGAACATGACTGGCGTGCTAAAGTAATTCACGTTGTACCTGGCCACGAATTAACCTGGAAGCTGGTTGCAGCGATGGACGACTGGATGCCAACTACCGTGGGGTTTAAATTGACACCTGTTGAAAACGATACTTCCGTTGCATTCTTTCATAAAGGTTGGCAACAAGCCAATGAACACTTTGGTATCACTACGTTTTGCTGGGGGCAATTACTCCCAGGCTTGAAAAAATATGTTGAAGAAGGAACCGTCATACCTTTCGAGAGACGGAATTAGGCCATTACTGAAAGCATTTTAAAAACAGGTTTGCCTAACCTTTGATCTCCTGAGATTTTTACTCTTTCAACGGCTTCTTCTTTTTGAAGTGCTTTCGTAAAAAGTTTCCAGCTTGTGTCAGGGTCAAGTTCAACAGTAGTTGCAAGCTCACCCAAATCGTCCGAAAACTTCCATCCAGAATGTTCTCGTCTTATCTTCCATTCTCCACCGGCTTCACCGGTTACTATAATTGAAATGAGTGTTCCATCTTCGGCCGGTATGTTTTGATAAGTATGTGGTAAGGCCATCATAAACGTTTGGATTAACGGATAGAAAAACCTTCGTTCCATGATTGCTGGTTTGTTTACGGCATCGCGTATCTGTTGTTGATGATGCCACCGCTCGGTGTATTCGCGCGCAATATGAAACCAGTTTTTTGATTCCAACTCCCCGGCCCAGGATACTGCAAACCGTGCGGTTGCCCAAAGATCCAAAGAATGATAATATTCGATACATGGTTTTTGTGTAGCTTCTAGAAGTTCTATCAGGGTCTTGGGACTCACCCGTTTCATAGCTTTCACCCAATCGGCATTCAACTTGTTTAGATAGTCTACTAAATCCTGATACGAGTTAATAGACCCGGGTGGATCTCCATTATAATTTTGTGCTGCCGCGAGTGTGCGCATATTTCCATCCAGCAAATGGGCCACCACATCTTTCACTGTCCACAACCTGGCAACCGTGGGTTTGTTCCATTCATCATATGAAAGTGAATTCAGCAACTCAATTAGTTTTTGATCGAGTGGCTGAAATAAATGCAGTGTTGGGATTGGCACTTCTATCATCGTCCACCTGGTTTAACTTTGACTAAGTAAGGAAATATCAGTCAGGGTAAGAATTTCCTTTACGAGTTTATCCAAAAATTGATGGAAGACTAATGCCTGATCCTTCTGCAAGTCAAAATTAAATGATGATCTTGAGAGGGGGGAGTCTTTAGGCCAGCTAACAAGGGTTCTGCCAAGCGTTGTTCTGACAAAAATGACCAACACCGCCAATGAACCATTGTATCAAGGTGTTAAATTTGTATCTTTTGCGGTATAATTGCCTCCATTAATGGCCAAACTAAAGAACATTGTTAAGCAACTTTCGGATAATGACTATAAGTCGATCTATGATTCATTGATTGAAAGTAATGCCGAAAAATCAGCTCATTTATTAAAAGCCCTCCGCGAACGTCAGCTCTCAGATAGCAAGATCATGGTTGAACTGGAGGTTAATGCCAATGCTTATTATACCCTTCGTTCGCGCTTAAATCAGAAGATCGAGGAGCATTTGCTCCAACAGATGGAAAGCCCACGCACGGATATCCTGCGCAAAGTGGCCAATTTGAATGAAGTGCTTTTCACCAAGAAGCGGACGATCACCATCGCTACATTGAAAAAGTTGGAAAAGGAGTTGCTGGATTATGACTTGGCTAATGAGCTAACGATTGTCTATAAATCATTAAAAAAAATTCATATTAATTCACCGGAGCACTTTCAATACTCTCAATTGTATAACCGCCATGTTGCCTATATGCTGGCGGTTGATAAAGCCGAGGATTTGATGACTGAGTATTTTAAAAAATACGGGAACTATTACCTTTCAAATGATGAGACCGAGAAGCTGGGGCTTTCTCTTTTAATGAAGGAAATGCAGAATGTTGCTCGCATTTACGAGTCGCACCGGCTTTATGTTTACCAGAGTTGCATGTTGGTTTTTCATCGTCTTTTTGTTGAGCCTGATGATAATTTACATGCCGATGGGGAATCCATAGAAGATATTTTCACTCATGTTCAAAAAATATTTGATACCTACAACCTCGACCCACTGTATTATCACCTCAACCTGATTTTTGAATTTCTGAAATTGGAATACTACAATCACTATAAGGTGTATCGGCAGGTGGAGAAGTATTTTGAAGAGGTTAATGATGCAGCCACGAACCTGCTGGTTAATTATTCCTTTTACACATTCTCAGCCAGATTCTTAATCACCAAATTGGATCGCCACCTTCGGTTAGCAACCGAAAAGGAGATTTATGTTGAGAATGAAAGTTTATTTGAAGATATCGAATCGGATACGCAGGATGTCCCAAGGCATACGATTTTTATTATCTATCGTGCATTGGGGTGTTACTATGTTGGTAAATACGAAGAAGCGGCCAAGTTGATTAACGGACTACTCAATGAAGTGAGTTTGAAAAAGTATCCCTTCGTTCAAATGGAAGTGAAGGCTATTCTTGCATTGCAGTACTGTATGCTGAAGGATTTTGAATTATTCAATCAATTAACGAGCAGTATTCAGCGACAGATTCGTTTATTCGGCAAAGATGAATGTGAAAACGTTTTACTCTTTTTGAAGATACTGAAAATTGCTACCAGTGAAGCGAAGAAGGAGAAGGCTAAGAAAATCACAGCCGTGATACCTAAGTTCAAAGCAATACAGGTATCCTACTTTGCGCCCACTTGCTTTGTGAGGATGGATGAGCAATTTGTTGAAAACCTAACCGCAATCGATGCTCCGGGAATGTGATCTACACATTCAAATTCAAAATGCTTTCGTGTGAAAGTGGTTTGTTCAGATAGAGTTTTACGTTCAGGTATTTTTTAGCCTTGTTAAAATCCTGCGGGTTAATTGAAGAGGTAAGCATAACTATTTTGCATTTCTTCTTAACGAGATTTCCGAATTTTTCGAACTCATCTAAAAACTGAAAGCCATCCATCAACGGCATATCAATATCTAGAAAAACGACATCAGGCAAAACCTTATCAGCCACTTCCAGTTTTTCAACATTCCGCAGAAATTCAATCGCACTTTTAGCACCCGTACAAGTGTAAATGTGTTTGGTGATAGCTGCCGCTTCAATCATCTTTTGATTGATTAAGTTGTCTATCTCATTATCATCAATCAGTAAGACGCTGCGGTATTTAGGCTCTGACATAATATTTCAAACGATATCTTTAAAAATAGCTTTAAGGGCGTTGATTTGCAAACGGAACTAGATTTCAAATTTGATACCTTGTGCCAGAGGCAAACTATCGCCAAAGTTGATGGTATTGGTTTGCCTGCGCATGTATACTTTCCAGGCATCAGACCCTGATTCCCTACCGCCACCGGTCTCTTTTTCACCTCCAAAGGCACCACCGATTTCTGCACCGGAGGTACCAATATTCACATTGGCGATACCACAGTCAGACCCGGCATGAGAAAGGAATTTTTCCATTTCCTGCATCTGCGTTGTCATTAGCGCTGAGGATAATCCTTGCTTAACCCCATTTTGATAAGCAATAGCTTCGTCAATGGTCTTGTATTTGATCAGGTACAAAATTGGTGCGAAGGTTTCCTGCTGAACAATTTCAAAACTGTTCTTCACTTCAGCGATAGCAGGTTTAACGTAGCAACCTGATTCATATCCCTTACCCTTAAGCACACCCCCTGATATAACGAAAGAGCCACTTTCTGCCTTTACTTTTTGTAAGGCATTGCGATAGGATTTAACCGCGAGGGTGTCGATGAGCGGGCCTACATGATTGGTCTCATCCAGGGGATTGCCAATGTTTAATTGACTGTACGCTTTTTTTAATTTTTCTTTTACTGCATCATACACACTTTCATGAATAATTAATCTACGCGTTGAAGTGCAGCGTTGACCGGCAGTACCCACGGATCCAAACAACGCTCCGCGAATTGACATTTCAAGATTCGCATATTCTGAAATAATGATAGCATTGTTGCCTCCCAGTTCAAGTAAGGCGCGTCCAAGTCTTTCAGCGACAGTTTTTCCAACAGCTTTACCCATGCGAACACTTCCTGTAGCCGATACCAGCGGTATGTTTTCATCCGCTGACAAACGTTGGCCAATTTTATAATCACCATTTACGATGCACGAAACACCTTCAGGCACACCATTTTTTTTGAAAACTTCATTCACAATATTCTGGCAGGCTATACTACATAACGGCACCTTCTCGCTTGCTTTCCAGATACAAGTGTCACCACACACCCAGGCGATCATCGCATTCCACGACCAGACTGCTACGGGAAAATTAAAGGCTGAAATTACTCCTACTATTCCGAGAGGATGATATTGCTCATACATTCTGTGTTGTGGACGTTCGGAGTGCATGGTGAGACCATGCAGTTGTCGGGAGAGGCCAACAGCAAAGTCGCAGATGTCAATCATTTCCTGAACTTCGCCTAATCCTTCCTGATAGGACTTACCCATCTCGTAAGAGACAAGCTTACCCAATGGTTCTTTGTACTTGCGCAGAGCTAATCCTACTTGTCGTACTACTTCGCCCCGCTTCGGAGCGGGCACTAGTCGCCATTCAAGAAATGCGTGGTGAGCTTGCTTTACTACTTTATCAAAGGCTGCATCATCGGTAGCTTGTACAGTTCCAATAAGCTTGCCATCTACCGGTGAATAAGAAGCAATTGGAGAACCTTTAGTCCTAATCCATTTTTGTCCTGTAGAGGTTCCGGGGTTCGATTTTTTAATGCCGAGTTTGGATAGTGCTTCTGCAATGCCGAAGTTTTTCATGGGATAAATTTAATAGCGTGCAAAGCTACTAAATTACCAATCCATCCCAATCGTTTGCTTCTCCCCATTGGTCATAATACCCTCCACCAGCACACCTCCTTTTTTCATTTCCATGGCGCGGTTCAGATCACTCACGTTGTCGATGGCTACTTTATCAATGTGAGTAATTATAAAATTTTCTTTGACTCCGGCTTTCTTCCATTTTCCGAAAGAGAGTTTTTTTATTAGCACACCGCCATCCAGGTTGAGTTCAGTAAGTTTTGAGTATGGCACTTCATCAAGTACGGCACCTTCAATTTCGTAACTAACAGCTTTCTTTTTTATTTCTTCCGAGCCCTGAAAATTTCGGAGCGTGGTCGTTACTTCCTTATTTTCTCCATCTCTCACAAATCTTACTAGCACGGTTTGTCCGGGTCTTTTACGGGCAACCCATTCCTGCAACTCTGAGGTACCACTCACAGTATGATTATCAATGGCGGTGATTACGTCACCCGGTTCCAGGCCAGATACTTCAGCAGCACTTCCCTTGTTAACATAGTTTACAAAAACACCTTGCACAACATTAAGGTCTCTGTTTTCTGCTAAATCGGGGGTTACATCAGTAATTTGTACACCTAATAAACCCCGCTGAACCTGGCCAAATTCTAACAAATCGTCAACAATTTTTTTTACAAGGCTCACGGGAATGGCGAATGAGTAGCCACTGTAAGTACCCGTTGAAGTAGCAATGGCTGAATTGATTCCAATTAACTCACCACGCAGATTCACCAGTGCTCCACCACTGTTGCCGGGATTAACTGCCGCATCGGTTTGAATAAAAGATTCTACCTGCAGATTATTCTTGTCGCCTAAAATTCCAATGTTACGTGCTTTCGCACTCACGATACCAGCAGTGACTGTTGAGTTAAGTTCAAACGGGTTGCCTATTGCCAACACCCATTCGCCCGGAATGATGAGATCTGAATCTCCATATGTAACGAAGGGGAGATTTTTTGCTTTGATTTTCAGTAACGCAAGATCAGTACTGGGATCCTGACCAACCACTTTTGCGAAAAAACGCTGGTTGTTATTTAAAACAACTTCAATAGAATTGGCTTCTTCGATTACGTGATAGTTTGTTACAATGTAACCATCATCAGAAAGAATGACTCCTGAACCAGAAGCTAAGGCATGCGGATTTAAATATTGATCTAAGGCATTGATGCTGAATTTTCCACCTCCATAACGCGTATTGATATGGACCACTGCAGGCGTGACCGCACGTGCTGCAGCTTCGAAATTTATGGCTGGTTGGATCCTGTTGGATGAATCGGGTACGTAATTGGTGAATCGCAAGTTTTGCCTTTCTTCAATCGAGGTGTAGGAGGGACCCGCATCATAGAAACGAAGAGTAACAATGGAGCCTACAACGGCTCCAATAAATGCTGTGCAGACAACCAACAGAATCAATAACGAACGCTTCATAACTGTCTCTTTCAGGTAAGATACTGCTTATCCGGTAAATCGATAAACGAAAAAAGATTATTTTAAGTTGAAGCTGTTTAATAAACAGAAACGCCCTTCCATTTCCAGAAAGGGCGTTTTACCTCTATCTAAACCTAAACCTAAACTTTACTTACTTCATTAATTTACTTTAATGGTTTGCTTTAAGGCTTTCTTTTCATCCTTAGGGATTGTGAGTTCCAGAATTCCATTGTTGTACTTAGCATTGATTTTTGAAGCATCTACATTTTCTGGTAAGGAAAATGAGCGGCTGAAGGAACCATAGTGTGTTTCAATGGCATGGTAACTTTTGTCTTTCTTCTCATCAGAGAATTTACGCTCGCCACTTACCGTAAGGTAATTGTCATTCAGCTCAATATTAAAGTCTTCCTTGTTTAAGCCTGGAACAGCCAACTGTACTTCAAAAGCCTCGGCAGTCTCAACGATATCTACTTTGGGGATGAAGGTGCTGCCACCGGAACGGGTTAATGAATCATTGAAGAATTTGTCTACCAACGAACTGAAAGAGGTTGGCACGAAATCATTTGCATTATAACGGATGACGCTCATAAGATTTAATTTTTTTAGGTTAAACATCAATTTGAATTTCCTTTGATCCCTTTAGGAAAAAGTATGCCGATGGATTTTTACCTAAAAAAAGAAGACAGAATGACCTGATACTGAATATTATTCAGTTTTTTAATGACAGAAAGTCTTAAAAATCTAGATTCTTGCCTGATACGTATAAAGCTGGTAGTAGCGGCCTTGCTTTTCTATCAAATCCTCATGGCGGCCCTGCTCCTGAATCTGCCCGTTTTCAATAACCAAAATCTGGTTGGCTTGTCTAATTGTACTGAGCCGGTGCGCGATTACAAACGTAGTTCGGCCTTGCATAAGGGTGCGTAAACTTTCCTGGATGTAGCTTTCACTTTCTGTATCGAGGTTCGAAGTTGCCTCGTCTAAAATAAGTATCCGCGGGTTCGCGAGGATTGCACGGGCAATGGCAATACGCTGACGTTGACCACCAGATAGTTTTACACCGCGCTCACCAATCACTGTATTCAATCCTGTTTCAAAGCGATCTGTAAACTCATTTACGAAAGCTGCTTTAACCGCTTTCTGAAGTTCTTCCTCAGTAGAGTTTGGACGTGGAAACAGAATATTTTCACGAATGGTACCTTCAAATAAAAAGTCATCTTGTAACACGACACCTAGTTGGCTGCGGTAACTATCTAGCGAAATTTTTCCCATATCAATTCCGTCTACGGTAATCGTACCACTTTCGGGATTTAGAAAAGAAGCGGCTAATCCGGCAATGGTTGTCTTCCCTGATCCTGAGGTACCAACCAATGCAGTGACCGATCCTACCGGAGCAGAGAAAGTTATATTTTTTAGCACAGGCTTTCCTTCTTCATAGGAGAATGACACATTCTTAAATTCAATGTCGCCTTTCATCTCACCAATTTTTATTGTTCGCACACTGCCATCGTCTTCTACGGGCATGTTCATCAATTCCTCCGTGCGATCCAATCCTGCAAAGGCTTCAGTTAACTGACTGCCTATGTTACTCATCTGCACGATGGGGGCAATCATAAATACCATGAACATGGTGAACTGGAGAAAATCACCTGCGCTTAAATTAAAGTAGCCACTGAGCCCCATAATGCCTACGCTCGCTAAGCCCACCAAAAATGTTCCCGAACTGGTTACAAAGCTGGTTGAGGTTAAGCTCTTCTTTACATTTTGGAAAAGTTGATCTACTCCTTTTTCAAATACTTTTATTTCCTGCTGTTCGGCATTGAACCCTTTAATTACGCGTACGCCATTCAAGGTTTCAGTCAATCGTCCGGTAACTTCTGCAGTTATTTTTCCACGTTCGCGAAAAACAGGACGGATGATGGAAAAGGCTTTCATGGTGATTACGCCAAAAATTGACATGGGTAGCAATACAAAGAGCGTCATTAACGGATTAATATAGATAAGGAATCCGACAGAGATGATTGCAGTTAATATACCGCCAACTAATTGTACAAGGCCTGTGCCTACCAAATTGCGCACTCCCTCTACATCATTCATCACCCGGGATACCAAGGCACCTGATTTTTGATTGTCAAAAAATCGGGTTGGAAGTCGTAGCAAATGCTTTTGCACTTTAGATCTTAAAACAGAAATAAGGTGCTGGGCTTCAACACTCAGGATTTTAGTTAATAAGAATGATGTTACCGCCTGAATTAGAATGGCGATTGTAAGCACAGTAAGCAGTAAGGGTAGCTTATCAAGTTCTTTATTAACCAAAATATCATCCATAAATGGCTTGGTAGCCCACGGAGGCACAAGCCCTGCAACCCGGCTAATTATGATTAGGAATAATCCAACAAAAAGGAGTTTTCTACGTGGCCAGATTATCGTTTTGAAGACTTCGCGAAGGGTAACTTTGGATTTAGCCATGGATTAGGTTAATGCTGGGGTAAATTATTCTGTAAGACGAATTGATTGCCGGATTATTTGATGATGCTGATTAAAAAACCTGAAAACAAAGAAAGCCGCTGCGTGCGGCTTTCTAAGCTCCTCCTTTTGGACTTGAACCAAAGACCCTCTGATTAACAGTCAGATGCTCTAACCAGCTGAGCTAAGGAGGAATTTACTGCTGCCGGACCAACTCGACATGGTCAGATGCTCTAACCAGCTGAGCCCTGCCTGCCGGCAGGCAGGTAAGGAGGAATTTGGGAGTGCAATATTACAGGTTTGCTCCTTAATTATCCAAATCGCGCGAAAAATATCTGTCCCCGCTAAAAAACCCTTGTTTGTCTAATCCCGTTCATTAACTTTGAGATGCAAAGTACTTTTATATGGATCAAAACCAAAGCTACCAAAAAGATATAGAATCCATCCGTCAATTGATGGAGCGATCTGTTAAGTTTTTATCGTTGAGTGGATTGTCCGGAATTTTATCCGGAGTCTATGCTCTTGCAGGTGCTGCTATCGTTTATGAAATCCTTTACAATCCAAAAACACCCTTCGACTATGCAAACCAATCAGTAAAGGAGATTGCCCTTATTACACAACTCTTGATTATTGCCGTGATTGTGCTGACAATTTCATTGATCACCGGGTATGCGTTAGCATCCAAAAAAGCGAAAAAGCTAGGCGTAAAAATCTGGGACACCACCAGCAAAAGACTGATAGTTAACTTAGCGATTCCTTTAGTTTCAGGGGGAGCATTTATTTTAATCTTGTTGGCCAATGGATATTTTATGATAGCGGCTCCGGCATGTTTGGTTTTTTACGGACTTGCTTTGATCAATGCCAGTCAGAATTTATTTGATGAGGTTCGCTACCTGGGTTATTGCGAAATTGGTTTAGGACTTGTGTGCGCTATCATGCCAGGGTTCGGATTGTATTTTTGGGCTATCGGCTTTGGTGTCCTACACATCATCTATGGTGCCTTGATGTTTAAGAAATACGATCGATGAAAAATCCGTTCGAAAACCTTGACAAGGTAATGGAACACCGGGTTCGGCTTCAGATAGTTTCTGTTTTGGTGGCCAATGAATCCTACGACTTTAATGCATTGAAAGAATTATTGGATGTAACTGATGGCAATCTGGCAACACACCTCAAGGCATTGGAACGCGAGAAATACATTTCAATTAGTAAGTCTTTTGTTGAACGCAAACCGAATACCCGATATAAAATTACCGAACGTGGACGAAGCGCGTTCAAGAAGCATCTGGATGCGTTGGAGGAATTGATAAAACAGCAGAAGAAGTAAAAAGAGGGAGCCTTTTTGTTAACTTTCATACATGATGAAAGTTTTTCTTATTCTCCTTCTAGGTTTGCCGATACTGGTATCAGCACAACACCTGGTTACTCCATCCGATCGCTATGTAAATAACCGCTGGGAGGCTCGTTGGGTAGGCCCAATAGATGGTGCTCATCGCTATGGCATTCATTATTTCAGAAAGTCATTTACCTTAAAGGCCAAACCATACCGCTTTGTAATCCATCTTTCAGCAGATAATCGCTATCGCTTATTTGTGAATGGCACGTATGTAACCGATGGACCACAAATCAATGATTCACGGCATTGGCGATTTGAGTCGCTGGATATTGCGCCCTTATTGAAAGAAGGTGCAAACGTTCTGGCAGTGCAGGTTGCCAATTTTGCTGAAGAAGCACCTGTTTATATGATGGGCAAGCGAACAGCCTTGATTATGCAGGGTGATGATTCGCTTTCTGCGGTGGTGAATACAGATAAAACCTGGAAGTATCTTGCTGATAAGGCTGTTACTCCATTAGTCTTTAAACCCGGTGATCCGAGCCTCTTCTATCAATACTATGCTGCCGGACCTCTTGAAAAAGTTGATGGCACCAAATTTCCATGGGGCTGGGAGCTACCTGATTACAATGATACAAGTTGGCTTTCTGTTCAGCCTTCGGAAACCGGTGCTCCTTTTGGGGTTGTGGGTTATGGCGATGCCACATGGGAACTGGTGCCACGCTCTATCCCACTCATGGAGCGAACATATCAAAACTCCGGACCGATTCGAAGAAGTTCTGGTTTACCGAAAACTTCCCAGGTATTTCCGATCACAATTCCAGCTCACGCAACAACTTCAATTCTTGTTGATCAACAGGTTCTCACTTCAGCCTTTCCGGAGTTGATTACATCAGGTGGAAAAGAAAGTCAAATCAAGATTACGTATGCTGAAGCACTCTTTGAAGACATAAAAAAGAAAGGCCATCGCGATTCTATTCAGGGTAAGTCAATACATGGTGTGTATGATATTTTTTTACCCGATGGGAATAAGTCCCGAACCTTTACCACGCTTACTTATCGCACTTTTAGGTATGTGCAACTCGATATCACTACCAGCAATGAGCCGCTCGTGATTGAAAAATTCGGAAGTTGGTTTACCGGCTATCCATTCGAAAAGAAAGCAGCATTCTCTTCTAATGATCCATCTTTATCTAAAGTATTTGACATAGGCTGGCATACGGCAAGATTGTGCGCCTATGAAACCTATATGGACTGCCCGTATTGGGAGCGTTTGCAATACATTGGTGATACTCGTATTCAGGCATTGGTATCTTATTATGTTTCCGGTGATGACAGGCTGGCCAAAAATTCCCTCGAGCAATTTCAACAGTCACTCTCATACGATGGCCTCACCTATAGTAGATACCCCTCATCACTACCCCAATACATTCCAAACTATTCACTGGTTTGGGTAACGATGGTGCATGATTTTTTTATGTATCGGAATGATCCGGAGTTTGTGAAATCATTTTTGCCGGGTATTCAACGCGTACTTGATCACTTTGAGCAGTACATGACTCCCGACAACATGATGCGTGAGCAGCCGTACTGGGATTTTCTCGATCATACGTTTCCTACCCATAAAATTGTTGAAGAGAGTTTCTTCAAGCGACTCACCACAAACTCTCTTTTTTATGCGTACACACTGAGTCTGGCTTCTGAAATGTTTGGGTATTATAATGAACCACAGCTTGCACAAAAATATTCAGTACGCAGCCAGCAATTAAAAGCGGGAGTGAAAAAACAATGTTGGGATGCCAACAGACAACTATATGCTGATACACCTGATAAAAAGCATTTCAGTATGCACAGTAATATCCTTGCGATATTATGTGGCATGGTGCCTAAAGAGGAACAGCAAGACTTTGTGAAACGCATCGTTGAGACCAAGAATATTACAAAGACAACCCTTTACTTTGATTTTTATCTGGGTCGTGCCATGAATCAGGCGCAAGCAGGAGATTTATATCTGGGCTTACTCGAAAAATGGAAAGAACTTCTAAATGTTGGTCTCACTACCTTCCCGGAAGGAGTGGATCGCAGTGAATGTCATGCCTGGAGTTCCAGCCCGGATTTTGAAATGCTTGCAACCTTTGCCGGCATTCAGCCTCAAACTCCTGGATTCAAAAAGGTGATTATCCGTCCACTCCTGCAAAAGCTTGTAACGGTTAAAGGAAGCATTCCGCATTGGGCCGGAGAACTTGCCGTTGATTTCCAGAAGAGTGGAACTAAATTAACAGGAACGATCACACTGCCAACTGCCATTACTGGTCGCCTGGAATGGAACGGTAAAGTAGTTGAACTAAAACCGGGTGAGAATAAGATTTTAGTTAACTGAGTTGGACTTAGCTTTCTTTATCCAAAAATGGATATCGGTAATCGGTTGGAGTAACAAACGTTTCCTTGATTGTTCGCATTGAAACCCAACGCAACAAGTTAACCTTTGCCCCAGCTTTATCATTTGTGCCTGATCCTCTGGCCCCACCAAATGGCTGTTGGCCAACCACCGCTCCGGTAGGTTTATCGTTGATATAAAAGTTACCAGCCGAGTTTACCAACTTTTTAGTAGCCAGTTCTACAGCAAAACGGTCTTTTGCCATGATAGAGCCCGTCAATGCATAAGGTGAAGTGCTATCCACAAGTTCCAGTGTTTGTTCAAAATTTTCAGAATGATAAACATAGATCGTCATCACAGGTCCAAAAATCTCTTCACACATGGTAATGGAAGAAGCGTCTTTTGTTACGATTACTGTAGGTTCAATAAAATATCCCTTTGACTTATCATAGTTACCTCCGGCTATGATTTCATTCATCGGATTTTGCCGGGCTTTTTCTATATAACCGGTAATCGAGTTGAATGCTTTCTCGTCAATTACCGCGTTGATAAAGTTTCCAAAGTCTTCGGTTGGTCCCATCTTGAAACTTTTCAAATCTTCAACAAGATATTTCTTCACATCATCCCAAAGATTAGAAGGAACATAGCAGCGTGAAGCAGCAGAGCATTTTTGGCCCTGGTATTCAAAGGCACCGCGTGCAATGGCCGTGGATACTTCTTTCGGATTTGCGCTCTTATGTACCATGATAAAATCCTTGCCACCTGTTTCGCCAACAATGCGCGGATACGAGCGATACTTATGAATATTATTTCCGATAGTTTTCCAGATGTTTTGAAAAACACCGGTGCTTCCGGTAAAGTGAATACCGGCAAAATCGCGATGATTAAAAATTACTTCTCCGGCATCAGGTCCGCTTACATACACCAGGTTGATAACTCCATCTGGCAAGCCAGCTTCTTTAAGCACCTGCATGATTACATTGGCTGCATAGATTTGTGTGTTGGCTGGTTTCCAAACTACCGTGTTACCCATCAAGGCAGCACTGGTTGGCAAGTTGCCGGCAATAGCGGTAAAGTTGAAAGGGGTAAGTGCAAATACAAATCCTTCCAGAGGCCGGTATTCCAATCGGTTCCAGACACCCGGTGATGATTCTGGCTGATCGCGATAAATCTCACCCATGAAATGAACGTTGAATCGCAAAAAGTCAATGAGTTCACAAGCTGAATCAATTTCTGCCTGAAATGCATTCTTGGATTGCCCCAGCATGGTGGCTGCATTTATTTTGTATCGGTATGGTCCGGCCAATAGATCAGCGGCTTTTAAAAATATGCTTGCTCTATTTTCCCAACTTAAGCCGGCCCAAAGCTCTTTGGCTGCCATGGCTGCGTTAATGGCTTGTTCCACATGGCTTTTATCACCTTCATGAAAATAACCCAGAACATGCTGATGGTCGTGAGGCGGGGTGAGTGCTTTCTTTTTATCAGAGCGAACTTCTTCGGCTCCGATATACATGGGTATGTCAAGAACAGTGGCCCGGGCTTCGGTTAATGCTTTTTTTAATGCTGCGCGTTCTTTGCTGCCAGGAGCGTAGGATAAAACGGGTTCATTTTTAGGAACGGGGATGTGAAAGAAACCGGTTGACATATCTTTTATAGTTTATTTATTCTTTGTTCAATTTGATCATTTAAAAGGCCTGCAAATTTAATTTATAATGCCGGGTTTTAAAGAATATCCTTTAACTCTTTCAGGTCGTGAATTTCGTAATGTGTTTGTTCCTGATGCGATACCTTATAGGGATTATAAAACACTGTATCCAACGATGCATTTCGGGCTCCGCCAATATCAGTTAATAGGTTGTCGCCAATCATTAATGTTTCATGCGACTTATATCCGCTCTCGGCCAGCGCGAATTCAAAAATTTCTTTCGCTGGTTTTTTATGTCCGGCTCGTGCCGAGGTAACCACGCTTTTAAAATACGAGGTGATGCCAGAGGACGCTAATTTGGTAGATTGAATTTCATCAAAGCCATTCGTCACGATAGTCATCGGATAGCGGGGATGTAAATAATCCAGGATCTCTATCGCGTTAGGCATCAGCGTACTTTTTTTTGGAGATTTATCAACATATTCATTAGAGAGTTTGAGAGAGAGCTCGTAATTATCAATCCCCATTTCCAGCATGATTTTATGAAAACGCTCATATCGAATCACATCCCGATGAATTTGACCTGTGTCATACAAGGTCCATAGATGCGTATTTACCGAAACAAATGTTTTTAAAAAATCATCGATCGAGGGAATCCCAACTTCTACCAGTTTATGGTCATGGTAAAGTTCATGCAGTGTTTCTGTAGAGTTTGTTTCGTAATCCCAAAGAGTATGATCGAGGTCGAAAAGAATGGAACGATATGATTTCATGAAAACTGACTGATGGGCTTAATCTGAAGTTTGTTGAGAGATAGTTCGCGATTGCTATATAGGGTTTGGAAAACCTGCTGATCTTTTTGAAGCACAGGGTCGCGGCTGAGGAATAATAATATTTGACGGGTAATGTCGAACACTTCGTCTTTTAATTGATAAAAAACCCATTGATTTATTTTACGGGATGTGAGGATACCTGAGTTTTTGAGATACAACAGGTGCCGCGAGGTTTTGGTTTGGGTAAATTCAAGAATATGTTCCAGATCAGTAATACACATCTCACCGTTGGTCAAAATAAGGTTTAAGATGCGTAGCCGTGAGGTATCCGAACAAGCCAGAAAAATCTGGGCACCTAAATCAATATTGAAATGTTTTAATCTCATAGTAAACCAGTTAACCCGACATCTGGCACCGCTGCGAAGATAACAAAAACCATTGGTGGAGGAAGGTGAGCTATATTAGGCTAAAATGGCATGAATCTATATCTTTGAAAATTAAAGATTACAACGTGAGGAAATCAATTGGCCTTATTCTTTGTGTGGGAGTTTTGCTTGTGTGTTCGGCTTCATCGGTATGGGCCCAAAATAAAAGGAGAATTATTCAGCTTTCCGGTTTTGTAAGCGATAGTGTCAATGTTCTTCCCGGGGTACACGTTTATGTGCCCAAAGCAGGCAGAGGTACAAGTACAAGTCCGGCTGGCTTTTTTTCTATGCCGGTATTAGAAGGCGATAGCGTAGTAATCAGTTCGGTAGGGTATAACCGTAAACACTATATCGTACCCAAAGGGGCCAATGATAACCTGACTATTCTGGTAGAAATGGTTTCTGATGTGACTTATTTGAAAGAGGTGCAAATCATGCCATTCCCCACTGAAGAGGTTTTTAAAGAGGCTGTATTGGCATTGAATATTCCGATGGATAATGGAATCGACTCACGAAATCTGAATGCCGAACTGATCGCCTTGATGATTAAAACGACTCCTATGGATGGGGCCGCCAACTACAAGTATTATATGGACCAATGGTCTACTTCTGCGCAGGATAAATTTCAACCGCGTACCAATCCTTTCTTAAACCCGTTTAATTGGGCCCGGTTTGTAAGAGATTTAAAGCAGAATAAGAAAAAGTAGTTGTTCTGCGTGTCTATGTTTTTGATTGCTCAAATTTTGCTATTATTGCAGCCTCAAAAAATCGAGATCTCAGAATTAATTCGAGATGTAGAGTCTTCCTACGCAATAAGCTACGGAAGACAGGCAGCCGGCTTGCCGGGCGAAGCTCCTCGAAGTTCTGCTAAAAGTAAGTCAGAACGCAAAAATTTTGAGAAAGGAAAATTAGATCGAGATGTAGCGCAGCCCGGTTAGCGCATCACGTTAGGGACGTGGAGGCCGGAGGTTCGAATCCTCTCATCTCGAC
>Ga0116177_10001402_pt1 | contig 17915 bp, 15 predicted proteins | sample AD_STIC10_MetaG_FD_89750 | JGI IMG/M metagenome (GOLD analysis project Ga0116177, IMG submission 89750) | Active sludge microbial communities of municipal wastewater-treating anaerobic digesters from USA - AD_STIC10_MetaG | ecosystem: Engineered > Bioreactor > Anaerobic > Digestate | place: USA... | reverse complement strand
TAGATTGCGGAGCTTGCGCTGCGGGTTGTCCCGTCTCTTGCATAGTCCAGAAGTAGGCTTCTGGCAGGCGAAGACTTTCCAGCTCCCCGGGAGGCCGGGGAGCATAAGCATGCAATAGTCCTTGGTTGGACATGATATAAGACCGATAAGGAAGTGATCTACGTGGGCGATACATTACAGGGCACCTGGAAAGTAAAGGTCAGCTTCGTGCAGATGCTAAAGGGCGGCGTAATCATGGACGTGGTGAACGCCGAACAGGCGAAGATAGCAGAGGAGGCAGGAGCCGTATCAGTCATGGCGCTGGAGCGGGTACCTGCCGACATCAGGGCTACTGGCGGAGTCGCCAGGATGTCAGACCCGAAGATGATACTCGAGATCAAAGAGGCGGTGTCGATACCGGTCATGGCCAAGGTGAGGATAGGCCACTTCGTGGAGGCCCAGGTCCTGGAGGCCATAGGGGTGGACTGCATAGACGAGAGCGAGGTCCTCACGCCGGCGGACGACAAGTACCACATCAACAAGCATGACTTCAAGATACCCTTCGTGTGTGGATGCAGGAACCTCGGCGAGGCGCTAAGGCGTATAGGCGAGGGCGCCGCGATGATGAGGACGAAGGGCGAGGCAGGCACCGGGGACATAATCGAGGCTGTAAGGCATATGCGCCAGGTCAACGAGGACATCGCCCGCCTGAAGTACCTCCCCAAGGAGGCCCTCATGACGGCGGCCAAAGAGATGGGCGCGCCCTATGAGCTGGTGGTCGAAGTCGCAAAGACGGGCAAGCTGCCCGTAATCAACTTCGCGGCCGGCGGCATAGCTACACCCGCGGACGCGGCGCTTATGATGCAGCTCGGCTGCGACGGCGTGTTCGTGGGCTCGGGCATATTCAAATCGAACAACCCCGCCGAGAGGGCCAAGGCCATCGTGGAAGCGGTGGCGCACTACAACGAACCTTCGGTCATAGCCGAGGTCTCAAAGGGGCTCGGCGAGGCGATGAGGGGCATCAGCGTGTCGGGCATGCGCGAAGAGGACAAGGTCCAGGGCAGAGGCTGGTAAAGCAGGACTGTTGCTTTCAGGGGGAACACGGTACTTGAGGATAGGAGTTCTTTCTTACCAGGGTGACGTCTCGGAACACATGGATATGATAAGCTCGACAGGGCATGAGCCGGTCCCCGTGAAGACCGGCCAAGCCCTGTCGTCCGTTCACGGCCTCATACTCCCCGGCGGGGAGAGCACGTGCCAAGGCAAGCTCCTTATGCGGTTCGGACTGGACGCACCGATAAGGGAGAGGATAATGCAGGGCATGCCCGTCTTCGGCACATGCACCGGCGCGATACTTCTCGCCAGGACGATAGCCGGGAGCGACCAGCCCAGGCTTGGGACAATGGACATCGAGATCTCGAGGAACGCGTTCGGCGCCCAGGTGGACAGCTTCGAGACGGAGCTGGACATCAAGGGGATAACCGACGATGAAAGGTACGGTCGCGGCGGTTTCAAGGCCCTTTTCATAAGGGCGCCGCTGATTACACGGACAGGACCGGACGTTGAAGTAATGGCGGCATTCGGCGGGAACACCGTGCTGGCGAGGCAGAGCAATATGCTGGCATGCTCGTTCCATCCAGAGATGGGCGAGGATGCGAGGGTGCACAGGTATTTCGCCGACATGGTCGAAGAATACTCAAGAATATCGAAGGGGGTGGGGATATGAAGATCCAGAGGCTGAGGGCCGAGGATCCTGAGCTGGCGGAGGCCATAATGGCCGAAGTATCCAGGCAGAGGTCGAAGATCGAGCTCATAGCGTCGGAGAACTTCGTCAGTGAGGCGGTCCTGGAAGCAGCGGGATCCCCTCTAACGAACAAGTACGCAGAAGGCTACCCCGGGAAAAGGTACTACGGCGGCTGCGAGTTCGTCGACGTAGCGGAGAGCCTCGCGATACAAAGGGCCAAGGAGCTCTTCGGGGCGGATCATGTGAACGTACAACCCCATTCAGGCGCGCAGGCCAACACTGCGGTGTACTTCGCAGCTCTGATGCCGGGCGACAAGGTGCTGGGGATGAACCTGTCGCACGGGGGCCACCTTACTCACGGGATGAGCATAAACATATCGGGCAAGTACTTCGACTTCGCTTCCTACGGGGTCTCCGAGGCGGACGAGAGGATAGACTACGGCGCCCTAGAGGCCCTCGCGATGGAGCACAGGCCCAAATTGATAGTCGCGGGAGCGAGCGCATACCCGAGGGTGATCGACTTCCCCAGGTTCAGGAACATCGCGGATAAGTGCGGGGCGCTCCTTATGGTGGACATGGCCCACATAGCGGGCCTAGTCGCCGCGGGGCTGCATCCGAGCCCAGTGCCGTACGCCCATTTCGTGACGACGACGACGCACAAGACGCTAAGAGGCCCCAGGGGCGGCATGATACTCTGTACCGAAGAGTGGGCGAAGAAGATAGATTCCGCCGTATTCCCCGGAACCCAGGGCGGACCCTTGATGCATATAATCGCGGCGAAGGCCGTCGCCTTCAAGGAAGCGCTGGAGCCCGGCTTCAAGCTGTACCAGGCCCAGATCATCAAAAATGCGGCAGCATTGGCGGAAGAGCTCATGAAGCGGGGCTACAGGCTCGTCTCCGGCGGGACGGACAACCATCTTATGCTCGTCAACCTGAGCGGCACTGGAATCACCGGCCGACAGGCCGAGAGGGCCCTGGATGCGGTCGGCATAACGGTAAACAAGAATACTATACCGTTCGATACGGAAAAACCGACCGTGACAAGCGGGATAAGGCTCGGTACGCCAGCCGTCACGACAAGGGGCATGAAGGAAGCCGAGATGCGCGCGATCGCAGGGATTATGGATAAGGTGCTCAGGAATATTGACGATCCCGGGGTGCAGAAAGAAGCATCCGATGAAGTATTGCACCTTACAAAGAACTTTAATTTATATACAGACTATATATAATAAAATAAAGTAGCTGTTGGCGGCAGGAGCGCAGGCTTGACCGCCGAAGCCCTGTCGTGGCTGCTAAATCAATCTTTTGTGCTGATTTAGGTCATAAGGCAAAAGAGGACAGGGGAAGCCCTGTCCTTAGTATTGGATGAAACGAAAGGGGGAGAATCAATGGCAAAGCTTGTAGAGATACGCTGGCACGGCCGTGCAGGCCAGGGCGCGAAGACCGCAGCCTTGACGCTCGCGGAAGCCGCCATCGAATCGAACAAGTACGCGCAGGCGTTCCCGGAGTACGGTCCGGAGCGTATGGGCGCACCCATGCAGGCATTCAACAGGATCTCCGATGAGGAGATCACGGTCCACAGCAACGTACAGAACCCTTCAATAGTACTCATACTCGACCAGTCCCTCATAGGGACCAAGAACGTCTCCGTAACCGGCGGCGTGAAGGAAGGCGGCATCTATATCGTAAATACGCACCTTCCAGCGGCCGAGATGAGGAAGAAGCTCGGAGTCGGCGCTGACGCTAAGGTATTCACGGTAGACGCGACTCAGATCAGCATCGACGCTTTGGGCAGGAACATACCCAACACACCGATAATCGGCGCGCTCATCAAGGCGACGGACCTTCTGGACTGGAACCTTGTGATACAGGAGACTAGGAACAAGCTGGGCAAGAAGTTCAACCAGGCGATAGTCGAGAAGAACGTGCTTGCCATGCAGAGAGCTTATGAGGAGGTGCGCTCCTGATGATACCCGACAAGAACAAAGGATGGAAAGACGTACCCAAGGCAGGGCGCATACTCAGCCCGGGTTCGGCCGCAGAGTACGAAACCGGCGGATGGAGGACCTTCAAGCCCATCCATACGAAGGAGAACTGCATAAACTGCCTGTTCTGCTGGATTTACTGCCCTGACTGTGCCATAGAGGTGAAGGACGGCAAGATGGTGGGCATAGATTACGACCACTGCAAGGGCTGCGGTATATGCGTAAAGGAATGCCCCACGAAGCCTGAGAAGCGCGCTCTCGTCATGGTCAAGGAAGACGAAGAGACGGGAAAGGAGTGAGATGAATGACTAAGATGATAGGCATGACAGGCAACGAGGCCGTAGCCGAGGCCATGCGCCAGATCAATCCCGACGTGGTCGCGGCATACCCAATCACTCCTCAGACCGAGATCGTGCAGATATACTCCAGCTTCGTATCCAACGGACAGGTAGACACCGAGCTGGTTACGGTCGAATCGGAGCATTCGGCCATGAGCGCCACGGTAGGAGCCGCCTCGGCGGGCGCAAGGGCGATGACAGCCACGTCAGCGAACGGTCTTGCACTAATGTGGGAGATCGTCTACATATGCTCGTCCATGAGGCTGCCGGTAGTGATGCCGGTGGTCAACAGGGCGCTTTCCGGACCGATCAACATCCACAACGACCATTCGGACACGATGGGCGCGAGGGATTCCGGCTGGATACAGATCTACAGCGAGAACGCACAGGAAGCATACGACAACACCGTCATGGCGACGAAGATCGCGGAGAACAAGAACATCCTTCTACCGACGATGGTCATGATGGACGGTTTCATAATCAGCCACGCGATGGAGGCCATGACGACGCTTCCGGACGATGTCGTCAAGAAGTTCGTGGGCAGCTATAAACCCGAGAACCCCCTCCTTGACCTGGCCAATCCCGTGACGATAGGCCCTCTGGACCTGTTCGATTGGTACTTCGAACACAAGAGGCAGCAGGCGCAGGCGATGATCGACGCCAAGTCCGTGATACTCAAAGTATCAAGGGAATTCGGCAAGATATCCGGCAGGAACTACGGCCTGTTCGAAGAGTACATGCTCGACGACGCAGAGGTCGCTATCATTGCCATAGGATCCACCGCCGGAACTGCAAAGAAGGTCATAAAGGACCTGAGGGCGAACGGCGTAAAGGCAGGAATGCTGAAGATACGCGTGTTCAGGCCGTTCCCGGCTGCCGAGATAGTCAAGGCCATCAAGGGCGTGAAGGCCGTTGCGGTGATGGACAAGGCGGATTCCTTCGATGCCGTAGGAGGCCCGCTTTACAAGGACATACGCTCCGCGATGTACGGAAAGCGCGGCGGCAAGATCGTCAACTACATCTACGGCCTCGGCGGCAGGGACGTCACCGAGCAGAACATCCACAGTGTGTTCGAGGACCTAAAAACAATAGCTGACACCGGCAAGGTGGCAAACCAGGTCACCTACCTCGGCGTCAGGGAGTAGGGGGTGCAGACAGCATGGCAACTCTAAGGGAGTTGGCTAAGAAGGAGCTTGCAATATCGCCAGGCCACCGCGCCTGTGCCGGCTGCGGCTTCCCGACGATAATCAAGCAGGTAGCCCTCGCTTCCGACGCGCCGCTGGTGGTCGGTTGCGCTACGGGCTGCATGGAAGTCACCACGACGGTGTATCCGTATACCGCATGGAAGACTCCTTTCATACACAACGCATTCGAGAACTCAGCAGCGACCGTCAGCGGGGTCGAGGCGGCATATACGGCGCTCAAGCGCCGCGGCAAGATAGCCAAGGACCAGAAGATCAACTTCGTGGCCTTCGGCGGAGACGGCGGCACATACGACATCGGCTTCCAGTCGCTCTCAGGGGCGATGGAAAGAGGCCACGACATGGTCTACGTCTGCTACGACAACCAGGCGTACATGAACACGGGCATCCAGCGCTCGTCGGCGACCCCCAAGGGAGCCAACACGACCACGACGCCCGTGGGCGCGGTAGTCAAGACAGGCAAGCGCCAGTCGAAGAAGGACCTCACGGAAGTCATGGTCGCCCACGGCATACCCTACGTGGCCCAGGGCAGCCCGTTCTTCTGGAACGACCTGACCAGCAAGGCCAAGAAGGCGTTCGACGTGGAAGGCCCCGCCTTCCTTTGCGTAATCCAGCCTTGCGTGCTTGGCTGGAAGTACGAAGCGAGTGATTCGATGAAGCTCGCCAAGCTCGCCGTGGACACCTGCTTCTGGCCTCTGTACGAGGTCGTGAACGGCGTCTACAAGATCACGTACATGCCCAAGGAGAAGCTGCCCGTGACGGAGTTCCTGAAGGCCCAGGGCCGCTTCCAGCACCTGTTCAGGCCGGAGAACGCCGAGCTGCTGAAGGAGATCCAAGCAGACGTCGACTACAAGTGGAACAGGCTGCTTAAGCTGAGCGGCGAGTAACGAGTAAAGGTAAAGACAGTTCCGTGGATGGAAGCCGGGCTCAAGGGCCCGGCTTCTTGCATATTCGCATAAAGAGCACATAATGTTGTTGACAGCAATAACCAACGATGGTAAAGTAACCTGTACTAACGCGATGAAAGGGACTAGTAGACGTTGTAGCGCCCTGAAGAGAGCCGGGCATGCCGCAGCGGTGAGCTTAGAAGCCAAGCAGGCAGTAAGCGGGACCGACCGGTGCGGCGGGGTGAAAGCCAGGCAGGAAGCGGACGTCGAATCCACCCCGGAGCGGCCGGCCGAAGAAGAGTAAGCTGTGACGGGAGCGCCCGAAAAAGCGCAACGAGAGGGTATGCCAGAGTAGGCGGATGGACCTACTAAGGCATACCAAGCGGGGTGGCACCGCGAGGTTTTATGTAACTCGTCCCCGTGCGGCATTTGAGACCGCGCGGGTTTTTTTATTGCCTTTTATCAGCACGGGAGGGGTGGACACTATGTTGGACATAAGACTTGTCAGGAGCGAGCCCGAATTGGTGAGAGACGGCCTTAGGAGGCGCGGGCATGGCGAGGAGGTACTGGATGAGCTCCTAGCGCTCGATGTAGCCAGGAGGAAGGTCATAGCCGAAGTCGAGGAGTTCAAGAGGCGGCGCAACGAAGTCTCCACGGAAATCGCCCGCATCCATAAATCGAAAGGCGACGCGAGCGCCCTAATAGCGGAGATGCGCGAAGAAGGAGAGAAGATATCCGCGCTCGACAAGGAGCAGTCAGGGATGGATGATAGGCAGAGGGCTCTGCTCCTTAACATACCGAACATCCCCAACAAGGACCTGCCTGTAGGCAAGTCGGACAAGGACAACGTGGAGGAACGCAGGATCGGCACCGTGCGCACCTTCGATTTCGAACCGAAGGCGCATTGGGACATCGGCACAAAACTCGACATCCTGGACTTCGAAAGGGCCGGGAAGATCACCGGCGCCAGGTTCGTGATATACAAGGGGCTGGGGGCGAGGCTGGAACGGGCTCTTATAACCTACATGCTCGAGCTGCACGTGGACAGGCACGGCTACAAGGAAGTATTCCCTCCTTTCATAGTCAACAGGGACAGCATGATAGGCACCGGCCAGCTGCCCAAGTTCGCGGAGGACATGTTCAAGCTGGAAGGCCTGGACTATTACCTGGTGCCCACCGCCGAGGTGCCCGTCACGAACATGTACAGGGGCGAGATCCTGGACGAGGCGGCCCTGCCGATAAGCCACTGCGCTTATACGGCGTGCTTCAGGGCCGAGGCGGGCGCGGCCGGCAGGGACACCAGGGGGCTCATCAGGCAGCACGAGTTCGACAAGGTGGAGCTCGTGAAGTTCACGAAGCCCGAGGAAAGCTACGCCGAACTGGAGAAGCTCACATCGGACGCCGAGGACGTCCTTAAGGGGCTGGGACTTCCGTACAGGGTCGTCACTCTGTGTACGGGCGACATGGGCTTCTCGAGCGCCAAGACTTACGACATCGAGGTCTGGATGCCAAGCTACGGAAGGTACGTGGAGATATCGAGCTGTTCGAACTTCGAGTCGTACCAAGCGAGGCGGATGGACATCAAATACCGTCCGCAAAACGGGAAGGCCGAGCACGTGCACACGCTGAACGGCTCCGGCACCGCTGTCGGAAGATGCCTGGCGGCAGTGCTGGAGAACTTCCAGAACGAGGACGGAAGCGTCACCGTGCCGGAGGTTCTAAGGAAGTACATGGGCGGGGCGGAGAAGATCTCCTAGTCCGAGGTCAGGCCGGCACCGGACCGTTTGACGCGGCAGCTAAAAGGATGGTAAAATCCAATTTGCTGATTCAACGCAGAGCCCACGGCTACGGAGGGGTGTCCGAGCGGTTTATGGAGCTGGTCTTGAAAACCAGTGTCCCAGCAATGGGCCGTGGGTTCGAATCCCACCCCCTCCGCCATATCAGCGGACAAGGGTCGTTATACGGAGAGATACCCAAGCAGGCTGAAGGGGCCGGTTTGCTAAACCGGTAGTAGGGGAAACCCTAGCGCGGGTTCGAATCCCGCTCTCTCCGCCATATATGAAGGGGACCGGTCAAATCGGTCCCCTTCAAGCTTGATGACAGCCGGACAGCGATATAAAACGGCATATGCTGGAGGTGGAAAGCATGACTGCTGATGAGCTCGTTTCTGAGATCAGGTCATTCCTCGCCGAGAATTCGAATCCTGCCGTATCTGAGAAGTATGCCAAGTATTTCGTGGAAGGATACGACCCGTATGGCGTCGCCCCGGAACTGGTATCAGGCAAATTGGCCGAGATCGTCGGCAGAGGCGTAGACCTCAAGACCGTAATGGAAGCTTCGCGGCAGCTTATAGGCTCCTGCAGGTACGAGGAGGGCAACGTCGCGATCGGGCTTGTGAAAAGGCTTCACAAGCAGTATACGAGCGATACCTTCAAAGACATAGAGAGCTGGTACGGGATGGGGATCAGGAACTGGGCCCACGACGACGGGCTCTGCGGTGACGTCGTTTCGGTGCTGCTGGCGAACGGCCACGCCCTCCTTTCCGATCTGTCACGTTGGGTTAAATCCCCCTACAAGTACCAAAGGCGCGCCGTGCCCGTGTCGCTGATACCTTTATTCGGGAAGAAGGTAACCACGAAAGAGGCCCTCGATACAGCCATGCCGCTGATGGCCGACGAAGAGAAGGTCGTACAGCAAGGTATGGGGTGGTTCTTAAGAGAAGTATGGAAGAAGGAGCCTCAGGCGGTAGAATCCATACTACTCGAGCACAAGGAGACCTCACCGAGGTTGATCTACCAGTACGCGACGGAGAAGATGAGCAAGGAGAAGAAAGACGAGTTCAGGAGGACCAAGAAAAGGGGATGAACCTTGAGGAGAGGGCCCTTCGCGGCATGCATATGCCCAAGGCCTACCACAACAAGCTCATAAAGGCGGTCATGCAGTTCGGGCTCATACAAGACTCGGACAAGGTCCTGGTCGGCTTCTCGGGAGGGAAGGACAGCGCGTTCTTGATGTATGCGCTGAAATGCCTCAAGGACCATTTCACGCTCGATTTCGAGCTCGGTTCCGTGACCGTCGACATCGGTTTCGAAGCCCCCCTCGACGAGCCCGGCATAACTGCCTTCGCGGAAAGGGTCGGAGTGCCGCACAGCTTCGTCAGGACCCGTGCCTATGAGACTATAAAGGAGAGGTCCGAGGAATCTCCTTGCGCCTGGTGCTCATACTTCCGCAGGGCGTGCGTCAATTCGTTCGCCAAGGAGAACGGCTATAACAAGGTGGCCTACGCACACCACATGGACGATGCAGTAGAGACCCTCCTCATGAACATGCTCTATTCAGGGAAGGGCGGCACTTTCCTGCCGAGGACCGAACTTTCGAGGAGCGGGGTTACGGTTATCAGGCCGCTGATCTATTTCAGCGAGAAGGAAGTGCAACGGTCGCTGAGGTTCATGGGCTTCGACCCGATCCCGAACCCTTGTCCTTTCGAAAGGGATACCTGCAGGGCAAAGGTGAAGGAGCTCATAAAGTCGCTGGACATGGAAAACAGGATGGTCAGGCGCAACCTCGAGGCTGTAGTGAAGGCAGGCCTTAAGGAACAAGTCGTGTCCGAAGGCGCAATCTGGTAGAAAAAGTTTTCCTTGTAGTCTCTACAAGGAACATTAACGATTTTCCGTTCGTAGAATAATATATATGGTTCATTTGACGTCAAACGTGCATTGACAATATAATTGTTAGAGTTATTGAGTCAACTACTCTGGAGGCTTGATCCCATGAAAGATAGTGCCCGCGCTGCCCGGATCGTTATATTGAAAGCCCTGGCAGTGGTCGTTTCCCTGGCTATGCTAACGTTTGCAGCGCAGGCTGCTCCTTCAGGCGAAGAGATCGCCACGAAAGTGAAGTCCACATATGAGAGCCTGAAGACGGTCTCTCTCATCACTGCCATAGAATACAAGGACGGCAAGAACCTCATGGCCATGAAGGCCAGCGTGTCTGCCGACATGTCAAGCAGCATACTAAGGGTAGAGATCATAGAGCATCCCGTAATAGAGGGCCAGATCGTGATAATAGACGGAGCGAAGAAGATCTCCATAGTCTACATGCCCGTCACAAACCAGGCCTTCAGGGGTCCCTCCGCGAAAGTAGCGTCGGCCATAGGCCTGGACCTTGGCACAATCAACCCCGACCAGCTCCTGAACATAGACCTTAACACGGCTCTTTCGGTGAAGTACCTTAGGACCGAGAAGATAGACCGCCTCAATTATTACGTGGTCGAAACGAGGCCCAAACAATCGCCTGACACTTATCAGCTGGTCTGGATCGACGCCGAGACTTACGCTGTAAAGCAAGTGGAAGCGTACGACGCCGAGAAGGTCAGATTGGTAAAAATAGTAATAACGGAATACAAGCCGAATATCAAGCTTGATGCCAAGAAGCTCGTCGAGCTTCCGAAAGGCACCAAGATAACGGACATCAAGTAATAGACGCGCTCTTGGAGGGGCTTACATGAACCTTACTCTTCTTTCGCTGAAAAGGCCTGTCACAGTAATCATGACCATCGCCGCGGTAATCCTGTTCGGCCTGATCTCCTTCGACAGGCTGAGCCTTGAGATGCTGCCAAACATGGATTTCCCAATGCTCGCCGTCGTCACCATATACCCCAACGCCGATGCCGAGACGGTCGAGTCGACGGTCACCGTCCCGATCGAGACGCAGGTGAGGTCGATCAGGGGAGTAAGGAACGTAAACTCCACGAGCATGGAAAACGCCTCGATGATCATGATGGAGTTCAACTGGGGCACCGACCTAGGAGAAGCTGAAAACCTGGTGAAATCGGAGCTCGAAGCCAACTCGATGTTCATGCCCAGCGGCATAAACGATACGTTCATCATGCGCATGAACCCCGATTCCATCGCGATGATGATGCTGAGCATCGGTTCGGAAGGAGAGCCCGTTGACGTCACCGCCCAGATCAAAAGGGACATACTGCCCGAGCTGAACAGGGTTCCCGGAGTCGCCGGCATAATCCTAAGCGGCGGTACGGATAAGGTCATAACCGTGGAATATGACCACGACAAACTTGTCGAGAACAGCGTGAACCCCTCGTTGCTGCAGCTGCTGATCCAATATCAGAACATGACCATACCTGCCGGCGCCATAGTGGACGAGGGAGTCCGCTACCAGACCAAGGTCGGATCCAAGCTGAACAGCATCGAGGATATCGAGGGCCTTGTAATAGGCCTCAAGAAGAAGCAGGAGGAGAACGGCGGGTCTGGCATACTGGGCCTGTCGATGCTCATGCCCTCATTCCTGACCGTCGGGGACATCGCGGAAGTCAAGGTGGAAGGACAGACCGCCGAAGGCTTCATGAGGATAAACGGCAAGACGAGCGTCGTCCTCAACATCTACAAGCAGTCGGGATACAACACGGTGACCGTCGCGAAGGACGTCAAGAACAAGATAAAGGAACTGAACGATAAGTACCCCCAGATATCGCTCGGCTACATATTCGACCAGTCCGAATACATCTCCCAGTCCATAAAGGACCTGGGCTCGAGCGCGGTGCAGGGCGCGTTCCTGGCGATCGCCATTTTGTACGTTTACCTGCGCAGCCTCAAGGCCACCTTCGTGATCGGCATATCCATACCTCTTTCGATAGTCATCACCTTCGCGATAATGCTGGCTACGAAACTTGAGCTGAACCTTCTCACGCTTGGAGGGCTCGCGCTCGGAATAGGCATGCTCGTGGACAACTCCATAGTGGTGTTGGAGAGCATATACCGAAGAAGAGAGATGGGCGACAGCATGTTCGATGCTGCGCTGTACGGGACGAAGGAAGTAAGCCTTGCGATCCTGGGATCGACGCTAACAACACTGGGCGCTTTCGTGCCCGTTGTGTTCCTGTCCAGCCTCGCAGGACAGATCTTCAAGGACCTGGCGCTCACGGTCACGTACTCCCTCGCAGCTTCCCTGTTCGTCGCCCTTACGATCGTCCCTCTCGCCAGCATGAAGCTGAACCTCAGGGCGCCCAAGGGAGTGCAGACAGAAGCGGACGAGACGGTGCTGACCGAGAAGCAGAAGTACGAGCGGTACGGCAAGAAGAAGTCGATGATGATCTACGAGAATTCCATGCTGTGGGGCCTGAAGCACAGGTGGTACATAGTGGGGATCATGATCATAGCCGTAGCGTTGTCGCTCTTCGGTTACTCAAGGCTTGACCAGGAATTCCTGCCGAAGATGGACATGGGCAGGATAGACGTTACGATAACGCTCCCGGCCGGAAGCCCGACCGAAAAGACCAACGAGGCGTCCAAGGAATTCGAAGCCATGCTGCTCGAGATGCCTTGGGTGGAATCGGTCTCCGCGCAGGTCGGAAGCCTGGGCACAGGGTCGTATCTCGCTCTTGTGATGTCGAACGCCGCGAACGAATCGACACTCGGGGTGAACATAAAACAGGACAAGAACAAGGTCTCGATGAACGAGGCCGTCGTGAAAGTAAGGGAAGCCTCGGACAAGATCAAGGCCGACTATCCCGGCACGTCGGTCACCGTCGATACCTCCGGTTTCGGTTCCCTTCTCGGCGGCTTCATAGACATATTCGGGACCAAGATAACGGTGAGCGTAACGGGAAGCAACGAGGAGGGCATCAACCAGGCCGCTACGGAGCTGACCGAAAGGCTGAGGAAGACCAGCGGCATAGTTGACGTGGTATCCGACCTGGAGAATACCCAGCCGGTGATGCTCCTCGACGTCAACAGGACGAGGGCCCTGATGGGAGGCCTGACGGTCGCGCAGATAGGACTGGGCGTAAGGACAAGCTCCCTTGGCACCACGGTCACCAACATCAACGTCGAAGGCGAATCGGTGCCGGTCATAGTCAAGCCTTCGAAGGGCGGGGAGCAGACGCTGGCATCGATGATGGACCTTCCCGTATCCAGCACGATATCGATAATGAGCATGATGGGAGATTCTTCCTCCGCCGCCGCTTCCGCGGCGAGCTCGCTCATGTCACCCGTTACCGACGTATACGTCAACAAGGTGGCCACCCCGGTGCCCCAGACGGGGCCCGTGCAGCTGATAAGGCGGAACGGCGAGAGGATAGTCCAAGTGACGTATGCATTCGATGAATCCCTTAAGGTGGGCAACGCACAGAAGATCGCAGAGAAGATAGCCGCTGACATGCAGCTGCAAGACGGCGTGGACATCAACTTCGGTGGAGTATCGGAGCTGTTGACCGAAGGTTTCGGCGATTTGTACTTCGCTGCCGGCCTTGCGCTGTTCATCGTCTACTTCGTGATGGCGGTACAGTTCGAATCATTCATGTATCCTTTGATAATCCTGTTCACGGTCCCGCTGGCCCTTATCGGCGCGGTGGCGCTGCTGCTCATCAGCGGCACGGGAGTGGGCATAAGCGCCCTGATAGGCGCCATCATCCTCGTCGGCGTCGTCGTGAACAACGGTATAGTCCTGGTCGACTTCATACTGCAGATGAGGGCAAAGGGCTTCAGCACGAACGAGGCCATAGTGATATCGGCACGTTCAAGGCTGCGCCCGATCCTCATGACCGCGCTGACCACGATACTCGGGCTCGTCCCGATAGCCCTGGCCACCGGAAAGGGATCGGAGATAAGCAAGGGCATGGCCCTTACCGTGATCGGAGGACTTACCGCTTCGACTTATCTTACTTTGGTTGTAGTGCCTGTCATGTTCAAGATCTTCGACGATTTCTCCAACTGGATAGGCAGGCGCAAGGAGGTAAAGGTAAATGAAGTCTAGAATAGCCGCTGCTCTGGTGGTGGCGATGCTGATCGCAGCCGCCATTCCTTCAGTCGCCATGGCTTCAGACGAGCAGTTCAGGCTCAAGCTTAAAGAAGGAGAATCCATAGCCTTCATAGGAGCGGAAGCCGGATTGGATTCTGAAGAGAAGCTGGTATTGGACCTGGATTGGACGGGACTTGCGATAGTGATGGATATCATGGGGGTCAACACCAGGGTAGGACTCGCCATGGACTTCTGGAAACCCGGGGAACCCGCTTCCAACTTCGGGGTTACCGGTGGCATAGGCCTCGACTGGACTCAGATAATCAGCCTGCTTGCCGTCGTCGAGACTTCGGGCAACGCTTTCATCCAGAAAACGGCCTCGGGTCTGACGGGTGCGCTCACGGCAAGGGTAGCGGCCAATACAGCCAAGCTGGCAATAGAGCTCGATACCGGAGCGATGTGGCCCGGCTTCGACAAATACCCCGCAAAGATGATAGGACAGTCCTCCTGGTCTGAGAAGGCCGACAAGATGGATTCCGGACAGGGCTGGCTTGAGCTCGCGTTCGCATTCCAAAGCTCGAAGGACAGGAAGGACTCGGTCAAGCTGTCCTATTCAAGGGACATCGCAGAGGAGCTCAACAGGTTCGACATAGGCTACAGCACCAGCTTCAGACCGGAAGGTACCGGCTTTACGATCGGCTTGTACACCGGTCTCGGCTTCGGTCAGCTGATACCGATACTCAACTCGGAATTCTTCGCCCAGTACGACATAACGGACGATATCGGCCTCATGGCGGCGTTGGGCGCACAGGGCGGACTGTATCCCATGGCATGGTTCAGGGGCAAGGCGTGGGCCGAGATAAACGAGGCGGCGATATTGGAACTGGAAGGAAAGACTCCGATAATCGTCCTGGACCCGTCCGCATCAAGGCTCTATCTCGAGGACCTTTCCAGGTTCATAAGCCTGGGCGTCACGTTCCCGAAGGCCATGATGAGCAAGGTGCTCTTGAAGTACGACTTCAACGAGCGGACCTTCGGCCTTGGATATTCGATGCAGTTCTAGTCAGGAGGTAATTGATGTCATCTACGCAAGTGCCTGAAGAAGCGCTTGAAATAGAAGTCCATGCCTCGCCCTCCGAGGATGCGAAGATCCTGGAGGGCGAAGCTTTGGAAGAAATCAAGGCAGAGGCAAAAGCAAAATCCGTCGTGCTGGACAAGGAATCTATAGCATACCTTGAGAAGCATCCCGCCAGGATCAGCTCGTTCATACTAAGGCTGGCCCTTCCTGCGATTGCGGACAATGTGCTGGCGACCGTAACCCAGATGGCCGACATGATAATGGTCGGAAGGCTAGGAGCCGTCGCAGTAGCTTCGGTGGGGCTGTCAAACCAACCGCTCTTCCTGATACAGGGCCTGTTCATGGGGATAGGCGTCGGTGTGACCGCCGTCGTAGCAAGGCTCTACGGGGCGGGGCGCAGGGACGAAGCGAACCACATGGCCCAGCAGTCCCTCATATTCGCCTTCATGCTGTCCGCGTTGCTCTGCGGTACTTGGTTCTTGTTCGTGCCGCAGGTGATCGAATTCATGGGCGCACAACCCGATGTCCTTAAGCTAGGGGTAGTCTATATGAGGACCATCGTCCCGGGCCTGTTCGTGCTGACACTCAACATGATGATGTCATCGGCTCTGAGGGGCGCGGGCGATACGAAATCCCCCATGGTCGCGAACGTCATGATCAACATGATCAACATATTCGGCAACTATGCGCTTATATTCGGACATTTCGGCCTGCCCGCGATGGGAGTGCAGGGGGCGGCCCTTTCCACCACGATATCAAGGGCTATCGGCACGTTCGTGCTCTTCTACATAATGACCCAGGGCAAAGGCGTCGTCCAGCTCAGGGTGTCTGACGGCTTCAAGCCTGACGTACATGCCATAAAGAGGGTCCTGAGGGTGGGCCTTCCCACGGCGGCCGAGAGGGTGAGCCTGAGCCTCGGCATCACTTTCTACACCAGGATAGTCGCATCCCTTGGCACGATGACCTATGCCGCGCACCAGATAGCTATCAACGCAGAACAGATATCTTACATGCCCGGTTTCGGTTTTGCCACCGCCGCCACGGCGCTGGTTGGACAGGCGCTGGGTGCGGGGAGCAAGAAGATGGCAGAGCGTGCCGGCTGGACGGCTTGGAAGATGGGGGCCGTGCTTTCCGGCATAATGGCAAGCGTGCTCCTGATCTGGCCGGAGCATCTGATCGGCCTGTACGTGGACGACCCCGAGATCATCCGACTCGGGGCGATGTGCCTTCGTATCATGGGATTGGTGCAGATCCCCATGTCCACGGGCTTTACGATCGTCGGGGCGCTCAGGGGCGCGGGCGACACGAAAGCGGTGCTCTTCCTTACGATGTCCTGCGTATGGTGCGTCCGCTTCGTAGGAAGCTGGTTCGCTGTCAGGGTTTTGGGACTGGGCCTTTTCGGGGCCTGGGCGGTGATGGCGCTCGACTGGTGCATGAGGGCCACGGTCTTCATGCTTAGGTGGAAGGCAGGTCATTGGAAGGAACGGAAAGTGTAAGAGCCGCATAGGACGCAGAAGGCGGAATATCCGAGAACTGACATGGACCGGACGCTTTGGGGGGCATATCACCCCGCGTCCGGTCCTTTCTTTTTGGGTTCACAAACCAATACCGGTTTGTGATATAGTAAGATAATCTTAGCATACCAACAGGAACGGCGTATGTGGTATGGAATATCATGTTTTGGGGCAATGAAGACAATTGGAGGTCATAGAAACTAATGGAAGATAAGTTAAAGAAGATAGGCATATTGACGGATACGGTATCGGACCTTCCGGACGACATCGCAGCGAAGTATGGCATAGAGGTGATACCTCTTAAAATCCATATAGACGACAAGACATACCTCGCCAAGAAGGACATAACGGACGAGCAGTTCTTCGAGATGCTCAGCAACACCAATACGGTCGCCAAGACCTCACAGCCCAGCCCTTACGAGTTCCAGGTTGCCTACGAGAAGATGCTGGATGCGTATGAGAGGGTCTTGTCCATACACGCGTCCACCGAATTGAGCGGGACATTCCAATCCGCCCAGATAGCCAAGGATACGCTGGAAGGGAAGCTATCCGATAGGATTACGCTCTTCGATACGGGGCAGGCATCGATGGGCGAAGGGCTAATCGTCGTGAAGGCAGCCGAGATGGCAGCGGCCGGAGAAGAGGAATCCAAGATAATCAAGGAGCTGGAGAGGATATCGAAGGTGATAAAGACCCGTTTCGTCCCGGACACCCTTAAGTACCTCGAAAGGGGCGGCAGGATAGGCAAGGCCAGCGCCTTCTTGGGCAACATCCTCAGCATAAAGCCCTTGCTGGGGGTGGATAAGATAGTATACCCGGTGGAAAAGGTCAGGGGTGGCAAGAACGTAGTGCCCAAGCTGCTCGAGCAGCTCGGATCCAGCCTTAAGGCGGCCGACAGGTTCCGCGCGTGCATACTAAGCTCCAACATGCCCGAGGAGGAAGAGCAGCTAAGGAAGGCAGTTTCCTCGGACGGCAGGGTAGTCGACATAATGGACGCGAAGCTGGGATCGGTCATAGGCTGCCATGTAGGGCCGAAGGTCATAGGCCTGGTCTGGTACACGCTCTAGAGAACCTTATGGCGGTCAAAACGATATGGACGGCGACCCGGAAGGCCGCCGTCTTTTTCACTCCCATCTGATTAACTCCTTGTTCCGGGATGCTTTCACTATGATCGATGGCAGAAGCGGTACGAAATCCCAAAAAGCCTGAGGGGCATCGTTCGGCTTCTTGATGTTGCCGACACTGAATATCCCTTACAATTAATATAGGTATAGGTGGTAATATGGAATCTAAAGAACGCATAGGAGCCAAAGAAGGATAAAATGCGAATAGCTGGGACGATGCAAGGCGCCGTGCCTATTTCGTGCCAAAATCCCGTTTAGGAGAATATCTTCCTGTAAAGGGAGCGTGTTAGTTAGCCGGAGTTATTA
>Ga0116177_10001400_pt1 | contig 17921 bp, 15 predicted proteins | sample AD_STIC10_MetaG_FD_89750 | JGI IMG/M metagenome (GOLD analysis project Ga0116177, IMG submission 89750) | Active sludge microbial communities of municipal wastewater-treating anaerobic digesters from USA - AD_STIC10_MetaG | ecosystem: Engineered > Bioreactor > Anaerobic > Digestate | place: USA... | reverse complement strand
CCGTCGGTGGTGTAGAGCAGGAAATCTGCGCCGGAGGAGGCGATGTCCGCCTTTTTGTCGGCGGCGACATAGCTGATTGTCGGGTCGGCCTGTTTCGCGCCGGAAGCGACGGCCGCGTAGACGCCGTCGGACCTCGCGCCGAGGACGAAGGCGTCGTAGATAAATCTGCCTTCGAGCAGCGCGCCGTTGATGCCTGCGGGGTTCTCCTTGACGAAGTAATCCTGCACCTTTTTGGGCTGGATGACGGCGTTTTTCTGCGTGATCAGGAAGTAGCACTGGGCGCCGTCCTTTTTGAGGTAGGTGTCGGGCACGACGACGACCTGCGCGCCCATAAAGGTGCCGAGCGCGCCCTTGGCGAGGATCTGTTTCCCGAGCGCCTCGACGCCGAGGAACTGGCTCGAGAGGCGCAGCTCGCCGAAGCAGGTCCAGCCGATGAAGATGTAGCGGTTTTCGGCGGGCACGTTTTTGTTGCTCATCGCGACCATGCCCTCGGAGATTTTTTCGGCGATGTCGTCGGAATCCGGAGCGGCGGAGAGGGCGAAGATCGTCCCGGCGCAGTCGATGAAGCGGCCGAGGGCGTACTGGTCCATCTCCGGGACGGCCTGCTCATTCATCTCGATGGCCAGCATCTTGGAGGCCTCCTTGCTGCCGACCTGCTCCGTGTTGTTGCCCTTGTCGATCGTGATGGAGAAGCTGCGGTCCTTTTTGAGCATCAGCTCCTGATAGGTGTCCTGAAGCTCGGTCGGCGCGCCGTAGCGGTTGACACCGGTGCGCTGGTAGTTGTTGAGGGCTTGAGTGACCGGGGTGTAGACGTTGAGCGTCTTGACGCCGGAGAAATCATAGTCCTTGCTGGTGGTGCCGTCGACCACGGATTTGATCGTAAAAGCGTTCGCGATCTCTTTCGCGTATTTGGTTGCAAGGTTTACTGCCATAGTTTTTCCTCCTGTCGATATGGTTTGTCGTTCGGGTGGATCGGGCGGATCGGGCGTTCGCCGTCACTCGTAGAGCAGCCCCTCGGCGAAGCCGTCGACCGGGCTTTCGGCGCAGCTGCTTTTGGCCGGGCCGACGGAGGTCTCGCGGAGCATCTTCTCGACGCGCAGGAGCCGCAGGTTCTTTTCGAGCCGGTCGTTCTCGAGCCGCAGATAGGCCTCCGTCGGGGTCTCTCCTTTTTCGACGGCCTCGGCGAGACCCTCGGGCAGGGGCTCGTTTTTGAATTTCGGGAAGCGCTCAAGGAACCGCAGCCACGGCAGGCCGCCGTCGTCGGAGAGGTTTTGCTCCGGCTCCGGGGGTTTCGCTTCCTTGCCGCCCACGGGGAATCCCTCCTCCGGGAAAATCTCCTCGTCGGTCATTAAAGTTTCATGTTCAGGCATCGTTTGTTTCTCCTTTCCCGCCGGCGTTTTCGATCGGACGGTTTACGGTGACCGGTTTGCCCACGGCGGGGCATTTGGGGTTGGCGCAGCAGTATTCCGCCGTGGAGCAGGGCTTGCCCCCGGCGTCGGCGCCGGGGCGGACATGCCGGATGCGCATCGCGGTTTTGCAGATGGAACAGAGCATGGGGATTCTCCTTTTCCTTAGCGACCGGCCGCCTCCGGGTCGGCCGTCCCTTTTTCTTTCAGAAGGGCGGCCTGCCGCTCCCGGAGCCCGGCGATCAGTTTGTTTTTGTTGTGGATGTATTTGTCGGGCACGCTTTCGAGGTAGGACACGGCGTCGGTCAGGACCCCGCTGCGGAAAAGGTTGTCCGCGGTCTGTACCTGCAAAAGCTCGCTCCAATAGTTCGCCTTGCCCACGTCGACCTTGAGGCCGAGGCCGTCGTAATCGACGAGGCCGAAATCCAGAAAGACCGAGGCGGGGCCGTCCCCGGGATCAAAGACGATCTCCCGCTCCCCGTAGCGGCAGCGCATCAGATCGAGCAGGATGCGCACGCTGTCCTCCCAAAACTGGTAGTAGGAGAGCCGTTGCAGCTCCAGCGGGGCGGCCGCGGCCTCCTGCACGGCGATGATGGCGGAGGTGTTCTCAGGCCGGACGTTCCCGAGCACCGCGTCGGAGGCGCCGAGGAAATCCCGCGAGTAGGCGATCGTGCGCTCCACGAGCTTCAGCACCTGATTGCTCATGTCCGCCGCGCGGAAGGAGGAGGCGATCGCCGTGTTCGGGTCGCCCGCGACGCCGATGGCCTGCCCGACCTTGTTGGTCCATTCGTGAATCTTCGTCATATCGTAAAAGAGCTTCGGGAAGGCGAGGCGCTTCTGGTGCTCCATCGCCATGGCCCAGAGCTTATTGACGAAGATCTGGTTCGGGATGAGGCCGGTCAGGGAGGCCCTGCCGTGGTAGCTGTTTTTGACCGGTTCCCAGTTCATCCACGCGACCGGGTAGAGCGAGAGCCCGGTCTCCGCGGGCGGGTGCACGAAGCAGTCCCGCGTAGTCCGGCAAAAACGCACGGTCCCGTCCTCTTTCCAGAGGCGGACGAGCTCGGTGCAGAGATCGTTTTCCGCGTCGTAGTCCTCGTTCATATACTGAGAGCGGGTATCCGGGCCGATGCTCGCCCAATCCGGGGAGCGGTTGGCCTTCGCCTCGGCGCGGACCTCCTCGGCGCTCCTGCGGCAGACCAGCAGCAGATAGGGCTGGTCCTGCACCTCTTTGTCGTAGGGGTTGCCGAAGAGGACCTTGGTGTTGTCGAGGTTTTCGAGCTTAATCTCGCCGTCGGCGCCGCCTTTGGGCAAAAAGTGGAAATAGAAGCAGCCGTCGCCGTCGACCGCGCAGTTGCGCAGCATGTCGCGGGCGAATGTTTTGGCCTTCGTGGTTTCGATGACATGGTCGATCTCGCCGGTCAGGACGTCGGAGGTGAACGCGTTGTCGTCGGTGCGGCGTGCCGGGGTGAGGGACACTGCCACGTCGTCGGACACGATGGTGGCGATAAAGTAGGCCACCACCCGCTTGAGAAAATTGAGCACCGGCTTTTCGAGGTCCGGCGCGTGCACGCCCTTCCACTGATCCCCGATGTAGAAATCCTCGTTCTTCCGGACGTTGTCGTAGAGGCCGATCGCCCGGTTGTAGCCGTCCGCGCGGAGGTATTCCTCCCAGACCGTACCGGGCGTAATCCTGTTGTTCAAATCACCATCTCCTTACTTGTGTTTCGCCCGGAAGGGGAGGGCTCAGTCCTCCGGTTCCGGGCAGCCGTCATAGCCGAAAAGCGCCTCGTACTGCCTGCGCAGCTCAGGGGAGAGCGCTTCGCCGTCCGCGGGAGCCGCCCTCCCGGCTCTTTTTTTCGGCGATGAGAGCAGGATGCCGCAGAGCATCCCGAGCGCGAAACAGAGTGCTTCCGTTTTGCACCGCCTCCTTTCTTTTCCGGGGAGAGCGTCCCTGCCGGCCAAAAAATCAGATGGTTGGGACCGCTCCGGGGCTGCCCTCCCGTCGGCAGGGCCAGCGTAACGCCCGGAAACGGCCCGTTCTGATGGACTTATTTCTCCGGGCGTTTCAGCGCGCCGAGGTGGTAGGCCGCCTCCCGGCGAAAGCCCGGAACTGGCGACAAAGAACGATTTCCCTGAGCGCGCCGGTCAAAAAGCCCCCCGGCGGGCTTATTTTTTCTCCGGCCGTTTCAGCGCGCCGAGGTTGTAGGCCACCTCCCGGCAAAAGTCGCGCCGGTACTGATAAAACTTGTTTTCGCCGCACCAGCATTCCCCCATATAGCAGTAGGGGATCTCCTCGGTCAGGGAATCCAGCACTTTCCTGCGGAGCTCCATGCGGATCTTGTCGTCCGCGATGTCCGCGCCCACCGTGAGCATGGCCTGCTCGACCGCATGGGTCAGGTGCTCGTCGAAGACAAGCCCCGTGCTCAAATAGCGCTGCTTTCTCGGCCCGTAGCCGCGGATCACGGCGAGCGCCAGCTGCTTGAGATCGCACGGCAGCGGCGGGTTTTTTAATCTCCGGCGCAGATAGGCCGGGTCCCGGCCGGGGCGGCCGGATGTTTGGTCCATAAAGCTCATGTTCTGTCCTTCTTCCGTCCTTTTTTCGCGCGAGGCCGCGCGTTACCCCGCGCGGGCCGCTTTTGCCGGGCAAGTCCGCCGCGGCGCGCCTAAAAAGTGTTTTCCTATAAAATCCGGCCGCCTCTCCGGGCCGGACGGTCAGTCCGCGCGGCCGTAGCGCATCAGCAGGTCGGCCTGCTCCCCGAAGTCGTCTTCGGCGAGTTTTAAGTCCGGCGCGGGCCTGCCGGCGATAAAATAGCGGATGGCGTCCGACGCGTGCGTGAGCTCGTGCGGCTCGGGCGCGACGTCGCTGGGATCGGCGGGGTCGATCAGGAGGCCCGGCATCGTGCGGATCAGATTCCGGCAGCAGGGGAAGACCTGTAAAGAGGGGGTGACGTTCCCGAGCTCGTCCGGCACCGGGCGCAGCCATTCCCGCAGCGCGAGCCAGCCGGCCACGCGGCCGTTCTCCGCCTTGGAGAGGAAGATGCCGCGCTCGGCGAAGAGCTCCGCGACGCTTTTGCCGGTGTCCTGCCGCCGGTTCCACATGTCGGGCGGGGCCATCGAGCAGTAGACCGGCTCCTTCGTGTTTTGCAAAATTAACTCCGCGGCCCGGCTGATGATGAGGCCGCTCTGGTAGACCTCCCGGTAGACGTAGGCGCGCCCCTCGGGGGCCATGGCGATCCAGTAGCCGGCCAGCATGTCGAGGCCGTAATCCATCGTGAAATAGCGCCGCCACTCCGCCGGAATCGAAAAGGGCGCACAGACGTGGAGGTCCCGCCGCCACTCGGTGAAGTACTGCCCCTCGAAGATATCCCAGTCCCCGTCGAGCAGGGCGCGCTGCTCCTTCTCCGGCAGGTTTCGAAGCCGCTTGAGGTAGCCGGGATCCTTCTCCATCAAAAAGCAGTTGTCCCGCGCCTTTGCCGGAATGAAGAGCCGCGTCCCCGCGCCGCAGTCGTGCACGACCCCCGCCTCCCCGATGTCGAGGAAGCGCGCCTTGACCCAGTGGTGTCCCACGCCGCCCGGGTTCGCGCTGGAGCGCACGGATTTCGGGAAATCGTTGGCGCCGCGGAGCCTTGAGATCAGGTAGAGATACATCCCCTCGGTGAAATGCGTCAACTCGTCGAAGCGGATCACGTCGTATTCGGAGGACTGGTAGCGGTAGACGTCGCTCTCGCTGTCGCAGTAGCCGAAGTCGACGACCGAGCCGCCCCGGAATTTCCCGGTGTGCTTCGCGGCGTTGTAGCGGTAGACCTCCTGCGGGTAGAGCTCGAGCGACACCCGAATCAGCGATTTCTCAAGCTCGGGGTAGGTCCTGCGCAGGATGAGCTGCTTGCTCTTGGGGTAGCGCAGGGCGTAGACCAAGGCGTCCGCGAGCTGGCCCCAGCTCTTTCCGCCGCCGGCCGCGCCGCCGAAGAGCACCTCGTCCGCCTGCGCCTTCAAAAACCGCATCTGCTTCTCCGTCAGCGAAAGCTCAAGGCCCCTCATCCGCGTCCCCCCTGATCCGGACCTCGAGCCGGAAGCCGTCGTCCCCGGCCGCCTCCTTCTCCCCGATCCCAAGATATTTGCAGAGCAGCTCCAGCGCCTTCATCTTCTCGGCCGCCTTGAGCCCGCCCTCCGCCTCCGGCGGGGAGAAGGCCATTTTCGCGATCTCCTCTAAGATCGCCTTTTCCGTCGGTTTCCGTTTGCCCATGTGTTACGCCTCCGTAGTTGCGGCAATAGAACATATGTTCTATTGCAAATTTTGCGGGGATCGGGTCCTCCTCCGGCGGGAAATCGCGCAAGACGATTTCCCGTTTTTCCTCCGGGAGAAGAGGCGCTTCGTCCCATGGTAAAACTTTTAAATTAGCTTTTCCCAAAAATTTTACCTCCTAACTCTTGACTATACGAAGAAAAAATTCTAAAATAGAATTGTAAAAGAACCGAATATCTCGGAATCCCGGACACGGATTCAGTATAACAAGAAAAAATTCTTCAGTCAATGAGAAAATAAGATAATTTTCTTCGTCCGTCAAAACAGTCACAACGAATATTTTCACCGAGGGGAGGGTCATCAGGATGGAATTATTGGAACGGATTAAAATTCTTGCGGTGGAGAAGGGCGTTTCCCTCGCAAAAATGGAGCGGGAGTGCGGTTTTTCTAAAAATTCCGTGATGAAATGGGATAAGAGCATCCCATCGGGGGAGAAACTTCTTCAGGCGGCGCGCTATTTTGGGGTTTCCGCGGATTATCTGCTCGGCAACAGCAAATGCCGCGTGACCTCCAGCGTGGAGCTTCCGGACATCTATTTTCATTTTTTAAAGGGCGCGCAGGAGCTCAATTTGACCGAGAGCGACATGGAGCTTTTGCTCGATATCGCGAGCCGTTTCAAAAAGGAGGATGTCCGTTGAGCGGTTTTATCGACAAAGCGGAGCTGTACCGCCTTGTGGACGAGCGGCGGGCGGCTCTCTCCATCCGCGGCCCGGCGGACCCGTACCAGCTGGCGGAGCGTCTGGGCATCGCGGTGTCTTGTTATGCGTTTGAGTCCCGGCGTCTCTCCGGTTTTTTGATGCGGGGGGAGCGCCATTCCGAGATCGTCCTCAACGCCGCGGGGGGGCCCGAGAGCCGTCGCTTTACGGTCGCGCATGAGCTGATCCATTACCTGCTGCACAGCGGCGGGCAGTTTCTCTGCGAAAACACCGGCGTCTCGCAGGGGGCCGTCGGCGCGCTGGAGTGGCAGGCCAATCAGGGCGCGGCGGAGCTGCTGATGCCGTACCGCGTCTTCCTTCCTTTCGTTAAGAACATACGTTCTATCCTGCTTTCGGACGAGAGGCGCGCCTTCCGCCTGATCGCGAAGGAGTTTTCGGTCGGCCCATCCACGGCGCGGCTGCGCCTGCGGGACCTCGCGCCGGAGTTTGAGCAGTACTGCTCCGGCGTCCCGCTCGAGGAGCTGCAAATCGTCGCCGCATCCAAGGCGAAAACGGCCTCCCGGTCGATCGACGTCTGAGGCGGCGGCCTGAGGCCGCGGGCGCCTTTTCCAGCCGGGAGGCCGACAGACGGCTTTCCTCCGGCCCTCCGGTCGGTCGGCCGGGGAGCGGCGGTTTCACTGTCCGGCGGCCCCGCAGTCCCACAGCCCTGCAATGCTGCGGCCCCGCAGCGGGGAGAAACGTCTCTGTCCGTCTATTGTTTTAGGCCTGCGAAACATGGGATTCTGATGATCCCGGCGGCATGGGGCCGCGGGGCGTTTTTCCCCATATCTCAAATTTTTCCGGCCGGGAGGCCGGGCACCAACTTTCCTCCGCCCTCCGGGGCGCAAAAAAGCGTGGCAGGGGCCCCGTGCCCCCGGGGGCAACCCTCTCCGAATGGCGGCGCGGAGAACCCCATCCTCCGCTCCCGATCCGGGCTTTCGACCTCCAAATTGCAAAACATCTTTCCCCGGCGGCCCGGTTTTCCGGCCGAGAGGCCGGGCACCAACTTTCCTCCGCCCCTCCGGGGCGCAAAAAAAGCAGGACAAGCGGATTTCGCTTGCCCTGCTTTTTATTTAGATTCCGTTTTCCGGTTCGGCCTGCGGGCTCGCCGTCTCCTCGGCGGAAGCGGTTTCGTCCGCGGCGGCGGGGATATTTTCCGAAGAATCAGTTTCCGGAGCGCTCCCCTCCGGTTTGAGCGCGGAGAGGGCCTCGACCGTTTCGCCCGCGTCGGCCGTGTCGGCCGGTTTCGGGGGTTCCGGCAGCTCTCTGCCCTCCATGATGGCCTTAAACAGCTCGCCGTCGATCTTTTCCCGCTCCATCAGCAGGTTCGCGAGGGCCTCGAGCTTGTCCCGATGCTGTTCGAGGATGACCTTCGCCTGATCGTAGGCGTTGTCGATGAAGCTGCGGATCTCGGCGTCGATGTCGGAGGCGACCTCGTCGGAGTAGCGTCTTCCCTGAGAGAAGTCGCGGCCGAGGAAGATCTCGTTCTCGTCGGAGCCGTAGACCATCGGGCCGAGCTTCTCGCTGAAGCCGTACCGCATGACCATGTTCCGCGCGAGGGAGGTGGCGCGCTCGATGTCGTTGGAGGCGCCGGTGGAGATATCGCCAAAGACGATCTGCTCCGCGACGCGGCCGCCGAGCAGGGTGCAGAGCTCCTCCTCCATAAACCGGCGGGTGATATAGTTGCGGTCCTCGGAGGGCAGGCTCATGGTATAGCCGCCCGCGTAGCCGCGCGGGACGATGGAGATCTCGTGCACGGCGTCCTGCGTCGCGCAGAAGAAGGTGACGATCGCGTGGCCGGCCTCGTGGTAGGCGGTGAGGCGCTTATCTTTTTCGCTGACCTTGTGAGAGCGTTTCTCCGGCCCGGCGACGACCTTGATGGTGGCGTCGCCGATCTCGGCCATGGTGATCGCCTTTTTCCCGCGGCGGGCGGCAAGGAGCGCGGCCTCGTTGGCGAGGTTCTCCAGATCGGCCCCGGTGAAGCCCACCGTGGACTTCGCGATGACCGCGAGATCCACGTCCGGCCCGACCGGTTTGTTGCGGGTATGAATTCTCAAAATAGCCTCCCGGCCGATGACGTCCGGCAGGCCGACCATGACCTGACGGTCAAAGCGGCCCGGGCGCAGCAGCGCCGGGTCGAGGATGTCGGCGCGGTTGGTCGCCGCGATGACGATGATGCCGGTGTTGGCGCCAAAGCCGTCCATCTCGACGAGCAGCTGGTTGAGCGTCTGTTCGCGCTCGTCGTGGCCGCCGCCGAGGCCCGCGCCCCTGTGCCGGCCGACGGCGTCGATCTCGTCGATAAAGACGATGGAGGGCGCGTTCTTTTTGGCTTGGTCAAACAGGTCGCGGACGCGCGAGGCGCCCACGCCGACGAACATCTCCACAAAATCCGAGCCGGAGATCGAGAAAAACGGCACGCCGGCCTCTCCCGCGACGGCCCTCGCCATCAGCGTCTTGCCGGTGCCGGGCGGGCCGACCAGCAGCACGCCCTTGGGGATTCTCGCGCCGAGGGTGTTGAACTGGTCGGGGCTTTTGAGAAATTCCACGATCTCCTGCAATTCCTCTTTCTCCTCGTCGCAGCCCGCGACGTCGGCGAAGGTGGTCCTGCGGGCCTCGTCGGTGACCTTATATTTGGCCTTCGCGAAATTCATGACCTTGCCGCCGCCCGCCTGCCGCATCATGTAGATCCAAAACACGGCCATCGCGCCGACGAGCAAAACCGTGGGCAGAATCGAGAACCACCACGGCGTCTCGTCCACCGGCAGATAGTCCTGCTGCATCTTGGAGGCGGGCCATTCCGGGTGCCGCTCCTCGATGCCGCGGATGTCGTCAAGAAAGACGCTGACGTTCGGCACGGTGTAGGAGATCTCCTCTTTGGCGTCCGCCGGTTTGAGGGTCATCTCGCCGGTGCCGAGATCGAGCGTATAGCGCTCGACGTTTCCGCTGTCAAAATAATCGAGGATCTCGTAATATTTGTAGGATGTGACCTCGGGCGTTTTCATGTTGGAAAACAGCACGGTCGCCAGAATGACGGCAAGCCCGATGGCCGCGTAAGAGATAACGCCCTTCCATTTGTTGCTCAAGGAATCAACTCCGATAAATTATTTTTTCGAATAGACTTCGGGCTTCAGCACGCCGACGTAGGGCAGGTTGCGGTATTTCTGGTTGTAGTCCATACCGTAGCCGACCACGTATTTGTCCGGGACGACGAAGCAGCTGTAATCCGGCTTGATGTCCACCTGACGGCGGTCGGGCTTGTCGAGCAGGGTGGCGATCCGGATCCCGCTGACGTTGCGCTGCCGGATGATGTTGGTCAGATAGGAAAGCGTGAGCCCGCTGTCGAGAATATCCTCCACGATCAGCACGTCGTAGCCGGAAAGGTCGTGATCCAGATCCTTGATGATCTTGACGACGCCGCTGGTTTTAATCCCCGAGTTGTAACTGGAGACGGACATAAAGTCGATCGAAACCGGAATCGTGATGGCGCGCAGCAGATCCGCCATAAAGATGACGGAGCCCTTGAGCACGCCCACCATGATGAGATTTTTGCCTTCGTAGTCCGAACTGATCTGGCGGCCGAGTTTTTTGACCGCCTTGGCCAGCTCCTGCTCGGGGAGAAGAATCTCCTCGATATCGTCTTTCATGCATTCTTTCATTTTCACAACATCCCCCAATTTTTTTCTTTTTGCGTCAGCGGCGCGAGGTCTTTATTACTGCGACGGTTCCGGTCTCCTCCGTGATCTTGGCGCGCCGGTCGGCGCCGAATCCCTCGACCCAGAGGACCCCGTCGTCGTCCGCAATTACGGCGACGGTTTTCCGCAGATGAACCGGGACTTTCGTCTCATTAAAAAGTTTTTTCAGCGTCTTGGTGCAGCCGGTCAGGTTAATCTGGTCGCCCTCTCTGCGCGACCGAATTACCGCGACGCCATGAATTTTATCATAATCAAATGCATTTTTCAAAACATATTGATGAAATTCGTGTGAATTTTTAAAACAGAAGGCGTCCAATATGTGGCATTCGGCAAATTTGCCGGAAAGGAGCTCGGCGATCCCCTCCGAAAACGGCGACGGCGTGATCGCCTCGGCGGGGCGTTTGTCCTCCCGGCAGACGAGCCCGCCCTTTTGGACGAAGTAGGCGTCCTTGGCGAGCTCCAGTTTAAAGTCCTCTTTTCCGAAATGCTCCGCGATCCAGACGATGTGCTCATACTCGCAGGGGAAGCCGAAGCGCCGCAGCATCTTGGCCGCCGCGCGGGTCTTGAGCGCCGGTTCCGCGAGGGCCAAGGTCTCGCCGTCGAAGCCGGTCGGGATCTCGGCGGTATCGAGCAGCTCGTCGGAGAGGTCGTCCAGAAAATCCCGATCCTGCCGCAGCTGGTCCGTCATGCGCAGAAACGCCCGCTCAAAGGAGGGGTTGATCTCCATCAGGACGGGGACGGCGCTGTGCCGGATGCGGTTTCGGGCGTAGTTGTCGGCCAGATTGGAGCTGTCGGTGATGTAGGGGATGCCCTGCTCCGCGCAGAACGCCTCGATCTGGTTGCGCGTCGTCTCGATCAGCGGCCGGATGATGTCGCCGCGGACGGGCGGGATCCCGCACAGGCCCGAGAGCCCGGTGCCCCTCGCCATATTGAAAAGAAACGTCTCGGCGCAGTCGGAGAGGGTGTGCGCGGTGGCAATCTTCGTCCCTTTCCCCATGCGCTTGGCGCAGTGCTCAAAAAACTGGTAGCGCAGCTCCCGGCCCGCCTCCTCCTCGCAGAGGCGGTGCTCCTCGGCGTAGGCGCGGACGTCCGCGTTCATGACGTGCAGCTTGATGCCGTACTCGCGGCACATCGACCGCACAAAGCGCTCGTCCCGCAGGCTTTCGGGGCCGCGCAGGTTGTGGTTCACGTGGGCGGCCTCAAGCGTGAGGCCCCACTGCGTCGAGAGAAAGCTCATCAGGTGCAGCAGCACGGAGGAGTCGCAGCCGCCGGAGACGCCGAGCAGCACCTTCTCGCCGGGTTGCAGCATCTCGTATTTGGAGACGGTCTCTTTGACCTTGTCGAGGGTCAGTTTCGGGAATCGGGCGCCGTCCTGAAGCTCCATTGCATGCCGTCCTTTCTTATGAAAAATGATCGTCCCGCAGTGTTTCGCGGGAAAATAAATCCGGCGGCCGCTCGGCCGTCCCGGGTTCCCCGCGATATCGAAAAAATGGGATTTTATCAACGCTCCGCCCCGGCGGAACCGAAAGCCACCGGTCTCGCCGTGGCGACTTTTATGCAGCCCAATGCGGGGTCGCGGCTCAACCGTTTTCGGACTTAAAAAGCTCAAGGGAATAGAATCTCGTAAACTGCCCGTCCCGGCGGAACCGAAAGCCGCCGGTCTTGTCGTGGCGACTTTTATGTAACCCAATGCGGGGCCGCAATTCAGCCGTTTTCGGACTTAAAAAGCTCAAGGGAATAGAATCTCGTAAACTGCCCGTCCCAGCGGAGCTTAAAGGTGCCGGTCTCGCCGTGGCGGTTTTTTTCCACCATGCACTCCGAGATGTCCTCCTCCGGCGCGGGCTTGCCCTCCTGCGTGGCGTAATAGGATTCCCGGTAGAGAAACATGACCACGTCCGCGTCCTGCTCGATGGAGCCGGATTCGCGCAGGTCGGAGAGCATCGGCCGGTGCTCGGAGCGGGACTCCGTCGCGCGGGAGAGCTGAGAGAGCACCATCACGGGCACGTTGAGTTCCTTGGCCATCAGTTTGAGGTTTCTCGTCATCTCCGAGACCTCCTGCACGCGGTTGTCCGACCGCCTGCCGGAGGACATCAGCTGTAAGTAGTCCACGATCACAAGGTCGAGATCGCGCACCCGCCGGAGCCTTGCCTTGATCTCCGGCACCGTGGAGCCGGCCGCGTCATCGATGAGGATCGGCGCCGCGGAGAGGATCTGCGCGGATTCCGCGAGGCGCATCCAGTCGCTCTGGCCGAGCTCGCCGGTGCGCAGCAGGCGGCTCTCCACGCGCGCCTCGGAGGACAGCAGCCGCGAGGTGATCTGCTCCTTCGACATCTCGAGGGAGAAGATGGCGACCTTCTTTTTCTGCTTGAGCGCGACGTTCGCGGCGATGTTGAGCGCGAAGCTCGTCTTGCCCATGCCGGGGCGCGCGGCCAGCAGGATCAGGTCCGTGGGGTTGAAGCCGTTGACGATGGCGTCGAGGGCGGCGTATCCGCTGCGCAGGCCGGCGTATTTGTCCCGGTCGGGGCCGGAGAGCTTTTGCAGCCGGTCGTAGGTTTCATAGATGACGTCCCGCACCGGGACAAGGCCCTTGGCCTCGCGCCCCTGCCGGATGTCGTAGATGGTCTGCTCGGCGGAATCCAAAAGGACCCTGCCCTCGCAGCCGCTCTCCTTCGCCTCATTGAGGATATCTCCGGCCGCGGTGATCAGGCCGCGCACGAGCTGCTTGTCGAGCAGGATGTCGATATAGGCGCCGAGGTTGCGCACCGAGGGCACGATGTCGGTCAGATGCGAAAAATAGACCTTCGCGTCCTGTTCGTTCTGAAAGACCTCGTCCTCTTTGGCCGCCTCGAGCAGCGTGATGAAATCCACCGGCTCCCCGGAGGTGAACATCCGGATCATGAGGGTGAAGATCGCCCGGTGCTGCGGGCGATAGAAGCTCTCCGGCTTCAGCTTGTCGATCAGCTCCGGCAGGCAGCCCGGTTCCACCAGCACGGCGCCCAGAACGCTCTGTTCCGCCTCGAGGCTATATGGCATTTCCATGCCGAGGAGGTAGGAAGAATCCCTCTCCATAGAAGCTCACCTCAATCTCATCCCGATGGGAGACTCAGCTTTCCACAACCAAAACATAGATGCTCGCGCTGACGCCGGAGCCGAGCTTGACCTCGGCCGTGTAGGTGCCGAACGCCTTGATCTCGCTCTCCAAAACGATCTTTCTGCGGTCGATCTCGACGCCGTATTGCTCTTTGAGCCCGGCGGCGACCTCCGCGGCCGTGACGGAGCCGAACAGTTTCCCGCCCACCCCGGCGCGCTCCACCCTGCGGACCGTTTTTTCGTTGAGCTCGGCGGCGATCTCCCGCGCCCTCTGCTTTTCGAGCTCGATCTTCCGGGCGGCGGCGTCCTCCTTGGCCTTGAGCTCGGCGAGCGCCTGCGGCGTCGCCTCAATCACGAGCTTTTTGGGGATCAGGTAGTTGCGGGCGTAGCCGTCGGACACGTTCGTCAGTTCTCCTTTTTTGCCGGAGCCCTTGACGTCCTCGATAAAAATTACTTTCATGGGTATTCGCTCCTTTCAGAGTAAATCGTTTTGGTTACCGCGCTTGCGGCGGGAGTTTGTCCCCTCCGGCGTTCGCCGGAAAGGGGACGGGGGGCGGTTTCCGGCGGAGCCCCTTTTTGCCGAATCAAACGGCGGAAGGGGAGGCCGGGCCGGGGGAATTTATGCTTACGGCCGCGGGCCGTCGGGCGGGGCCGCGGGCTCCGCGCCCTCCGCGTGGCCGGAGGCGTTGTCGTAATAGTCGTCGATGGACTGGTAGAGGGCGGAGAGCGCCTCCTCCGGCAAGATGTCCTTCATCTGCGCGCCGGCCATGGTCTGATGCCCGCCGCCGCCCAAGGCCTCCAAGATGACCTGCACGTTCATCGCGCCGAGGGAGCGCCCGGAGATCGAGGTTCCGTCGCCGGTCGAAAACAGGACGAACGAGGCGTTGGCGCCCTCGATCGTCAAGAGCTCGTCGGCGGCCTGCGGGGCCACGAGCGCGACGTCCGGGTAGGGCTTCGCGATGGCCACGGCGCAGCCCCGGTAGAGCTCCGCGCCGGCGACCACCTCGGAGCGCTCGCGGTATTCCTCGAGCGTGCCGGAGAATAGGAGCTTGACCGCCACGGGGTCCGCGCCCTGCCGGCGCAGGTAGGCGGCGGCCTCGAAGCATCTCGCCCCGGCCCGCACCGTGAAGCTTCTGGTGTCCAGCATGATGCCGGAAAGCAGGGCCTCGGCCTCGGGCTTGGTGGGCCGGCACGCGTCCGGGAAATATTGGAGCAGCTCCGTCACCATCTCGCAGGTGGAGGAGGAGTGGGGTTCGTGATAAAAAATCACCGCGTTGTCGATGTTGCCGAGCATACGGCGGTGGTGGTCGATGACGACCACGTTGCGGCAGGCGGAGTAGACCTCCGGAGACTCGAGGATATGCCGGACGTGCGTGTCCACGATGATGAGCAGGGTGTCCGGGCCGATCTTGTCGAGGGCCTCCTCCGGCGGGACAAACAGGCCGAGGTCGCCGTTCTTTTCGTAGCGGTGCACGAGCGGCATCGCGAGGCAGGTCTTGCGGTTGAGCACGATGCGCACCGGTTTGCCCATCAGCCGGACCGCGCCGGCCATGCCGATCGCCGCGCCGACGCAGTCGAGGTCGCCGGAGCGGTGCCCCATGACAAGGATGTTTTCGCTCGAGCCGATCAGGTCGACCAGAGCGGCCGCCACGATCCTTGTCTTGACTTTCGTGCGCTTTTCCACGCCCTTTGCGAAGCCGCCGTAAAATTCGTAGCCGGACAGATCGCGCACGGTGGCCTGATCGCCGCCTCTGCCGAGGGACATCTCCAGCGCCTGCGAGGAGGCGGTCTGCAGCTCCGGCAGTGTCGAATACCCGCGCCCCACGCCGATCGAGAGCGTCACGGGCAGCCCGTCGGAGGTGACGATCGCCCGCGCCTTGTCAAGGATGGTGAAGCGCTCCGCGATCAGTTTCGCGAGATGCTGCTCCTCCATCACGGCGATGAAGCGGTTGCCGTCGGCCTTTTTGAGCATCGAGGACGTGCTCAGGGCAAACTGCTCGAACATGCTCTCCACTTCGCCCATGATCCGGCTGCGCTCGCTCTCCTTGCAGTTCGCGAAGAGGTCCTCCAGATTGTCCATCACGATCATGAGCACGGCGGGGTGGGTGTCTTTGTAGAGTTTCCCGATGCGCTTCTCCTCGGTGCGGTCGATAAAATAGTGGAAGACGAGCCCCGCGCCGGGGTCCTCGCTGCGAAAGACCTCGTAATGCCGGTCGCCAATCGCGGCCATCCGGCTGTCGAGGAAAGGGGAGTCCTCGGTCAGCACCGGCGAGAGGTCGCCGATGTCCGTACCGAAAAGCTCGTTTTCGCTGGGCACGGTTTTTTGGAAATTCTGGCTGTACCAGAGGACAACGCCCTTTTTGTCGGTCACGAGCACCGGCAAAGGAAACGCCTCGAGCGCGGTCCGGTCGGGGGAGGAGAGCTTCGCCGCGACCGCCTCCAAAAAGAGGCGCGCCTCTTTTCTCGAGCGAAACACCCGCAGCGCGATCAGGGCGCCGACGACGGCCGTGATAACGAGCTCCGTCGCGAAGGCCGCCCAGTCGTAAAAGGCCGTCACCGCGGCGAAACCGCAGGCGAGCAAAAACAGCGTCAGCAGCGCGGGCCCCATGAAGCCGAGCCTCTTTTTCACGACGCCACCTCCTTCCGATGGAATTCCCTGTATATTTTATTATTATATCAGAACAAAAAAATGATTACAATACCCGCGTCCCCTTTCGGGGGCCCATAAATCCGCGCGGTCTTCGCGATTCCGGAAAGATTGGGCCGAGAAAAAAACACGCGCGCCCCGCTCATCACCCTAACCGGGCGGAAAGCCGGGGCAAAAAAAGGGAAGCGCACGGCGGCGCTTCCCGATTTTTTCGCTTATTTTCAGACGGCGGCCTTCGCGATCTCCTCGATGATCGGCAAGACCATCGGCGAGCGCTTCGTGAGGCCGAACAGGTAGCTCCCGACCGCGTCCTTGATCTTCGTTTTAAGGTTCTGCCAGTCGCGCTTGTTGTCGGAGACGCTCGCCTCGACGGTTTTGCGCGCGATCTGCCTTGCCGCCTCGAGCATATCCTCGGCCTCGCGCACATAGACGAAGCCGCGGGAGACGATGTCCGGCCCGGCGAGGATGTCCCCGGTGTCGCGGTCGAGCGTGAGGGTGACGATGATCAGGCCGTCCTCCCCGAGGCGCTTTCTGTCGCGCAGCACCACGCTGCCGACGTCGCCGACCCCGAGGCCGTCCACAAGGATGGCCCCCGCGGACACGGTGGAGGTGGCGATGATGCCCGCCTCGTTGACCTCGATCACGCGCCCGATCTCCGGGATCATGACGTTCTCCGGCGGCATGCCCATGCTCATGGCGAGCTCGGCGTGCTTTTTAAGGTGCTTATACTCGCCGTGGACGGGGATGAAGAAACGCGGCTTTGTGAGCGCGAGCATCAGCTTTTCCTCGTCTTGGCAGGCGTGCCCGGAGACGTGGATCTGGCTGTAACGCTCATAGACGACCTCTGCGCCGAGGCGCATCAGCTCGTTGACAACCCGCCCGACGTCTTTCTCGTTGCCGGGGATCGGGTAGGCGGAGATGATGACGAGGTCGCGGGAGGTGATGTTGATTTTGCGGTGGTCGCCCATGGCCATCCTCGTCAGGGCGGCCATGGTCTCGCCTTGGCTGCCGGTGGTGACGATGACCGCTTGGTTTTCCGGCAGGCGGCAGACGGTGTCGAGCGAGACGACGGTCCCCTCCGGCGCGTCCAGATAGCCCATCTCGAGCGCCTTGGCGGAGATCTGCTCCATGCTGCGTCCGACGACCGCGACCTTTCTGCCGAAGCGGACGGCGGAGTCGATCGCGAGCTGCACCCGGTGGACGTTGCTCGAGAACGTCGCGACCAAAATCCTGTGGTCGCCGGCGTTTTTAAACAGCAGGTCGAAGGACTCCCCGACGGTGCGCTCGCTCGGCGTGTAGCCGGGGCGCTCCGCGTTGGTGGAGTCGGAGAGCAGGGCCAAAACGCCCTTGCTGCCGAGTTCGCCGAAGCGGGCGAGGTCGATGATCTCGTCGTTGGTGGGCGTATAGTCCACCTTAAAGTCCCCGGTCTCGATGACGATGCCGGCGGGCGTGTGCAGGGCGAGCGCGCAGGAATCCGGGATGGAGTGGTTGACGTGAATAAATTCGACGTTCATGCAGCCCAGCGTGACGGTATCCCGCGGCTTTACGACGTTGAGGAGCGCTTTATTGAGCAGGCCCTTTTCGGCGAGCTTGCCCTCGATCAGCGCGATCGTGAAGCGCGTCGCGTAGATCGGGATATTCAGCTTTTGGAGCAGGTAGGGGATGCCGCCGATGTGGTCCTCGTGCCCGTGCGTGACGACGAGGCCGCGGATCCGGTCGCGGTTCTCCTCCAGATAGGTGAAATCCGGGATGACCAGATCGACGCCCAGCATCTCGTCGCCCGGGAAGGCGAGCCCGCAGTCCACGATCACGATGTCGTCGCCGTACTCAAAGGCCGTGATATTTTTGCCGATCTCGCCCAAGCCCCCGAGCGGGATGATTTTGAGCGGCGGAAGTTTGGCGGTTTTGGAGGGGCGGCCGCGCTTCTTTTGGTTCCAGCCCACCGGGGAATCGGGTTTCCAGTCCGCGGGGGCGCGGTTGAAGAGGCCCTCGCGGGGCGCGTTTTTCGCATGGCCGCCGGAGGCGCCGTTTTGAGGGTTCGGGTTTCTTTTTTGATCCCCGGGATTCCCTCTTTGGGCGTTCTGGTTT
>Ga0116177_10001394_pt1 | contig 17940 bp, 20 predicted proteins | sample AD_STIC10_MetaG_FD_89750 | JGI IMG/M metagenome (GOLD analysis project Ga0116177, IMG submission 89750) | Active sludge microbial communities of municipal wastewater-treating anaerobic digesters from USA - AD_STIC10_MetaG | ecosystem: Engineered > Bioreactor > Anaerobic > Digestate | place: USA... | reverse complement strand
TTAAGGGCACAAAAACCAATTTATTATGATGTTGAAATGAATTTAAAACTCCATTTACAAATACTGAGTCAATAACCATATAAGTTTGACCAGTAACAATTGTATCTATTAAGTCTACAACAAATGTATCTATACTTGTTGCAGACACACTAGCATTTATTATTACATTTCCACTAATTTCTGTTGTTGAGTTGCTGATTTGCAAGTCTAAAATGTACTGCTTCACATCGTATTTGTTTTCCAAAATGTGTTGCGAAAAAACAATTTGAGTAAATACAATTAGAAATGTCACTGTTAAAATTAATGTTTTTTTCATGTTGTATGTTTTTTTTTATTGCCCGCTAACGGTTTGCAGCTATATCCAGTAGCCGTTTTGCGGGCTTTGTCATTGTCCACCGCTACAAATTTTCTTAGGAGCTCTACTGTTTCAATTTGCTCTTTCATAGGCTATTGGATATAGTTGCTGTTAGGCGGTCGTAGTTTTGGCAATTGTTTTTAATCATTTTTTGACTGACATGCTTGTATAAAAACTTATTTCAATACTTTACCAGTCCTGTCTATTTTAAGTAATTTACCTTTTAATTCAACCACGACAGATCCTTGTTCAAATGTTGAAACCCAACTCACTCTATCATACTTCAAAGGAATGACTTCTTTACCTGTTTTATCAATAAATCCCCATTTTGAATTTAATACAACAGGATACATTCCTCCACCACAAAGACCTATTTCATCATATTTGGGAGAAACTATTTCCTTTCCATTTGTATCCATAAATCCCCATTTGTCACCAATTTTGAAGCCTGCCAAACCATCTGAAAAGTATTTGACATCATTAAATTGAGGAGGAATTTTTTCATGACCGAGACTATCAATAAATCCCCATTTATTATTATCATTTCTGAACCCGGCCAGACCTTCTGAGAATAATTTAACATCAGCAAATTTGATGGGTATGATTGCTTTACCGGCAGTGTCAATGAATCCCCATTTACCATTCAATTTAACTTTTGCTTTTCCTTGATAAAAGCGTTCGGCTGAATTATAATTAAAATCAATAGCTAATGTTCCAGAAGTATTTATATAGCCATAATTATCAGACACACCCTGACGTACAACAGCAAAGCCTTCATGAAAGTCATCAGCATAGGTATACCTGGTAATAGCTATTTCATTGTTTTCTTTATCGATGAAACCAAATCTATCTCCCAACTGTACTTTCGCTAATCCGTCAGAAAAAGGGAAAACTTTATCATATTTTGGTGTAGGAATTTTTCTACCATATTTATCGACAAACATATACGTTCCGTTAGAACATACTTTAGCCATACCATTATGAAAATTTTCGGCATAAGCTAATTGAATTGGAATGATTGTTCTTTTATTAATGTCAACATAACCCCATTTGCCATTCAATTTAACTCTTGCCAGACTATCATAATAATTGTCAATAAAATCAAATTTTGGAGTAATACTAATAATTGTGATTTCTTTCTTTGGGGCAGGTTTACATGCTAATTCATTTTTAAATATGGAAAAATCATAATTTTTATGGTTTTCAAAATCTTCATTCATTAGTGGAATTTCTGCCAATGCTAAAGGCACTTGAGAAGAAATTGCAGATAGTTTAAAAGGTATTATTTCCAGTGTCAATGGCATTGCATTTTTAAAATCCACTAAGTTGAAAAGATATACCCAACCTTTGTCGCCAACAAATACAAGAAATTCGCTTTCAATATTATTTTTAACTGAAAATGTATATATTATTTTACAACCCATGTTTTCCCCCAGACCTTTTGTAAGAACAACAATACTTCCATCTTCAATATATAGCATTTTTATTGCATGAGGTATTGTTTGAGTATTTCCATTGAAGGTCATTTGGTTAGAGTAGAAAGCATAACCATTCAAACACTCAGGATATCCTACCATAGATTTTTGTACTATGTACCCCCAGCTAGTTAATACGTTTCTACAATCATCTTCAGTTTTGCCAGTCATAAAGTTTTTAATATTATCAGATTGGTTCTGAGATATTAATACTCCAAAAATAAATTGGAGAAAAACAGTTAGAAATAAAGTTTTTTTCATTGTTGTTCCTTTTAAAATATTTAATTTAAGTTTGTGCTTTATCGTTCTTTTTGTTTGGGGTTTCACTATGCCGCCTAACGGTTGGCAGCTACCCGAAGGTGGCGATTTCGAAGCACTTCACTGTCAACCAAGCACAAACTTTGATAGAAGCACTGCACTTGATTTAACCACTGAACCGCCATTTTTGGGTAGGTGCTGTTACCACCAGTGCTTCCTTGTCTGCCGTGGTTTGTAGGTCTATTTGTTGCTTCGTTTTTCATTGTCTTTTGTCGTGCGGTGGGGTATTTTTTAAAATTTCTTTTTCTCTTGCGTTGGCTTTGCAAGCTCTTTGACAAAGCTTTGGTCTGCGGGCCGGCTTTTGCGGCTTTGGCAATGTGCTTGCAAAAAGGGTTGGTTTTTAGTTTTATACCAATCGTAAAACAAATTTATCCCTTTTTCAATGGAAACAGAAGGGCTGTAATTTAATAATCTTCTTGCCTTATTTATGTCTGCGTGTGTATTGGTTACTTCACCTATTGCAGATTCAGTTTCAATAATTTTAATGTCGTATCGTTTGGTCGTCTTTACAATTAGGTCTACAAGTTGTCGCAAGGAAATTGGATTGTCGTTGCCGATGTTTATTGTTTCGTAAATGTCTCTGTCGTTGGTTTTTAGAAATTCAATTGACGAATAAAAAGCGTTCACAATGTCGTCAATGTATGTGTAATCCCTTGTCTTGTCTGCGTTGCCGTATATTTCTATTGGTTGATTGTTTGAAATTAGATTGATGAATTTATAAATAACTAAATCAGGTCTTTGGTTTTTGCCGTACACGCTGAACAAACGTAAATTAATTACGTTAAATTTTGAGTTTATGTGATAGTTGTAATTCAGCATTTCAACCGCACGTTTTGAAACTGCGTAAGGAGAAATTTGGTTGTCGCAAGTTTCTGTTTCAACTAATTTTCCGTTTTTGTTTCCGTAAACCGAAGATGAAGAAGAAAAAATTAAATTCTTTACATTGTATTTTCGCATTGCTTCAAATAAGCAAATGCTTCCGGTAACATTCACGTCAAAATATTCTTGCGGATTAGAAATTGAACTTCTAACGCCTGCTTTTGCTGCCAAATGAATTACAAAATCAATTTTGCGTTTTGAAAAAATGTTGTCTAACAAAACACTGTCCCGAATATCACCTGTTACAAACTCAAACAATGGATTTTTTCGCAAATCGTTTATGTTGTTTTGTTTGATTTCTTCCGAATAAAAATCATCAAAGTTGTCCAAGCAAACTATGCTAATTGCTTTGTCAATTAAAAACTGACAAAGATTTGAGCCGATAAAACCCGCCCCACCTGTTATAAGTATGGTTTTGGTCTTAGGCATTTTTGATCGCTTTTTGTTTTGTTACGCAACTTAAACACACACCACATTCTATGGCTTCATTTGGCTGATAACAAGTAATTGTATTGTTTAAATCAACATTCAGTTGTCGAGCAAGTTTTACAATTTCGGTTTTTGATAAATTGATGAAAGGTGTTTTAATTTGAATTGAGGTATTTGAAGCTGCTATTGCATTTATTTTCTCAATGAAGTCAGTTCTACAATCCCAGAAATTGTCGTTATCATCACTATTAATCGCTAAATAAACTTCATTCACCTTCATTGTTTCAGCCAAACTCAAAGCTGTGCTTATGAAAAGTAAATTTCTAAACGGAACGTAAGCATTAACTTGACCTTCAGGCAATTCGTTGTTTTCATAAGTTGCAATATCAATTTCAGAATTTACAAGTGCAGAAGATTTGAAAAGTGTTTTATCCAACTCAATGATGTAATGTTTTTTTACTCCATATTTCTCAGCATTAATTTTTGCATAGTTTAATTCAATTCGGTGTTTTTGTCCGTAATAAAAACTCAAAGCAACAACTTCATAATTTTCATTTGAAAGTTTTGCAAGTAGAGTTGTGGAGTCAATACCACCACTTAAAAGTAATATTGCTTGCTTATTATCCATTGTATTTCTTGTATGCTTTTTTCCAAGATTCAGAAATAATTGGTTTTGTTAGTGCAGCCTTTTCATTTCGTGGTATGAAGTCTCCAAAGTTTTTCTCGTAATCTGAAAAATTACCACAAAAACGGCAAAATGTATCTAAATATTTTACAATACTTTCATCTACATTTTTCAACGACTGAATGCCTAAATTCAGTTGGAATACTCTGTCTATTCCACCTGCGACACCACACGGATAGTAGCCTAACTGGTTTAAACCAATTCCGCAATATGAAGTTACCCAGCAACCTTTGTGATATTCTTTTTCGCTTCCGCCTGGCTTGTCAATTGGTGCATCATTGAAAGGCGAAAAATATGGTACAATTCGTTCGTCTTTAAACGAAGCATAATCAATAATTAGTTTTTCGTGCTTTGGAAGTTTTGATAGACGTTCTTGCACTAATTCACCAAAACCGTTACTTGTAACTTGCAAAATTGTTTCAGGCGAATGTTTATCAATGTATTCGTTTAATATCAGATTTACTATTTGCAAGAAGTCTTTATGAATACTCGGTTCGCCACCAAGTAAGTTTATTAACTTCCATTTTTTATTGAGTTCAATACTTTCACGAACAAAGTTTTCAATTTGTTCAACACTCATTCCATCTTTGATTGGTGCTTGCGTTGATGAACGATTGCAGTTAATACATTTCAAATTACATTCGTAGGTTATGTCAATTTCAATTTGATTGAGATTAGGCAAAAACGATTTTCTACCTTTTAAAACATCTTGTTTTGATTTGCTTGGCTTTGCAAGTATTTCAGAAATGATTTCTTCTTTTCTTTGTTTGATTTCCGTTGTGTTCGTTGTTGCTCTGTCGTGAAAAACATTGAAATGGTTTACCCACATTGGGTTTTCAGACATTTCTATAATCGGTATCATATAGGTGAAATCCCAACAATGTTCTGGAAAAAACATTTTTTGGCTGAAACGCTTTGCTAATAAAATATCATCTGTTTGCCGTTGTTTGTTTGCAATTTTCAAATCGTCAAAACTCAAACTGTCAAAAAGATATTTTTTGAAACTTCTAATGTGTTGCCATACATTTCCACCATACAATCTTGGATTGATAAAATTCGGTGTGTATTTGTAATGTGCGTGAAGTTTATCGGTTCGGTACATTTTCCCAACAACAACATCGGCACCGAAAAAGCTGTATTTCTCAAAGATGTTTTTCAGGGCATTTTTTCCAATTATTGCATCGTCAGCATCAATAACACAAACAATACTTTCTTGGTTTTCTAAAAAGTAATGAATTGCCTTGTATGTATTTTGTGCAATACCAACACGAAAACGATTTTGAATAAACGTAATTCTATTTTGAAAAGGCTTGATAAGCTCTTTTATGAAATGACTAATTCCGTTGTCCGAAGCATCATCAATCAACACAAGTCCCCAATCTTGATAAGTTTGACTTATCAATGAATACCAATAGCGCAAAAAGCGTGAAAGCGGAATGTTCCTAAAACAAGAAATAACAACCAATTTTTCATTGCGTTTTGATATTGCCCAATCATAATACGAACCTGCTAAATCAAATGCATTGATTTGACATTCTGGAATTTCAACTTGTTCAACTCTGTCAAGCGTTGTAAACCAAACATCTTTATTCGTTTTCTTAAAGTTTTGTGGGTGAATGAAAAATGAACGACTGTCACCACCACGAATTGAACAAGTTTTTGTTTCTTTTTGGCGTTGTTCTAATGCTCTGTACCAACTGACTTTAAAAGCATTTTCAACAATTTCATTTTTCAACGGCAATACATTTTCTATTCTGCTTTTTTTGAGTAAACAAAAACGAACTTCGGGAACAAAACCTCCATTCTCAAAACCGAAATATGAGGTAAACGAAGTTTCTTTTCCTTTAAAGATATTAAACCCTACTGACAGAACATTTTCGTTTTTTTCAATTTCCGAAATCATATCATTAAGAAACGAATGTTCTTTTGACAATCTGCCAATCAGTGCATCACAATCAACTTGTAAAACGAAATCGTTTTTTGCTTTTTCAAATGCGTAGAGCTGTGCAGTTACAGGAACTTTTTTAATATTGTGTGTGACATTGGTTTCAAGTCCAAACCATTTTTGATTGATGTTTTGAATATCGTTTTCTGTCGGATAAATAAATTTGTCAATAACGAAATCATCAACCAATTTTTGTGCTTCTTCAATTAGTTTTTCCCAAGTGTTTTTTGCGTTATATTCACGCAAAAAATCAGTTTGACGAATATCTAATGCTAAAATCCTTTCATCAAAAGCATTCGGAAATGAAAGTTGTCGGACAATGTGTTTTGTAGCTTCATAAATAATTTCAGCATCTTGAACACAAGCCTTTATTACCAAGGAAACCTTTTGTTTAGGGTCAATAATCTGTTTTGTTTCAAGAATAATTACTTCAGGCGAAAAATAGTTTTGTTTATCTATTTTAGGATTTTCAAAACTTACCTTATCTAAGTAAATGTTGCGTTTATACAGTTGCCAAAATACTCGTTCTGGATTGAAATCATCTTGATAAGGTAACTTGAAAATTCCCTTATTTGCTATTTCTGAAACATCATTGATTGAAAGGTAATTTTCGGCTATTGGCGTTTCAATTTTGCTTTCCTTAAAAATTATATTTACAAATAAAGTGTTTAAAAAATTTTGAAAACCTTGCAATTCGGGTAAATCAAAGTTATTGATTGCACTACGGCAAAGTTTGTTTAAAAATGTCTGACTTTCGCTTGAATACTTTGCATAGATAAAAGCACGAACAGCCATATTCAAAAACAAATTATCCGTGAACTTGTCCGGTTCGTAGTCAATCCATTTTAGCTTTCCATTGACACGAACAAAGTTTTCGGGTTTTACATCTTGAAAAATCAGCCGTTTTTGCCAACATTCAACCAAAAAGGATTGAATTTCATTTTCTTCAAATGATATACAAGGAGAGCTTATTTCAAAAGGGTAAATAAGAATGAAACAATCTTCGTTTACTTCAATGATTTGTTGAATTGGATAAAAGAAATTTGAATTATCAAACTTGCTTTTATTTACTTGAATTGTAAATAAAATATTTCGTTTGTAGCTTAATGCTTCATAGTTTTCTAAAAGAAAAACTTTGTAAATAAGAATTTCATCTGTAAAAACAACAGACGATTTTCCTTCCCCTAAAAAACGAAATATTTTTTGAGGAAAGTTTTTTTTCAAAATCTCGATTCCAATATTTTCTCTACTCATTTATTCTTTTGATATTTTCTTGATAGAATTTATATAATTCTTTTCTGCTGTTAATGTAGTTGTTTGTTTTCTTATTGCTATAAGTTGCAAAGCCGTCCAAAGAATAAAAACAATAAAGCAAATTTTCGTCAATCAAAATGTTTAGTTTTTCTTTTTGCAAAAGCAACAAAACTGTAAACCAATGATCCTCTGCACTAGATTTTTCAGGGTATTCTATTTTTATCGTTGGCTTTATGAACGTATTGCAAGAGGGTAGTTCAGCCTTCGGATTGCCTTGTGTCATTTCAAAGAGTTGGTTTAGAAGAAAATCATCTTGCAATAGTTTTTTGCTTGGTTTGTTTTCCCACTCTAATACAATTCCGTTTTTCACCTGTTTGTTTCCGCAAATTAAAACATCAAAATTGTTTTCTTCAAACAATTTTTCAATTTCGCTAATTGTAGTTTCGGAGTAAATCACATCATCAGCATCAAGCCTGCCGATTAAAACACAATTAGGGTAATTTGTTCGGGCATATTCGTTCAAATAATTTCTATTCAAATATGCATTTTCAAAATTTACATTCAACAAAACAATGTTCGGATTTTGAGAAGCAATTTCTTTTACAATCGTTTCGGAATTATCTGTTGAATTATCGTTTCCAATTAGCAACACAATTTCACGTTTTGTGTTAATCTGTTTTAATACTGAAAAAATAGCATTTTTTACGGTATTTTCAGCATTCTTCAACGGCATACAAATTACAATTTGTTCTGTTGGAGTGTAATTAAAAAAGGATTTTGCTCTTGCAAGTGATTTTTTATAGGCTTCTTCCGAAAAGTGAGTTTTGTACTTTTTGTAAAATAAATCCAAACCTTGTTTCTTTTTCACAAGGTCATTGTTAACTTTTTCTAGCTTATGATTGTGGTGAATTACACCTATCTTTTCAATCACTTTAATTTTAGATAAGTCATTTTCCCAAAGAAAACGAATCATCAAATCCCTGTCGGTTGTGTTTGGCAATGTTTCGTCAAAACCGCCAATTTCAACAAGACTTTGTATTTTGAAGAACATATTACTGCCTTGTACTCCCGGATTTCCAATAAAAAAATTTTCTGCTGTTAGTTGATCTTTTGTCAAATCAACATTCATAGTAGATGAGTCGTCATTAAGCCAAATTAATCGCTGAAAAACCGCAACAGTGTTTTCGCTGATTGCGGTTACGCAATCAGTTAAATGGTTTGGCAAATATTCGTCATCGTCATCTAAAATGCTTACAAAGCCGTTTGGGAATTGTTTGTACGCTTCAAAAATTCCAGTGTTCCAAGCACCTGTCCCTGACATAAATCGGGTTCGGGTGTTTTTTATAACAGTTGTGGGAAAGTCTGAATCTTTAACTTGTAATTCTTTTCGTAAAAGGTCAATTCGTTTTTCAATTTGAGAAAATTCGTTTTTATTTTCGTTGTCGTCAATAACCAAAACACGCCACTCAGATTTGTTAATTCCAAGTTGTTTGTAAACAGAAGTCAAACTTCGATTAATCAGCCAATCTGTTCGGTTTTGAGATGTTGCTATGATAACAGAGAACTTCATCTTGAATTATCATAATTAGGTGTTGTAAAAAACGGCTCTTTTGGTTTTGCGAAGCGTTGGCTTGTGTGTCGGGCAAAACCAAATGTGCCGTTTGTGCGGCTGCCTAAAAGAAATTTTAAAAAATGCGAAGGGTTGGCTTTTTCTTTTTCTAATGTCACCTTTCTGAATAGCAAAACACGGTCAGCTTGTTTGTCTGTCCGATTGGTCGATATGGTCTGTATGTCGAGTCCATTTTTAGTCATTGTCTTGCTGTGTCGTCTGTCTTTTTAGCATTGGTGGTAACGGTTGAGGCTAAAAGCTGGCGGGCATTTCGGAGCACCTCACTGTCAACCTGCGATAAAGTTTATTAGTTGCAATGCCCTTCAAATTAGCACTTTCTGCCCGCTTGATTTTAGCCTTTGTTACAAACTGGGCGATTTCAATACTTTTCATCAATTTGCAATTATAATGGCTCATTATGCACATTTTCAATACGTTGTAAAATACACTATTAGTCCGCATACGAAATATAAACCCAATAAAACATACAATGTAATGCTATTCGTCTTAACTCTCTGAATAAAGTTAGGATGTTTTGTTTCACGTACAATCTTTTCAACTATATCAATTCTGTCTTCATTTGTAACATATAATGGGTCATTAGGGAATTCATTCTTTAATACTTCATTTGTTTGCAAATCCATTCCCATATAAATTTCATCTGCGATACAATCTTCGGCTAATTTAGTCATATATCCCCCAAAAGCCAATCGTTCAAAAATCAGATACATGGCAATCAAAGAAGGGATGAAATAGAATCTTCCGATAAATTCCAAAATCAAAAATAAAACAAAAGTTATAGGAATAAAATAAATAGGATTTGGAGCAGGAAAAATGCCTAAAAACTTCATTTTCCCTTGGCGTTCAATTTCATCAAGATAAAAATCAATTTTATCACGGGTTTCTCTGTTGTAGGGTATATCAATCATGATTCTTTGTTTTAAGGGTTTTGAATAATAAAAGTAATACCAAAAATTCGAAGCATTGCTTTTCGAGACTTCTATATAGATTGGTTTTACCTCTTTCTTCGTATCTATTATCAGCCCAGCGAATTTTAGGCAGCATAACTTTTAATGAATTTTTATGCCTTGAAAAATGATAAGAAAAACCTTCAAAAGATATTTCAGATTCTTTTAAAGCTGAATCAATTCCGTCAATTATATTTTTGTATAATTTTAAAAAAGCCAAATTATAGCTTGTTTCGCTGCGGCTGTGATAATCCCCATTGCCAATTCTTCTTCGGTCATAACCGCTACTTTCCTCAAAACCAATTTTGTTTTTAATTTCCCTCAACATTTTAGTCAGGTCTGAATTACAGTATTCTTGAAGACGCTTCTCCAAAGTATCAATTTCGGCTTTTGTGACATTGGAGTCATTAAACAGCTCGGAAATTTTCGCAGATAAAACATCCTTGTCAAAGCAAATTTCTATTTCTGAAATTTTTTGCACAGCATTTCTGAACTCATCAGAAAACACTTCATTGTCGTTAATTTTTGTAATCATGGCTATTAAATTCTTTTTTTGTTTTTTCTTGATTGTAATTCTTGATTTAAAATACTTAGCATTTTTCTCATTTCCACCCTTTCTTTTTTCATGCTTGACACATTTTTCCTAAAAAGATATAATAGCAGTTGAAAAAGGACAATGTGGATGATTAACCCAATAAATAGAATCAGGGTAATGCCAGTTTCAAAAAAAGCCCAAAATGCAATCCCCATAATCACAATAAATAATACTGCAAAACCAAATCCGGTTCGATAAACGATGTTTCCAATAAAAAGAAAGTTTCGATATTGTTTGATTTCTTTAGTAGCTTGAGTTTTTAGTTCCTCTTTAAGTTCATCAACATCTTTTGAGTTTTCAAGATTAAGCATTTCTTCATTGTTCATAACTGATTTTTTATGTAATCATCATATTTCTGAATTAAATTATCAACGCAGTCAATTATTTTGGAGATTTTTTCTTTTGGACTCACATCCCTATCTTTCAAAAAAGACTGAATGTTTTTATAAGTAAGACCAAAACGAAAACTATCGAAATAGGATTTGCCTTTCATTTTGTCGGACAAAAAATAGCAGGTTTCTATTATTAATAATAATTTCAACAACTCCTGTGAATATTTAGATCCTTCACAATTAATATCATCCTCCAAATAAGATTTGTATTCTTCCAATTTATCAGCATCAATTACATTTCTTGAAAATTGACGAACAGTAACTTTATTGTCATCAACATATTTCGTATTTTCGAGAAGTTCAATCTTTAATTTATCATAATCACTAATGGCTTTCAAAACTCTCCTATTATATCTCATTAGTATATGGTCTGAATCTTCCCTAACATTCGATTTTTCATTAATATCAATATCATTATTTTCCCAAAACTCTTCATTTTCATCATCAAGATCATTAAATAAACTTGTATCTTTTTTTTGTTTTGCTATTATTTTATCTGCCTTTTCGTGGCACTCAGAAATAGTTGCATCAAAATTATACCGCCAATTTGCCCCATTGTTTCGATACATTCTTTCTATATTATATCTTGCATTATTTGCCTTAATATTTATTTCAACAATTGCATCTTCATCATCGTCATCAACAAACTCAATTGCAACCAATGCCTCAATAAGCTCATTTTCATAATATGTCATTTGACTTTGAAGTTTTGATGATGCTTGACGAATCAATTCATCCAAATGAGACTCCTCTTCGGAATAGTATTTGTCTCTGTCAGAATTTCTATAATCAGAACTTCTGCCGTATGATTTATTATTTCCCCTTTGACCATCTTCGACATACCTTTTTATCTTTTTAGCATCAGACGTAGCAAACCCATGAGCTTCTACCCTAATACCACGTGCAAAAAAAGAAATTGTTGAATATGATAAAACTGAATACCAACTTGGTGTATTAAGTTCAATTCCTTTTATTTCTTCAAACGTCAAATACGTTTCTCTATCTTTCCAGAATCCGGGAATTTTAACTTTCACTCCATCATCTAAAATAGTGATTGATGCTTGAAAAACATGGTTCCATTTTGCTAAAACAGATGCAACAAATTTTATATTCATATTAACTGATTTTTATCAAAAACTCCAAATACCCATCTACTTCCCTCTCTATCTCATCCAAGTCGTATAAACTTATTGCCTCATCGTTTTTAAGCCGTTGCTGTAAGTTTTCAAGTTTTTGCATAAGGGGTTCATTTATGCTTATAAAAAGCTCTTTTTTTTCAATGCTGAAACCTTCAAAATTTTGGGCTATAAGTTTATCGGCATCCATCAGCTTAAAACTGATTTCGGCAAGTTTTTCTTCGTGGGGAGTGGGAATATTTTGGGTCATGGGATAATATTGATAATTAAAGGATTATTCTCCATTCTAACTAAATCGTCTTTCAAATTTGAAAAATCAATTATGTAAGGATGCTTTGGAGTATTTGCTTTTGCATATGTGTAAATACCTTTTTGAGCTAATGCCTTATTTGTAGCATTTTCAACAGATTCGCACAAAATTTTACCGGGTCCATTTTTACTTATAGTTTTCCCCTTTGTATTTTTCATTTTTATGGTCCAGACTTTTTCATTTAAATATTTTTTCGCTATTTCTTTCAATGGGTGGTTATTTGATAGTAAAATTGAATTCGCAATATCTTCAGCAGTAATAAAAGCATACCAAAAATTATTTTGGATTTTTAATTTCACTTCTTCTATTAATTCTTTTAGAATTTGAGCTTCGTCCGTACCAATTGTATCTAAATCTTTACTCGAACCTACACTACCCTTATGACCAGATTTCTCTTCGTAATTACTTAAATCTGTATTTAAATAAACATTGAAGAAGACTCTATTTGGGAACCAAATCAAACAATTTTCCGCACAGTCTCTAACTTCCGTCATGAAAAGTCCAAGCTGGTCTATTCTATTAGGATCTTCGACTGTTTTTCTCGAACGCCTCCATTTTTCATTCCAGATTTGAATCCCTTTATAAAAGATTTTAGGCTCTTCATTTAAATTCCACAACTCCTTAAACGAATTCAACTCGCCTGTGTATGTGCTTGTGTTATTTGGATTTCGGTGTCCGCTTATTTTTGTGCTTAAATCATCTTGTATCCCCACATACAACGGACAAAACTTCTCAACAGCTTTATCTATCTGTTTTCCATTCTCATCAAACTGTTTTGGCTCAAATACCGGAATTTTTACCCCAACAATGTAAACGCCAGGTGTTTTTAAATCCTTATGGTTCGTATCAATATTCCCTTTTCCATCAATAAATGGCTTTTTAAACTTTATTTCTGCCATATTTTTTATTTTAGTGTTCTGTAAAATTACAAAAATTATTTATAATCCAAATTTCTGCATTGCAATTTGTGCTTTATGAATTTCTTTATTCTCTGTTGAAAGTAATGGAGCTACATACAACCAACCACTTTTTTTGGTTTCGGCATATTGAATGATTTTATTTTGGGTTTCTTCTGTTTCCACTTCATTGATTAAAACGTGTTTAAATTGTTTCCATGTTTGTATGTTTTTTTCGCGGCATAAATCCAATGCTAAAAACACTTTATTTTCGGGATAATCTGCCAGGCAAAAACCATCTTCATCGCCACGAAAAACAGTGTAATTGGGCATTTGTCGCTCGGTTAGCTCATCAAAAACTTTCATCAAAAACTCATCTTCCAACTGCTTAATTTTGTTTTGTGTGTAATACTGAGCCAAACTTTCGTGAAACATTTTATTGCCCACTGTGGGCCAATCTTTCATAAAATACATATTACTGAGCATTGCAGGGTATTCGTAAATCATCCAATGAAACAGTTCGTGTATCAATACAATTTTGGCAATGGCAAGTGTATATTCGTCTTCGTTGCCACCACATGCAAGGGCTAAACTTTTGCCACATTCGCTTATGGCTCCTGTATAAAGCACAATATAACCTTCGCCAAATGTAATGTTGGTGTTATCTACTCTTCCAATCCGGCAAAGAGTGCGATTATAGTATGCTCCCATGCGGTCGGTATCGTACTCATCATAATTTTCCAACATTTTTTCACTCAGTACAATATCCGGCAAATGGTAGTGATAAAAACTGTTATTACTTTGTATTGCAATTCTTTTTTCAAGAATAGTCTCTGGTTGTCTGATTTTATCTAAATCAGCAAAAAGTTTGGCAAATGTTTCGTTTTTCATATTGTGTTGTTTTGGTTACTATTATTAAATTGACTTGGAATTTATCGGCAAATACAACTGTTTTTCAAAGAAAACCTCCGCGCTTACCAAAGAATATTTTTCTACTAATTTCACCTGATTTGGAGGACAATCGGAATGCCATAAAAACACATTGTTTTGTTGCAGCCAATCGGGCAATTTTTCTTCTGAAGCATAGCGTGTAAGCACAAAATAATCCTCATGTCCGACAAAACCTGCTTTCTCAAAAAAATCAAAATCAAACTCATCGGAATTCATGGCTGCAAACAAAAGCAATTCATCATCCTGCGAGTCAAATTCAATATTTCCCCAATTACTATCTTTTAAAAAAGCACTTAATCCTCCCTGATATTTATTTACAATGCTCTTTTTCTGGACAATAAGATTAGCTAAATTCAAATATAATGGCATAATGCTAGTTTTTATAAAAGTTCATATTCATTGATTCCCATTTTTTTAAGTAAAGCTTTTATGTCTGCCTCTTCTAATTTAGCAATTTCAACAAAAGCAAGCATTGTTTCGTTTTTATCTTTATGCATCAATAATTTATGCGGACTTCTTTTGAACAACTTTTCATGTAATTTTTTAATCAATATTTGTTGATTTTCATTGCTATACCAAAATAAAGGCATTAAGTATAAAGCTATAATGGTTGTCAATTCATCAAAACTATCTGTTGAGTTTTTTTTCGTTATATTTACAGAGTGCAGATAATGCTTAATTAAGCCTAATGCTGTCAGAAATTCTACAATGGTTTGATATGATTCAATTCGGCTGATATTAATGCTATACGAAATTCTTTCAGCAAGGATAAACAGAGGTTTGTAAAAAACATACAAAAAAGCATTGATTTCATTTAACTCATCAACTGTCTGATATCTCCAGATAAGTTTTTTGTTTTGATTCATCAAATGGAACAAATTAGCTCTGAAGTACGATTCCATATCTTCGCAATGCTCAGTATATTCACGATGCTCAAAATTATTGCTGAAAATATCGGGATAATCAGAAAATTTAAAAATCAAACGATGCATTGGCTTTAACTGAAAATTGACAAAATACAGTTTTATTGCTGGTTCATACTTTATTGCGACTGAACGAAGCAGATGTTTATTTATCTCTAAAAGATTGATTTCTTTTTCTATTGTTTTCATTTGCATGACTTTCTTTTTTGTAAATCACAAACTAATTTCCGCATTTGCAATTTGCTTACTACCTCGCTTGGCTGCTTTGTTTCTTTCATTTCTTTGAAATTCAATAAAAACAACTTAGCTTCCCGACAGAGGACATTATCATTATTTTGCAACAATTCATCGTATTTTTCGGCAATAAAATACATGGTTACCCATTCCAAATCTTCGGCATCCTCCCAATCGGGCAAAAACAAATGCGTTTCTTTAATGGATGGGCAAGTGTTTTCAAACCAATCAGTATCACACTCAAAAACATCAGGTTTAATCTGTAGTATATTTTCATCAACACTTTTATTCAACATTCCAAAACTCACTTTCATAATTCAAATTTTTATAATGCATACAATAACCCATTTATCGGGAATAGATTCAAACCAAAAAAGTTTTTCGCCATACTGGTCTTTACGGTGTATATTCTGACCATCAATAAAATAAAGCTTTTCTCCATAGATGTCTTTATAACGAATAGTTGCTCCATCAAAGAAAAAAAGTTTCTCCCCATATTGATCTTTAAATCGCACCGTCTTACCATCAATATAATAGAGCTTGTCGCCATACATATCTTTTCGGCGAATAGTTTGATCATCCAAATAGTAAAGTTTTTCTCCATGCATATCTTTTTCTCTGACAGTGTTGCCATCTACAAAATAGACTTTTTCCCCGTATTGGTCTTTAAGTCTAATGTGCTGACTTAAACCTGAAAGCGGCATTAGAAACACGATACCACAAACAATAATTAATAAATTTTTCATTATTCAATTCCACCCATTAGTTTCTTTTCTAAATATTCTTCTTCGGTCATTCCCTCAAAATAGAGCCAATTGTCAAATTTTATAAGCCATGTATTGTAAAAAAACTTAACCTCTTTTTTTACTCCCAAATATTTGAGGGCACTGTTAAAATCTATGGCTGACATAAAAGAGAAGGGTAAAACAAGAAATTCATACATCAAAAAATATTTGAAAAATTCAATATTAGTTGCCATATAGCCAATGTATGCAAAGGCAAATAATGGGGCAATATCAATAATAAATCTGCGAAAAGTCCCCTCAATTTTACTGGCAGCGGTTTCATCAAAATAAACCATGGCATTTATTGGACCCCTTAATATAAAAAAACTCCAGCCAAAGTTTTTAGGGCTTAATCCCACAATCAATGAAGCTAAAACATGACACAACTCGTGGATAAATAAAGCAGGAGTTATGATAATTCGAAGCAAAATTCTTATTGTTTTTTTCATGGCGATTTTTTTTATGAATTTAAAAAGAAACCAAAATCTCTGTCATAATGTATTTTCTCATCAAGAACTTCGCTCAATATTTTAAAATCTCTGCGAATGGTTCTCTCACTAACATCAAAAATGTCGCATAAATCTTCTGTTCTCACAGGCACATCTCTTCGCAATGCGTCATAAATAAAGGTAATACGATATATTTTTGATTTTAAAATATTCTCCTTTCTATTTGCAGTTTTTTGGTTCATTCGGTATTTTATAATTCCGATTAAAGTTTGCTCATCAGCAGTTTCGGAAATAAATTTGAAATACTTACTTATCTCAAAATCTTCAATTTTAAATTTTTTGCCTACAACTAAAATAATGTTTTCATTTTTATCCCAATGCTTAACAAATGGATTTAGCCCTATCAAAAGTTTTTCGGTTAGTAAATAACTATCTATAATATTTATAAATCCGGGAACAGCTATTAAATCTTCAGCACAATTGATATTCAATAATTCAATTTTCAGTTTTTTATTTATGCTTTCCAAACAATTAATAATATGAGAATTTGATGTCCAGTAAGCAATTATATTATTTCTCATAATAATTTTTCTTACAAAGATAAGTTCGAAAAAGCCTTTTGTAAAATCTGAGAGGACAATAGTGTGTCAAATTTCTGCAAATTGATTAGTATGGTTTTCCTTGGAGTTCTTTTTCTTCGCCTTGTTTGTAACGGATTGCGGTATGGTTAGTTGCCGATTTCGAAGCACTTTCCTATCAAGGTACAACTACTTTTGATACGTGCTGTGCCGCCCGAATAAGCACTGCACCGGCAATTAACTATACCGCGTGTTAGCATTTCGGTGGTTTTTGTCATACTGTTTTTGTTTTTATTTCAAATTTAGCTATTCCGCCCGATAAATATACATAATTCCACCACCAGCCGCTCAGGTTTTTAAAAATCATTTGTTTTCTTAGTTTGTAGCTTTTGTAATGTTTCATAATGCCCAAATACGAGTTCATGCTGCTTTGGAAAGCTTGTTGCTCTTCTTTTGTCGGTTTGTGGTCACGGGCTATTTGGTTTTGCTTTTCTATGGCATTGTAGAAGTTTCCTTTGGTGCGGTTGGCTATGTATGTTTTATGTGGTTTGATTACTACTCCAAGGTATTTAACGCCCTTGCTATAATGCTGTAAATAAATTTTATCGGGATGCAATGTCAGTTCTAAAGTTGAAAGTAAATAGGCTGAAAGATTTGGTATTATTGATTGTAAATAATCTTTACTTTCGTGTATCAATACAAAATCATCAACATATCTACCGTAATGTTTTATGCCTAATTCTTTTTTTACCCAATGGTCAAATTCGTTCATGT
>Ga0116177_10001386_pt1 | contig 18001 bp, 10 predicted proteins | sample AD_STIC10_MetaG_FD_89750 | JGI IMG/M metagenome (GOLD analysis project Ga0116177, IMG submission 89750) | Active sludge microbial communities of municipal wastewater-treating anaerobic digesters from USA - AD_STIC10_MetaG | ecosystem: Engineered > Bioreactor > Anaerobic > Digestate | place: USA... | reverse complement strand
CATTGATTTTAATTGGTAACACGGTGCAAATAATTGCTACTTTTGTGACCTCACATTTATGAAAGAACTCTCAAAAAACTCAATTATAGGCGTTATTGGAGCCGGAACCATGGGTGCCGGAATTGCTCAGGTAGCCGCCACTGCAGGTCATTCTACGATTCTGCTCGATACAAATCATACCGTACTAAAAAAGGCAGAGGATTCGCTGAAAGCTACTTTTGCTAGATTGGTAGAAAAAGGAAAATATACAACTGAGCAGGTTTCTGAAATAGTCCAAAGAATAAAATTTTCATCTGCCTTAATGGATTTTGGCAAATGTGATCTGATCATTGAAGCAATTGTTGAAGACCTTGCTGTCAAGCAAAGTGTTTTTGCAGAAATTGAATCGATCGTTTCCGATGATTGCATTATCGCTTCTAATACTTCTTCGCTATCTATCACTTCAATTGCTGCAGCGTGTAAACATCCGCAACGAATAATAGGAATTCATTTTTTCAATCCTGCACCATTGATGCCTTTGGTTGAAGTTATCCCTGCGATCACAACTGATGAATTGCTGGCAGAGAAAATTAAATCGTTTTTATCCGGATGGAAAAAAACAATTGTCATTGCAAAAGATACTCCCGGATTTATCGTGAATCGTCTCGCTCGTTCATATTATGGAGAATCTATTCGCATCTACGAAGAAGGTTGGGAAGGAATTCCGTCCGGGACTAAAGGATTTGCAACAATTGATTGGGCATTGAAAGAAATCGGTGGATTTAAAATGGGTCCGTTCGAATTAATGGATCTTATAGGGAATGATATCAATTACAAAGTAACGGAAACTGTGTGGACACAGTTCTTTTACGATGCACGTTACAAGCCATCTTTAACACAAAAAAGATTATTAGAAGCCAAACGTTTCGGAAAAAAATCCGGCATGGGTTACTATGACTATTCATCATCAGCTGTTAAACCAGAACCTTTGACAGATAAAATTCTGGCAGAGAAAATTTTCCGGCGAGTGATCTGTATGCTCATTAATGAAGCTGTTGATGCTTTCTATTATAAAATTGCAAGTCGTGATGATCTTGATATTGCAGTAAAGAATGGAGTGAATTATCCAAAAGGATTACTTGAGTGGTGTGATGAGATAGGAGTTGATACAGTTCTTTTTACAATAGCAACTTTCCACGATCTATATCTGGATGATCGATACCGTCCATCAGTATTACTCAGACAAATGTTTGTTGAAAAACAGAAGTTTTATTAATATGGAATATATTCATTGAGTAACGATAATATGGCTGATTTTAAATCAACAATAGACAGTGCTTTTGCTTTTCAAGGTGATTCCATATTGATTGGAACTGCTATGTTAAACAAAGAAGCAGTTGTCAATACTCATGTCAAATGGCCTTTGAATATGGTCAGCAGACATGGACTCATTGCCGGTGCTACCGGAACAGGTAAAACAAAAACGATCCAGCATCTTGCTGAATCACTTTCTGAAAAAGGTGTAAGCGTTTTAGTGATGGACATCAAAGGTGATCTCAGTGGTGTTGCAAGACCCGGCACTGATAACCCGAAGATAGCAGAACGTGTTGCTAAAATTGGTATTGAATGGAAGCCCAAACAATATCCGGTTGAATTGATGTCTATATCCGGTGAAAAAGGATTAAGACTACGTGCAACGGTTTCTGAATTTGGTCCGTTGTTGCTTTCAAAAATTCTTGAACTAAACGACAATCAACAAGGTGCTGTCACAATTGTATTTAAATTTTGTGATGATCATCAGATGCCTTTACTGGATATAAAAGATTTCAGAGAAGTGTTACGGTATGTGACAAGCGAAGGCAAGGAGCATATCAAAGAATATGGTTCGATCAGTCCCGCAACTGCAGGTGTGATCATGCGAAAACTTCTCGAACTCGAACAACAAGGCGGAAGTCAGTTTTTTGGAGAAAAATCATTTGAAGTAAATGATCTTTTGAGAAAGAACTCGAATGGTCATGGTTATATAAACATCATCCGACTTTGTGATATCCAGGACAAACCGAAATTATTCTCGACTTTCATGCTTTGTTTACTTGCGGAGATCTATAAAACATTTCCCGAAATGGGGGATAAAGCTGCACCGAAAATTGCAATCTTCATCGATGAAGCGCATCTGATCTTTAATGATGCAACCGATGCATTGATGGATCAGCTTGAACAAGTGATCCGCCTGATCCGATCGAAAGGTGTAGGAATTTATTTCTGTACACAAGTCCCGGGTGATATTCCTGAATCTGTATTAAGTCAGTTGGGTTCAAAATTCCAGCATGCTATGCGTGCTTTCACAGCGAAAGACAGAAAAGACATTAAACTCGTTGCGCAAAATTATCCGGAGACAGAATTTTATAAAACAGATTCACTTATTACAGAAATGGGAATCGGTGAAGCGATGATCTCTGTATTAAATGAAAAGGGAATTCCGGCTCCATTAGTACATACTTTGTTGGCTCCACCGTTTACGCGAATGGATATTCTTACTCCTGAAGAACAAAACGAAATTGTAAACAATTCCAGCATTGCCCGTTCATATAATGAAGTGATTGACAGAAGCAGTGCATACGAAATGCTTACAAAGAAAATTCAGGGTGAGTCGGCGCCGTCAATAGAAGAAAGTAAAAAAGAAAAGTCCTCACAAAAAGAAGATGAAGGATTTGATATTAGCGGCAGAATTGCTGCGGTTTCAAAAAATCCTGTTGTGAAACAAGTCGCACGTGAATTAACCCGCGGGTTGATGGGAATGCTTTTCGGAACAAAACGCAGATAAGATATGAGCGAAGAATCTCTTGCAAATAAAGTTGTATCTAAAATGTATAACCACGACGGATTCAGTCAGTGGCTAGGAATTGAACGCATTCATGTAAGTGAAGGAAATTGCACCCTACGAATGACAGTAAGAAATGATATGTTGAATGGATTCAAGATCGCTCACGGCGGAATTACGTATTCACTCGCCGACAGCGCACTTGCATTTGCTTCTAACAGTCATGGACGAATGGCGGTGTCTGTAGAAACAAGTATCTCACACACAAAATCTGTAAAAGAAGGAGATGTGATCACTGCAGTTGCAGAACAACTTTCATTGACAGATAAGATCGGAGTATATTCAGTAACAATAAAAAATCAATTGGATGAAACGGTAGCTTTGTTTAAGGGTACTGTCTACCGGACGCCAAAGCAATGGGAAGTTTAAGCATAAAATCAAAATTTGGTTAAAGGTCAAGAGTCAAAGGTCAAAGGTTATTTAGTGCACCTAAAAATTAAATACTGACCTCAAATTCAACTGATCCCAGAGGGATCACATATCGGTAGAAAAAAAAAGATAGCATCAGCATTGATCCCAGAGGGATCACATATCGGTAGAAAAAAAAAGATAGCATCAGCATTGATCCCAGAGGGATCACATATTGGTGCGATAAAAAAACGAATCATTAATTGGTGTTTGAAAAAATTAACACCACATTTATCAAAATCATGACCAACGCCTATATAATCGATTACATCCGCACCCCCATCGGTAGCTTCGCCGGCACATTAGCAGCGATCCGCACCGATGATCTTGCCGTAATCGTTCTCAAAGAAATAATCAAACGCAATCCGAATGTAGATTTCACTCAGATTGGTGATGTCATTCTCGGCTGTGCAAATCAGTCCGGTGAAGACAACAGAAACGTTGCCCGCATGGCTGCATTGATGGCAGGATTGCCGATCAATGTTCCGGGAGAAACTGTGAACCGACTTTGTGCTTCAGGATTATCTGCAACAGTTGCAGGCGCCCGTGCAATTATGGTTGGCGATGCAGAAATGATAATTGCCGGTGGTGTGGAAAATATGACGCGCGGTCCATGGGTAATGTCGAAGACGAGCACACCGTATGGTCGCGATGCACAATTGTTCGACAGTAGCTTCGGCTGGAGATTCATCAACCCGAAAATGAAAGAACAATTCGGAGTTGATGCTATGGGAGAAACAGCGGAGAATCTTGTCGACCGTGATAAAATCTCACGCGCTGATCAGGATAAATTCAGTTTCAGCAGTCAGCAGAAAGCAAAAGCTGCTCAGGAACGAGGAAGATTCACAAAAGAAATTGTACCCGTAGAAATTCCACAGAAGAAAGGTGAAGTGAAAATGTTTGACAAAGACGAATTCATGAAACCTGATTCATCTCTCGAAGGACTTTCAAAATTAAAGCCTTCTTTCAGAAAAGAAGGAACAGTCACTGCAGGAAATGCTGCCGGTTTAAATGACGGAGCTGCTGCACTTTTACTTGCATCAGAAGCTGCTGTAAAAAAATATAATCTGAAACCACTTGCAAAGATCGTTTCAATGGGAGCGATAGGAGTAGAGCCGCGCATCATGGGAATTGGTCCGGTCGAAGCAGCTAACATTGCTTTGAAGCGTGCAGGAATTTCATGGAATGATATTGACATCATCGAATTAAATGAAGCATTCGCTGCACAATCACTTGCTGTAATTCGTTCATGGGGATTGAAAGATGACGATAAACGAATCAATCCGAATGGTGGTTCAATTGCATTAGGTCATCCGCTAGGAATGAGTGGTGCAAGGATCATCGGTTCTGCCGCTCTTGAATTGCATGAACAAAACAAACGGTATGCACTGGCAACAATGTGTATTGGAGTAGGACAGGGTTATGCAGTTGTGATAGAAAAAGTATAAAGAAATTTCCATGGCAAATATTTTTGAATTCAATGGGTACAAACCTGTCGTTCACGAATCATCGTTCATTCATCCGAATGCAACGGTAACGGGAAATGTGATCATTGGAAAAAATGTATATATCGGTCCGGGTGCAGCCATTCGCGGCGACTGGGGTGAAATAATTATCAGTGACGGTTGCAATGTTCAGGAGAATTGTACAATCCATATGTTTCCGGGTGTAACGGTTCTGTTAAAAGAAAATGCTCACATAGGACATGGTGCCATCATTCATGGTGGAACAATAGGAAAAAATGTTCTCGTTGGTATGAATGCCGTTGTAATGGATAATGTAATCGTCGGTGATAATTGCATTATCGGTGCTTTGTGTTTCGTCCCCGATGGAATGGCAATTCCGGAAAGAAAGATCGTAGTCGGTAATCCCGCAAAGATCATCAAAGACGTCAGCGACGATATGATCGAATGGAAAACCAAAGGCACGAAATTGTATCAGGATCTTCCGGCAGAGTTATATGCCACACTGAAGCCGTGTGAACCGTTGCGGGAAGTACCTAAGGACCGGCCGAAACAACAAGATGTTTATCGCACCTTTAAAAGTGAAAAGTGAAAAGTGAAGAGTGAAAAGTGAAAAGTGAAAAGTGAAAAGTGAAAAGTGAAAAGTGAAAAGAGGATAGCCCGGTGAATTCGATTCATCATTTGAAGTAAAATTTATTAAATTGAAATTTAGTAGGTGGTGCTACTCACTACTTAACACTTACTATTTACCCAAAGAAATATGTGCGGAAGATACGTTGTAGTCAGCAAAGTCGAAGTAATTGAAAAACGGTTCAACGTAACTGTTCCCGAACTTCCTTTGAATGTATTGCCGTCTTTTAACATTGGTCCGGGATCAATGGCGCCAGTTATCACGAATGATCAACCAACAAAAGTTCAGTTTTTTCAGTTTGGTTTGACCCCATTCTGGGCGAAGAAAAAAATGTATTTATTCAATGCACGTGCAGAAGGTGATGGAAATAAAGAGAACGATCCGAATTACACAGGAGGAAAAGGAATTATTTCTAAACCATCTTTCAAAAGAGCAATTCGCTCACAACGATGTTTAGTTATCGCTGATGCTTTTATAGAAGGCACCACCAACGAAGGACTCAGTCATCCATATGTCGTATATCTACGCGACCAGCAACGACCATTTGCTTTCGCCGGCATCTGGGAAAAATGGGCTGATCCTGAAACCGGTGATATAACCAATTCATTTGCAATCATAACCACTGTTTCAAATTCATTATTGCAAATGATCCCGCATCATCGTTCGCCTGTTATCCTTTCGCAAAGTCAGGAACGCAAATGGCTGAAAGCAGAACACCTCAACGAGATCACCGGAATGCTCGAACCTTTTCCATCTGACCAGATGAATGCTTATCCCATCGACAGCCGCATAAAAAATCCACGCGCAAATGACAGACAACTCATGGATCCAATCGGCGAACGACTTTTACCGGAAACAGAAACTGTTGTGAAGACTTCGTTGCAGTTGCAGGGGATGTCGTTTGGAAGGGGTTGAATCAAGACAATGGGTTTACCTCTACGATAAAAAACCAAAATTCATTTCAAACCTTTTCTCATTTATTATAAAAATTTCCAATCCCAAATGTTAAATTTTTATCCCAAGGTGTATTTCATTATATAGAATTCTATATTCGCTATTGAATTGCATTTACCCTCCACGTTTTTTGTGTTGCATTTCATTATTTAATTATTCATTTATCATTCTTAATTTTTAATTCTACTACTATGAATACACGTACTCTTTCTATTCGGCTTACTGGCTATTTAATTTTCTTTTCTAGTTTCGATTGCAGTGCACAGAACACCTATCCTGTTATGTCAATGGATGTGGCCACTGAAGCTGTAGGTAACCATCTTACAGCTGACAGTCTTCCAATTTTAACCGACACAACTATTTTCGATGTGGGTATGAACTTGAATTTATACGACACAACGAATATACAAAGTATCGAAGTCAAGATCGGTTCAAGCCCGGGTGCATCTGATGTTTTTTCCCGGAATTTTACATTCGATGTTTCCGGTTCTCTGGGTAGCGGCATTTCCTACTTAAGAGATGAATATGCCATTCATCTTGGTCTTGGAAATCTGCAACAAATGCTTTCTTATTATTCGCAAGTCAGGATCCAGCGAACGGATGGCAGTTACAACACAGCAGTTGTCTTCAATCGTTAATTATTTCACATTTTTTAAAAAACCTCCCTCATGAACTCAAGAACTACCTGGTTGAATAAATTCATCCTAACGATACTTACTTCATTTTTAATTTCAACCTCCCTTCTTGCCGGAAACTATACATGGAATGGCGGAACATCTACTGCTTGGGGCACGAGTACCAATTGGACACCAAATGGTACGCCATCAACGAATGACACCGTAACCATTGTAACCGGCTCCAATAATGTTTACATCGCTGCCAAGACGGAAGTAAAACTGTTGACCATGACCAGCGGTACTTTGAATCTTCAAAGCAATGAACTTTCTGTTGGGGCAAATTCCTTTTTTAATGGTGGAACTGTTACCAATGGACTACTGACATTAATTGGAACTAATCACACTTTTGCAGGATCAACGATCAGTACAAAAGTTAGTGCCAGATGTACAAGAGTATTTTTAAATGGTTCTGTCTTTAATGATAGTTTAAAAATCGTCATTCCTTCAACCGGGAGAGTACATGCAAGCAAAGGAGGAAATACATTCAATGGTCCTGTTTCAATTACGGATAGTGCAATAGCAGGAATCACACTTGCAGATTCACTACCGGATATTTTTAATTCAACCCTGGATCTTTATAATGCTAGTACAGCAAACATCTTCATTGCTCACAAAGCAACAGGATGTCAATTCAATGGAACTGTCAGTTTCAATGGACCGAACATTTATTCTAACTATTATGGCAGTGCTACATACACATCCAATATTATTTTAAATAACGCAAGCGGCAATTTTTTCTTTGGATATTCAACCGGTTCCTGTACACAAACAGCAGGAAATAAAATTAGCATTGGAGGTTCAGGAATGTCATCCGGTCAGTTGTATCTAAGAAATTTCACATCTTTGGATTCTTCATCAAAAATAACACTTAACATGACTGGTACGGCCAAACTTTATTTTGAAAGCGGTTCCGTATTTTACGATTCCATTTCAGCAAGTGTACCTTCTTTGTATTTGAATGGTTCAAAATTTCATGGTGTTACTATTCTTGAAAGTACGGGAAGTTCCAATGTAACTTCAACTGGAGGCTGCAGTTTTTATAATCAGATGAGTTTTGAGAACGATCTAAGCACAAGTGCTATCTATTCTTTCGCTAATGCACAGACAGATACATTTTTAATGTCTTCAAGTTTTACTAACAAAGGCGGTACCTTTACGTTAAACAAAGGATTGTTTTATGGAAAATGCAGCATAGACAATAAAGCAGCCAGTGTAGGAGAGGGGTTTTATATTTCCTCTACCGGAACCTGCACCTTCAAAGATTCTCTTTATTTTATTGAAATCAATAGTCCAGGCGTCCGCTTTGGAAGTAGTGGTGGAATAACTGTACTCGATAGCAATAGTACTTTTGTCACTGAAATCAGTACAGGCGGAATCCTCTTTATGCAGAACGTTACCAAACTCAGTACAAGTACCTTGACAATGGAAGAATCTCCATCTGAGTTAACTCTAACTTCCGGTAATAGTTTCAATGGTAACTTCAATTTTCATGGTAATTCGATTGTCTCAACTGGAACAACATTTAATTCAGCTACAACTTTGAAGATGCATCCCACATCCAATCTTACATTCGGTGGCGGCAACACCTTTAATGGAACAACGATCATTCAGGATTCAAGTTCGACTGCTCACAATACATACCTTGCTAATAGCACAGCTGACGATTACAATGCGAACGTCACCTTCATTCAAAAAGGTACGAGTGTTAACTTATACCCGGCTTATACAAAGAATTCAACTTTCTCAGGTAACATTACAACTGATGGAACTTCATCAATGCAATTTGGTGGAAATGGTGGAACAGTAGTTTTTGATGGTACATCTGCCCAATCAATAAACAGAGGCACAACATCACTTTATCCAACGATAAAAAAACTACAGGTGAATAAGGCAAGTAATTCACTCACCATAAATTCTCCACTTATTGTTTCAGATTCTTTGCAATTAACAAATGGACGAATCAATACCGATACAACCAACTTACTTTCGATTTCACACGGCGGAAAACTAATTGGTGGAAGTGACTCGACTTACATCAACGGCCCGTTAAAGAAAACCGGAAACGCTGCTTTTACTTTTGCAGTGGGTTCTTCTTCTCTTGCATATCCGTATCATCCGCTTGAAATCACTGCGCCAGTTTCGTCTACAGATTCCTACACTGCACAATACTTTCCGACAGGACAAAATTTTGGTTCAGTATCAGATACTTCAGTTGATAATTTAAATGAGTGTCAATATTGGAGGCTGACTCGAAATTCAGGTGTTTCAAAAGTGAAGCTAAAATTAAGTTGGAATAATGACACATGTTTACTACTGTCGCCACAAAATGTTAGAGTGGTTTCTTGGGATAGTATTAAATGGAAAGATCTCGGAAACAGTGGATATTCAGGCGACAGTATCAAAGGTTATACTGCTTCCTCTGATAGTATAGAGAATTCCACCTATGTTACTCTTGCTCTAAGAAAGTGTTTATTCTTTCATTCAACGATAAGTTCTAAGTCTGTATCTTGTGAAGGTCGTTCTGATGGTTTTGGAGAAGTGTCTCTTTACAGAGGCACTCCGCCATATTCATTTAGTTGGGAGCCAATAATGGGGGATAAAAAGTATAACGATGGGTTGAGTCCAGGTAAATATTACATTACAACTAAAGATAGTAAAACTTGTCAATTAAGAGATAGTATTACTATTGAAATACCAGAACAAATGGAAGCTACCTTTACTATTGACTCATCTGATTGCGGATTAAAAAATGGAAGTATTTCGGCGTCATTATCAGGAGGAGAAGGGCCATATAATTATTTTTGGCCGGAACTGGGAATAAGAGATTCAACTGCTTCGAGTATAAAAAGTGGAAAATACTCGCTCGTTGTTACCGATTCCATAGGATGCACAGCAGGTTTCTCAGCCACTCTTTCTGATAAAAATGGTCCGACAGGAAGCATAACAGAGTTACTTGCAATTTCTTGCTATGGCCAAACTAGCGGTGAACTTAAATTTGAGTTAGGCTGGTCAGATACTACTATATCAAAGTTTCAATGGGATAGAAGTATCTCGGATACAGATAGTATTATTTCGGAAATTGGTGCAGGAATGAAAGGATTACAGGTTATGGATGCTAATGGTTGTAGTTCTTTTTTTAATTATTTACTTACAGAACCAAAAGAAATTAAAATTAATTTTAATGTAACCAACTCTCATTGTTCTCTCTTTGATGGAAGTATAGTTTCATTAGTCACAGGTGGAGAAAGACCATATGTATATAGTTGGAGTAGTTTAGGAAGTGATTCAGTAGAAGGTGACTTGCGCTCTGGGTACGATACGTTAACTGTAACCGACAATAATAATTGCCAAGCTATTTCAATTGCGGAAATTTTAGATGACGATGGGCCAATTTTAGCGCCACATATTCTTTCTGCAGCTAATTGCTTTAATGATCCGAATGGTAGTGTAGCTATTGCTGTGACTTCCGCCACTGCTCCATACAATTTTACATACTTTCCCGATGGAGAGAATAAGGATACACTTTCCGGATTGTCTGTTGGAGAATATTCTGTAGTTGTTGAAGATGCGAATGGTTGTTTACAAAAGAAGACTTTTGTGATTCCAGGTTACGACCCATTAGACATTAGTTTGTATACTGAAAATGCAAGTAACGATTCTGTAGGTGATGGTAAAGCTTTTGCCTTTGTATTAGGTGGGAAAACGCCTTATACCTATTTATGGTCTGATAGTTCAATCTTGGATTCGATAAGTAATTTATCATTAGGAGATCACTCTTTAATTGTAACTGATCAAAATGGGTGTATTGACACGGCATTATTTAGGATTAATACTACAATGTATCCTGTAGATGAGCAGTTTCAATGTAATAATTCACCTATTCCTGGATCATGCCCTCCAATTACTATAACCTGCCCTTCTCCTTGTACTTCAATTTCGATTGATATGGTTGCAGATTTCGATGCAGATCCTACTGGTACTTCATCATCAGAATGTGCATTTGAATCAGCTGCAGAATTTTTGCAAGGTTTAGACCCAGATGTTGAAAAAACAATATTTATTCCTTTTGGTACTTATATAGTTGGAAGGCAGGAAAATGGTTCAGGATATTATTTAAAAGGTAACAACGTTCTATGTTTTGATGGTATTAATAATTTAACAATTGAGGGCGAAATATTTTATGATGATACCACGACATTGATTTTTGAAAACTGTATGAAAATTGGATCTTTTGATTATCCCAATAATCCGGATGACAGATTACTTATGTGTGTTGATGCTCAAGAATGTGCTTATAATGGAACAGATTATAGTCATATTGCCACTATGGGGCAAATGATTCATTTAAATGAATGTAATAATGTCACAATAAGAAATCTTAAGTTGGACGGTAATCTTGATAATGTAATTGTTGGAGGTGCTTGGCCGAATGGAATGCCATACGATGGAATATTTTTAAATGCATGTCATATTTTTACAATAGAAAATGTAATTACTCAGAATTTTGGTCATGATGGAATTTGGATAAATCATCGTAAAAGTCATTTTAGTGCAAGTCACCAGATTGCTATTCCAAATTTTGCAAATGTAGGTGGCTTTATTAATAATGTTAAATCGACAAATAATTGTAGAACTGGACTTGTATGGGCCGGAGGCAGTGGATTACAAGTGTTCAACTCTGAATTTAGTTGGAATGGAATGCATCGTTATACTTTACAGATGGCAGCTGGTTTAGATATTGAATTTGAAAATAGTAATTTCGCAAATACAAACGGATATTTTTACAATTGTAGGTTTGAGTACAATAATTTTTATGGAATGGTAAATGATGCTCACGCCCAAGTAAATGAATTTACCTCTGCACCAAATTCGTCCTTTAACAGAGATCATATTTTTCGTTTATGTACATTTATTTCAGCCTCTCGACCAAATAGTAAAGCAATACATCCAAATACAAAAGGCATGCATTTTATAGATTGCGATCTTTACGGGTGGTGCGCAAATGCGTATCAAAACGCGCGTTTCTATTTAGGAACAAATGGGCAATTAATAACTTTTCCAGATCAATCGACTTCATTTACGGGTTGCGATTTTTTCGAAGAGTATACAGATCCAATTGACAATATTACACGATCCTTTGGTTGGGATGTAGATGAAACAGGTACTGGTTGTCCCGTACCTTGGCATCATCCACTGGTTGAATTCTCAACAGGTTTGGGGGTACGATTTATAGGTTCAACAATTACAACGAACTATACAATGAAATGGATTCTACTTTCAACTGACGGACAACCAATCATTGTTCCACGTGCTTTATGGAATGTAATTGATATTGGACCATCTGGTGCATCTTCAATTTGGAGGAATTTCGGATTGAATGCATGCGATCCGATTAGTTGTGAAAGAAACCTCGGCTCTATAAATCACACACGTCTTGATAATCCATTGCAAATAATAGGAATAACCGGATTAAATAATGCTTCAGCAGCATGTGGAGGTCAAGATCATTACTATCTTGAAACTCTCGATTTAAGCATCGATGATAGAAATAATAGACTTTGGGGTGATAACATTACAGGAAATCCTTCTCAGGTTTTTCCGGGTTTAAATGTTAGTCCTTCTGTTCCAAAATTCGAGTACATTGATCCATCTCCAATTTCAGTATTTTCTGATTGTTCAAATTGCACTGGATCAAATGATGATTGTTTTGCTTGTTCAACAACAGAACCATCACCCGCCTGTCCACCTACACCGGCTTTAAGAAAAGGGAGCTCTATAAAAGCGGATGTCTCTAATTCAAATGAATTGTCAGTATCTCCTAATCCGGTCAACTCGTTTTTAACAATTGAAAATGAGATTCCTATTCAAGAAATCAAAATATTTGATATCTTTGGTTCACTTGTGTTATCGGTTATGGTTAATAGTTCATACGTTGAATTGCAAGTGTCTTTTTTAAAACCAGGCACTTACTTTATTGATGCAGATAATTCACTTCACAAAATGTTTGTCAAGCTATGAAAACACTTTTTCTTTTCTTTTGTGTGATTTTGGTATCGGAGATTGATATAATTGGTCAAACAGTAAACATTTCATGGATTTATTCATATGGAGGCTCTCTTGATGAGTTTCCTGGAACAGTTGCTTCGACAAGCGATGGTCAAATCATATTATTAGGCACTGAAAAATCAAATAATGGTGATATTTCCAATCATATTGGAACGGTCGGTGCTGGTAATGTTTGGTTTGTGACCTTAGACAGTATAGGGGTATTACAGTCAGAAATAAGTCGCGGAGGCACTTCTAGTGAAATAGGAACATATCTTTTACTAAAGGACGATTCAAGTTTCTCAGTTGGAGGCATTACAAGTTCCAATGATGGTGATGTTATAGGAAATCATCCTTGGAGTGGAAATCCTAGTGTTCCTTCTCAAGATTATTGGGTGCTTGAAATGAATTCACTAGGTGGAATTGTCTGGCAACGATGTTATGGAGGAGGAAATGAAGATTATCTAAGTGGAATAACTTCCACTTTTGACAATGGGAGTCTTCTGATCGGGACAACATTAAGTAGTGATGGAGATGTAAGTTGTCAATACTACGATGAAATATGGGTAGTAAAAACTGATTCCGTCGGAAACATAGAATGGACTCATTGCTACGGCGGCATTTATGGAGGTAATGGTGTTTCATGCTGTCAACTGTCAGATAGCAGCTATTTAATAACAGGTTATTCCGAGGCCAATTTCACAAATGCTCATGGTGCTTCGGATGTTGTTGTTTCAAAAATTGATGTAACAGGAAATGTACTTTGGACAAAATGTTATGGAGGTAGTGGGATAGATAATGCGGCTAAGATTTTACCATCAGGACTTAATTTTTATGTCATTGCAAATACGAATTCAATTGACGGAGATGTCACAGGATATATGGGTTATGGAGATATTTGGATGTTTAAATGTGATTCTGCAGGAAATATACTATGGCAAAACTGCTACGGTGGTTTAGGAATAGATTGGTCATATGGTGGTTCCATTACTTCAGACGGAGGACTTATCTTTACCGGTTACTCAACAAGCAATGATTCTGTATTTGTAATTAGCAATCACGGACAGTTTGATGCATGGGCTGCTAAAGTTGACAGCATGGGTAATCTCGAATGGGGTAAATCAATTGGCGGATCTTTGGATGAAGAGGGAAAAGATATTAAAGAAATTGATATCAATCATTACTTGTTAACTGGTTCAACTCAATCTTCAGACGGAGACATGCCGGCAAATAATCATGGGAATAAAGATATTTGGGTTGCTAAACTCGAGGTTCTTCCAACATCAACCCAAAACACATCAACATTTATAAAGGATCTTAATGTTATTTGGTCATCCGGAAAACTTCGGGTAACAATAAATAGCGTGAATGAAAGTTGGCAAAATATTTCCATTACTGATTTGCTTGGAAGGGTTTCTTATATAAGGAAAGTTCGTCTTTTACCTGGAAAAAACAATTTAGAGGTTGGTGGTTCCTTTGAACAGGGAATAAAAGTAGTTACTGTAGGGGATGCTCGTGCGAAAATTGTTATTGCAAATTGATATTCGGCTGAAGTAAACTTCTGGACTGTTCAATAACTTAAGGGAGTTTCGTCCATGAACTATAAAACAATTTATACCTTTACTACTTTTCCAATTCTAAGGAGGCAAGTTAACCAGCTTCAAAGTAGTTTTATCAATAAGTCAAAGTAAAAACATTTCAAGTCTTTCATTCGATTCACTGAATTAATTTGTATCCATCCGACCAACTACATATTTCAAGTTAGAAAAATATTTATTATAAATCTGATTCGTCAGGGCAGTAATTCTTGAAGGCGATTAAATTTCCAGTCGGGTAAAACTTCAAAAACATTTTTCAGCCATGCATAAGGTTCAACACCTTTTAATTTACAAGTGCCCAGTAAAGAATAAATCATAGCAGCACGTTTTGCTGCATCATGTTCAAATGATGGAGATATTCAATTCAATCACGGTAGTAAAGATATATGGCTCGCCAAATTAACCGACACTGGCAATTCCACAACAACTATGGAAACTAATAATAATTCCTTCAATGCATATATTATTGATGGAATTGTTTTCATTAATTTTTTTAGCACAAAAAGCTGCAATATGGATCTATATATTTATGATATAATAGGAAAAGAAAAAATGCAAAAGCCGATTGTTTCCCATATTGGTTTCAATCAATTTGCTTTTCCCATTTCAAATTGGAATGGAATAAAGATAGTTTCTATGGGTAATTTTAAAAAAATCATTTACTAATTATTAGTTAAAGCCAAGATTGTTGAAAACACAAAAAAAGCCCAACAACCCGTCGGCGCGGTTGTTGAGCTCTCAATATTCATTGTTAATTTTTTAATTAGAACCAGTCGCCTTTATCAGCTGATACGTTCTCCGTTGCTCCTTACTTCTGAATTCAATAAAGTAAGTCCCTGCAGCCAGATGATCACCGGTTTCATATATTCCCTGGATGTCTTTTCTAGTTTCAACTAATCTTCCACTGATGTCGTAGATAAAATAATCAAGAGGTCTTTCAGTGAGGATATGGAAGTTTCCATTGAACGGATTCGGATAGAAGTAAACACCGAAGGCAGGTTCATGTGATGTCTCAATTCCGCTGCAATTGTCAAACGTAACCACTACAGTATCTCTGCCGACACAACCTGCTGTGTTTGTCACATTCACTGTTATCGTCTTGCTTCCAAAACCAATACCTGAACTGTCGACTGAAATGCTGTTGCTTATTGCACCTGTCGACCATTGAACAGAAGTAAATCCTGTTCCGGCATTTAAAGTCACAACAGTTTGCGCACATACCATTGTATCTCTTCCGAGATTTACTGTCGGTGCCGGATTTACAATTATGTTAGCGTTTGTTGAAGCTGAACAATTGTTTGCATTTGTATAGGTGTAAGTGATCGAACGTAGTCCCGATCCTGCTGCCGGATTAAATACACCGCCACTGATTCCTGTTCCGCTATACACACCACCGGCAGGTTGTCCGCCCGTCAGAGTAATTGGTGTTGCATTCACACAAAGAGATGCAAAATTTCCAAGCGTAACAACCGGTAAAGCATTCACAACAATATTCGTTTGTGCCGAACTTGTGCAACCGTTTGAATTTGTATAGGTGTATGTAAGAGGGAATGTTCCTGCATTGGAAGGAGTAAATGTATTTCCGCTTACACCTGTACCAGAGTATGTACCACCTGCCGGACTACCATTTGAAAGCGTCAATGCACCGCTGTTTGTACACAGAGGAGTTACGGAACTCAATGTTGTATTTGGAAGTGCATTTACAACAACTGTTGTATTTGCTGATGTCGCACATCCGTTAGGATTAGTGAATGTATAAGTGACAGTGACATTTCCGGCAACTGTTGGTGTAAACGTTGTGCCTGTAACTCCGACACCTGAAAATACTCCGCCTGCTGGTGTACCTGATAAAGTTACTCCTGCTGCATCTGCGCACATTGGACTAACGCTTGCTATTGTAGCCGGTGTGCCGGCAGCATTTACAACCTGCGTTGTTGTTGCTGTTGAGATACATCCTGATGCATTCGTGTAAGTATATGTGATCGTTACATTTCCAACTCCTGCTACAGATGCATTAAAATTATTTGAAGTTACTCCTGTACCGGAATAAGTTCCGCCGGCAGGAGATCCACCTGTCAATGCAAAAGTAGATGTATTCAAACAAACTGCTTGTGGCGTTGCCATACTTGCTGCAGTTACTGCATTTACAACTATGTTTGATTCAGCAGTACTTACACATCCATTTGCATTCGTATATGAATAGGTGATTGCAAATGTTCCGGCACCTGAAGTTGATGGATTAAATGTTGTTCCTGAGACTCCTGTTCCGCTATATGTTCCTCCGGCAGGCGAACCACTTGTTAAATTTATTGCAGCTGAATTATCGCACACGGGAGTAAATGATCCAAGTGTAACTGCGGCACCGGCATTTACTGTTATTGTATTGGTTGCATTTGCAGAACAACTATTCGCATCAGTGTAGGTATAGGTTACTGTTGTTGTACCGATCCCAACTGTTGCAGGTGTGAAAATATTATTTGTAATTCCATTTCCGGAATAAACACCACCTGCAGGACTTCCGCCTGATAATGTCATTGGTGCAGAACCATTACACACTGCCTGGAAGTTTGCAAGCGTAACAGTTGGTAAACTGTTTACGACAATTGTACTACTTGTATTTGCAGAACATCCGGCACTGCTTGTATAGCTATAAGTAATTGTTTTTGTTCCTGAGCCGGCTGTGGTCGGATTAAATACATTGCCCGATACTCCCGTGCCACCATAAGTTCCACCTGCAGGACTTCCTCCTGTCAGAGTTATAGGCGATGCATTTAAGCATATTGAAGCCGGTGTAGTCAATGATACCGATGGAGTAGGGTTCACTGTTATAGAAGTAGTGGCACTACCCGAACATCCGGAAGCATTCGTATAAGAATAAGTTACAGTATGTGTTCCTGCACCTGCTGCTGAAGGATTAAATGAATTTCCTGTAACACCTGTTCCGCTATATGTACCACCACTTGGTGATCCACCGGAAAGTGTTACGGCATTTGCATTCTGACAAACATTTGCAAGTGCTGAAAGTGTAACAGTTGGTAATGCATTCACTGTAATATTTGTGGATGCTGTACCTGAACAGCCATTACCATCATTGTATGTATAAGTTATAGATGTTGTACCTGTTCCTGCTATTGAAGGTGTAAATACACCTGATGAAACTCCGGTACCGGAATATGTTCCTCCGGCAGGACTACCATTTGAAAGAGTGATTGGTGATGCATTTACACAAACAGGACTGAGCGCTGATGCTGTTACATTCGGTGTCGTAGTCACCGTTATGTTTGAGCTAGCAGATGAGAGACATCCATTTCCATCTGTATATGAATACGTGATCAGAAATGTTCCGACTCCGGCTGATTGCGGAT
>Ga0116177_10001377_pt1 | contig 18074 bp, 9 predicted proteins | sample AD_STIC10_MetaG_FD_89750 | JGI IMG/M metagenome (GOLD analysis project Ga0116177, IMG submission 89750) | Active sludge microbial communities of municipal wastewater-treating anaerobic digesters from USA - AD_STIC10_MetaG | ecosystem: Engineered > Bioreactor > Anaerobic > Digestate | place: USA... | reverse complement strand
CCCAACTTACGCGACCAAAGGGAGCGTCAAGTTGGCCGTGCGAATTTATCCCAGGAGCTCCCGACCTAGGGAGCGACGTGGGATTACTTTAAAATTCCCATCTAAATGAGCACCCAACTTACGGCCGCAATGCCTTACATTGCGGCACTCCGCTCGAGCCCGAAGCTCTCGCTTCGCGACAAAAAACAAAAGGAGCGTCAAGTCTCCCGGCCGAATTTACTCCAGCAAATCGCGACCTAGCGATTTGCGTGGAGTTCCTTTTAAAATTCCCATCACAGTGAGTATCGAGCTTATAGCCGAAATCTTCATATTTGAATGAGCGTTTCATAAATACCTGGGCAATAGAGGACTCGAACCTCTGACCCCTACCATGTCAAGGTAGTGCTCTAACCAACTGAGCTAATTGCCCATAATGGACACGAAAGTAAAAACCCCTAACTGATTATCCTATCGATAATTACGTTTTAATTATCTTTAGAAAAAGCACTTAATACTAGATAACTACGTCTTATTTGTCAATAACGCTTTTCTGCGAAGCAAGGTATTCGGTCAAAATATCCTTGGCTTTCGCCAAAGCAATCGCCCGATGGGAAATCCGGTTCTTAAATTCGGGTTCCAATTCCGCAAAATGTTTCCCCGTGGAAGGATCGAAAAAAACCGGATCGTATCCGAATCCGAAAGTGCCTCGAAAATCCGTCGCAATCGTTCCCGGATACCTGCCCTCGCATATCCCGACAATCTTATTTCCCGGCGCGGCGATCACCACTGCGCAATGGAAAGCGGCCTGCCTCTTATCCGGCGGGACATCCTTCATTGCCGCGAGAAGTTTTCTGCAGTTGGCCAAATCATCGCCGTGCTCCGCGTAGCGGGCGGAATAAATTCCCGGGGCGCCGCCGAGAGCTTCCACGCACAAACCGGAATCTTCCCCCAAAGCCGGCATACCGCACCAATCCGCGAGCGTCACGGCTTTCTTCGCGGCATTTTCCGCAAAGGTCTTCCCGTCTTCAATCACCTCGGGGGCATCGGGAAAATCCGGGAGAGAAAGCACGCGAACCGGCAATCCCCGGAGAATCGCCTGAAGTTCTTCCGTTTTTTTCCGGTTTCGCGAAGCCAGCAGGAGAGAAATCATTTCAGAGGGAGTTTTACGGCTTTTTTTTGCTCGCCGATGAGTTTGCGTATCCCTTTTTTGGCAAGCGCAAGCATCGAAGCCAATTCCCGGTCGTTGAACGCGCGGCCTTCGGCCGTCCCCTGGACTTCCACAAACCGCCCGCTCCCCGTCATAATCACGTTCATATCGACTTCCGCCCTGGAGTCTTCTTTGTAGCAAAGATCCAGGCACAGTTTCCCGTCCACCAGCCCGACGCTGGTCGCGGCAACGTAATCCCGGATCGGATTCCCGGCAAGGATCCCCTTCGCGATCAGCCTCTCGCAGGCCTGCGCCAGAGCGACAAACCCGCCGGTCACACTCGCGGTGCGCGTCCCCCCGTCCGCCTGAAGCACGTCGGCATCAATCCAAAAAGTTCTTTCCCCCAATTTCTCAAGGTCCACGACGGCCCTCAGGGACCGCCCGATCAGTCTTTGGATTTCCTGCGTCCGCCCCGTCAGACGTCCTTTGCTCGCTTCCCGGGCGTTTCTCTGCTGAGTGGACGCGGGAAGCATCCCGTATTCGGCCGTGATCCAGCCCTTCCCTTTCCCTTTCAAAAACGACGGGACCGTCTCCTCCATCGACACCGCGCAAATCACTTTCGTGTTTCCGCATTCAATCAGACAGGAACCGAGCGCGTATTTTAAAAATCCTTTCGTCAGCTTAATCTTTCTCATTTTTTTCTCCGCTTTTTCGCGATTGAAAATTATTGAATACCGAGAATTTTATGCAGACGGGGCAGGATTCTCACATTCCTCAGCTTGAGCAGGGCCCTTCGCTGGAGCTGCTGCAAAAATTCCATCAAAGTCCCGTCAATCTCCTCTTTCCCGCAAACCGTAACCGGCTGGAGCGCGAGCAAAATATCCGGATTGACCCCGGCGATAATATCAACCGCCCGGTCGAACTCCCCGGCGTCCGCGTCTTCCGACAAAATAATTTTGACGTGGACATCTTTTTCCGCCGCGGCCCGCAAAAACCGCCGATGGTCTTCAAAGCACGCCTTGTCCTTGGTCACGCTCGGAAGCTTGATATCCATGGATACCGCGTCCACGCAAGCGAGGACCTTTTCAAGCTCGCCGCATAAAACCCCGTTCGTCTCGAGGTAAACCCGGAACCCCTCTTCCCGCAAAACGGGCGCGATACTTCGGATCGTTTCCCAATACAGCAGAGGTTCTCCGCCCGTGAAGCTCACAAACGCGTGCGGGCCGGCAATCCGATCAAGCCTTCGAATCTCTTCCAAAATCTCCCGGCCGGTCATCTCCTCCGCTTCTTTATCCGTCTCGTCGCAGTATTCGCAATTCAGATGACACGCGGCAAAACGGACGAAAAGATGCCTCTCCCCCAGGAAAGGGCCTTCCCCCTGTATCGATGAAAATATTTCGGCGACTTCGTTTTTCAGCAAATCCGGAGTCATCTTGCGGCTGCCTCCGTCAAAGGGTCCGCGACCCCGGCCTCTTCGAATCCCTTCGCGCGCAGAAGACAGGAATCACAGCGGCCGCAGGGCGTTTCGCCTCCCAAATAGCACGACCACGTCCGTTCGAACGGGACCCCCAGTTCCTTCCCGAATTTCACGATTTCGGCTTTCGTCATGCGAAGCAGAGGCGCCAGGATTTTTATCCTTCCCCCCTCCGCGCCGGTTTTGGTCGCTTTCCGGAACACTTCCTCCATCGTCTCAAGGTATTCGGGACGGCAGTCCGGATAACCGCTGTAATCCACCGCGTTCGCCCCGATCACCACCGCTTCCGCCCCCGCGGCTTCCGCCCAGGAGAAAGCGAACGAGAGGAAAATCGTATTTCTTGCGGGGACATAAGTCGCGGGGATTTCCCGGCTCATCGCGTCTACCGCTCGGTTGAGAGGGACGGAAATCCCTCCGTCCAGAAGCGCGCTCCCGCCCCAGGGGAGCCGGATCGGGATACTCTGCCACTCGATCCCAAGCCGCTTCGCGATGTCCCGCGCCGATCGGACTTCCCTCGCATGGCGTTGCCCGTATTCCAGCGTCAGGGCAAGCGGGCGATACCCGTCCCGGACCGCCGAGTACAGGGCCGTCGCCGAATCAAGCCCGCCGGACAGGAGACAGATGGCTTTCTTCTTCATTTTCATTTCCGTTTTTTTCGCCGTTCGTTTCATGAACGGAATTTTTGATGATCTGTTCGATCGGAATCACGCGCACCCCTTCAAGGGAACATCCCAGGAAGCGTTCGCCCACCGAAATAAAATTTCTCGGGAAATCGCTGACAAACACCCGGAGCTTCCCGAACTTCTCGCGCGTGCAGAGCAAATGTTTTTCTTTGAGCGTTTTCGTAAGGCTCGCGACCGTCGGCCCCGCGGAGTCGATCAGCACCACCTGCTCCCCGACATAATCCTGGACCGTCTCACGCAGGAGCGGATAATGCGTGCACCCCAAAATCAGCGTGTCGATCTTGTTTTCGATCAGCAGCTGGAGATACTTCGCCGCGACGCGTTTGGGGATGTCCCCTTTCAGCCAGCCTTCCTCCACCAGAGGGACAAACAGGGGACAGGCCTGGGAAAAAACTTTGACCTTCGGGCTGATCCCGTAAATGGCTTTTTCATAGGCACGGCTCTGAATCGTCGCGGGAGTCCCGATCACACCGATGCGCTTCGCGAAGGAAAATTTCACGGCTTTTTCCGCGGTCGGAAAGATCACGTCGATAATCGGAAGATCATAACGCTTTTTCAAAAACGGCAGGCTCACGCTCGCGGAAGTATTGCAGGCGATCACCAGGGCCTTGACGCCGTGCTGAAGAAGGAATTCGGTGTCCTCATAGGAAAAAATTCGGATCTGCTTCTTGGACTTCACCCCGTAGGGAAGCCGGGCAAGGTCCCCGAAATAAATGATGTCCTCGCAGGGAAGCATTTCCATGATTTCCCGCACGACCGTCAGCCCGCCCAATCCGGAATCAAACACTCCGATCGGCTTTTCCTTCAGCTGCCGCAACTCACTCCGTATTTTTATCTTCTCAACCGCCACGTTTCATCCTTCTCCGAAATTCAATCTAAAATTTCGAGTTCTGCGTTTTTTGCACGCGATCCGTTGTAAGACTTTACAACTCAACAGGTTGTCATCCTGAACCCTTCGGCGCCTGTCATCCCCCTCCCCTGTCATCCTGAGTGCAACGAAGGATCTCCGCGCTTCGAGGGTAAACTCCGTGAAAAATCTTAAAACAAGATTTTTCGCACTTCGTGCTCAAAATGACAATAAAAAGCAAGAATCTGCAGAACTCAAATTAGAATCGAGTTCTTACGATGCCGCCTGCGCGCATTCCAAAACATCCTTCGCGTGATAGGAACTGCGCACAAACGCCCCGGCAAAAACCGACTTGAAACCCATTTCCAATCCGACCGATTCATACCTCCGAAAAGTCTCGGGCCTGACATATTCCCGGACCGGGAACTTCCCTTCGGCCGGTTTCAAATACTGCCCGACCGTCACCACATCGCAGCCGGCCGCGCGGAGGTCTTTGAAAGTTTCGAGAACCTCATCCTCCCTCTCGCCGAGCCCGGCCATCAATCCGCTTTTCGTGAGCATGCCCGCAAAACGGCTTTTTACTATCCGGAGCAAATCAAGCGAACGCTCATAGGAAGCGCCCGGCCGGACTTCCGGATAAAGCCGTGAAACCGTCTCCAAATTATGGTTGTAAACATCGGGCCCCGCGGAGGCGACTTCGAGGATCGATTCCTCGTCTCCTTTAAAATCGGGCGTCAGGACTTCCACCGTCGCGCCGGGAATCGCCTTCTTGATTTCAACGACCGTCCGCGCGAAAATCCCCGCTCCCCCGTCCTGAAGATCATCCCTCGTCACGGACGTCAGCACCACATGCTTCAGCCCCAATTCCAGGCTCGCGCGCGCCACCCGTTCGGGTTCCGTCCGGTCCTCGCCCGACGGATTCCCCTGCGAAACCGCGCAAAAAGAGCAACGCCGGGTGCAGACATTCCCGAGCAGGAGAAAAGTCGCCGTGGATTTCGCGAAACACTCGGGCCGGTTCGGGCACTTCGCCGAATGGCAGACCGTTTCGAGCCGGAAACTCCTGACGATCTCTTCGGTCCGGAGCGTGGACGCCTCGGGAATCGATTTTCTAAGCCAATCGGGAAAACAGCCCATTACGGAAAATTTATCTCACTTTCGGATTTCGGAGTATTTGAGTCGCGGGAAAATCCCTCGAGGCTTCATTATATCACAAACTGGCCTTGGCGGCTTCCCAGATCATTTCGGAAAAAGTCGGGTGAGCGTGAATCGTTCCGGCAAGGTCATCCACCCGGGCCCCCAGCCGGACCGCGAGGGAAATCTCCCCCGCCAGTTCGGAAACCCGGTCTCCGATCATGTGAGCCCCCAAAACGCGGCGGCTCGATTCTTCAAAAACGAGTTTGAACAGGCCCTCAGGCTCCCGCTCCACATGGGCCTTGCCCAACGCGCCCAGTACATAGCGGGTTTCGCGGACCTTGATCCCCTGCTTCTCGGCTTCCGCTTTCGTCAGCCCCGCCCCGGCAACTTCCGGATGCGTGAAAACCGTGTTCGGCCAGCCCCGGTAATCCATCGCCACCGGCGTCCGCTTCAGATTCTCGGCGATGAGACGCGCTTCCGCCTCGGCGACGTGCGCCAATTGCGGCGACGCAATCACGTCTCCGGCCGCGAACACCCCTTTCGCCGTCGTCTGCAGGAACTCATCCACGCGTATCGCGCCCCGGTCGGTTTCAATTCCGGCGCGTTCAAGACCGAGATCATCCGTATTCCTCTTTCGCCCCACCGCGACCAGCAATTTGTCGCAGGAGAACCGTTCCCCGTCGCTCAACAGGCCGGAGAGGGTATGGCCGTCGGAACTCAATTTCTCAAGCTTCCTCCCCGTAAAAACCTGAATGCCCCGCCGCTTGAAAATCGTCTCAAGCCGTTTCGCGATGTCGGAATCGACATTCGGCAGAAGCTGAGGCAGCATTTCCACAACCGTGACTTCCGCTCCCAGCGTCCTGAAGAGAGAGGCGAATTCACAGCCGATCACGCCCCCGCCGATAATCCCCAATTTCTGAGGCAGATTGTTCAACGCGAGGATATCATTCGAAGAAAGAATACTGTCGCCGTTAAACGGAATTCCGGGAAGCTCCTGCGGACGGGAACCCGTCGCGATCACAATGGCCCCGCCCTGAAATTCCTCAGTCCCTCCGTTCCCCTCCACCGTCAAAACATGCGGTCCCGTGAACGAGGCCTTTCCCTGAAGGACCTCAACACCTTTTCTTTTCAGCGTCCCCTCCAACCCCGCCGACAAATCCCGGACAATCGCGTCCTTTTTCTCCACGATTTTCCAGAGCTTGTGCGGAGGCTCGAAACGGACTTCCAGCCCGAACTGCACCGCGCGGTTGATTTTGTCCGCCAACAGCGCGGAAGCCAGCATCGCCTTGGTCGGAATACAGCCCCAGTTCAGGCAGACCCCGCCGATCTTCTCTTTCTCGATCAGAAGCGTTTTCAGCCCCAGCTCACACGTGCGAATCGCACCCGTATAACCGGCCGGCCCGCCTCCGATAAAAATCACGTCATACTGCTTCATCCGGAACTCCTTCAATTAACTCCCTTGGGATTGAAATGTCCGCGACCACGACGCTCCCAGTATAAGCGGGGCCTTCATTTAAATAAAATCCTTTTTTCGCGAGCGCCAGCGAAACCGTCACCGCCGCCTTCACGCAAATCCCCATCACTTCGCCCGTGTCCGCGTGAAGCCCGGAAGGGATGTCCACCGCCACGACCGGAAGTTTGGAATGATTGATTTCTTCAATCGCCGTTCTAAAAGGCTCCCCGACCGGCTTGGAAAGCCCCGTCCCGAACAGCGCGTCCAAAACCGCCCTGCAGGTTTTCAAAACATTCCGAACCCCATCCCAATCCGCGCCGCCTGCGCAATCCCTTAAATCAATCTTCATCCTCTCGAGGATTCTGAAATTCGCCAGCGGATCGGCCTTCATCTCGGAAGGTTTCTGAAAAAAGAAAACCACCGGCACGACGCCGCCGTTATGAAGATGCCTCGCCGCGACAAACCCGTCCCCGCCGTTATTCCCCTTCCCGGCGAAAACCGCCACACGCTCCCCCGCTTTCACTCCCCGCTTCAGGATTTCCTCCGCGCAGGCGCGGCCCGCGTTTTCCATCAGCAAAAGAGACGGGATCCCGAATTCCTCAATGGCCCGCCGGTCGATTTCCCGCATGGTTTCGCCGGTAACCGCTTTTCTCATTTCCATCGCTTCACACCCTTTCCGCGCGGAACGTTTCACTTGAGAGCTCCTTCAGGCGCACGGTCACGATTGAGCCCATTTCGGAGGCCTCTCCCCTGAAAACCACTTTCTTCTCCTGCCATGTCCGCGCCGAAACTTCTTGCCCCGATTTCTTGCTCATCCCTTCAATCATTACCCGGCAGGTTTGCCCGATCAACCTCTCATTCCGGCTTTTCGTAATTCCCCGCTGAAGCCTCAGCAATTCATTCACGCGCCTGTCCTTCTCGGCCGAAGACACATCGTCTTTCCATTTCGCGGCAATGGTGTGCGAGCGCGGCGAATACTTGAATATGAAAGCGCCGTCGAATTGAATTTCCTTCATCGCCTGCCTGCTCAACTCGTAATCCTCCCCGGTTTCCTCCGGGAACCCCACGATCATGTCCGTCGTAATCGAAATATCCGGGACAAGTTCACGCAATCGATTAATCTTATCGCAATATTCGGCAAGGGTATGTCCGCGCCTCATTTTTTTCAAGATCTTATCCGACCCCGACTGAAGCGGCAGATGAAACCGCCGCGATATTTTCGCATGGTCCCGTATCGCGAGAAACAACTCCTCCCCCGCGTCCTGCGGATGAGAAGTCGTAAAACCGATTTTCTCAATCCCGTCGATGCCCGCCGCTTCACGCAAAAGCCGCGCAAACGGCATCCCCGTCCCCGGCCGGTTTCCGTAAGAATTCACATTCTGCCCGATCAAGGTGACGTGCTTGATCCCCCCGTCGGCAAGCCGCCTGATTTCATCCAGAATTTCCTCCGGGGCCCTTGAAATCTCGCGCCCCCGCACGTAAGGCACGACGCAAAACGAACAGACCTTGTCACAGCCCGTCATGACCGGAAGATAGGCGTGAATTTCGCCGTCCAGCTTCGCGTACTCGTAAAGCTCATAGCCGAAGCCGGACTTGGCAAGCTCCATGACTTTCTTCCGCTCAGCCCCCGCCCGTTCGATCGCCCGCGGAAGTTCCCGGACGCTACGGGTCCCGATCAGAAAATCCACGTGCGGGAAATCCGCGAAAAACTTCTCCCGGTAATTCTCCACCATACAGCCCATCACGCCAATCAACAGGCCCGGCTTTTTCTTTTTAACCGGCTTCAACTGCGTCAACTGCCCGAACACCCGCTCCTCCGCGTGCTGACGGACACTGCAGGTATTGAAAATAATCACGTCCGCCCGGTTCACATGGTCCGTCAGCTGATAGCCCGCCTTCCCGAGCAGGCTCTCCGCCACTCTCGAATCATGGTCATTCTGCTGACAGCCGAAAGTCTTCAATAATACTTTCATTTATCAATCCTTTGACTTTTGCAGTCCTAAAGCTGAGCGTTGCGAAGCTTTGGGGCAGCCGAAGGTTTTCAATAATACTTTCACTTTATCAATCTCCAAACCGAGGCAGTCCTGATCTCCACGAATCTTTCCCTATCCGAATCAGGGCAGCCGAAAGTCTTCATTAAAACTTTCATTTATCAATCCTTTCAGAGGGGTCACACCTAGGTGTGACCCCGTTATTATAAATACCATCAAAAAACTTGCCAATGGAAACGGTACTGGTTATTTCCTGTCATCCTGAGCGAGCGGAGCGAGTCGAAGGATCTTTAAAGCAGATACTGATTTTACATAGCAATTGTGCGACCGGTCGCACAATTGCTATGTAAAATCAGTATCTGCTTTAAAGATCCTTCGACTCGCTCCGCTCGCTCAGGATGACAGGAAATAACCAGTACCGTTTCCATTGGCAAGTTTTTTGATGGTATTTATAATAACGGGGTCACACCTAGGTGTGACCCCTCTGAAAGGATTGATAAATGAAAGTTTTAATGAAGACTTTCGGCTGCCCTGATTCGGATAGGGAAAGATTCGTGGAGATCAGGACTGCCTCGGTTTGGAGATTGATAAAGTGAAAGTATTATTGAAAACCTTCGGCTGCCCCAAAGCTTCGCAACGCTCAGCTTTAGGACTGCAAAAGTCAAAGGATTGATAAATGAAAGTATTATTGAAGACTTTCGGCTGTCAGCAGAATGACCATGATTCGAGAGTGGCGGAGAGCCTGCTCGGGAAGGCGGGCTATCAGCTGACGGACCATGTGAACCGGGCGGACGTGATTATTTTCAATACCTGCAGTGTCCGTCAGCACGCGGAGGAGCGGGTGTTCGGGCAGTTGACGCAGTTGAAGCCGGTTAAAAAGAAAAAGCCGGGCCTGTTGATTGGCGTGATGGGCTGTATGGTGGAGAATTACCGGGAGAAGTTTTTCGCGGATTTCCCGCACGTGGATTTTCTGATCGGGACCCGTAGCGTCCGGGAACTTCCGCGGGCGATCGAACGGGCGGGGGCTGAGCGGAAGAAAGTCATGGAGCTTGCCAAGTCCGGCTTCGGCTATGAGCTTTACGAGTACGCGAAGCTGGACGGCGAAATTCACGCCTATCTTCCGGTCATGACGGGCTGTGACAAGGTCTGTTCGTTTTGCGTCGTGCCTTACGTGCGGGGGCGCGAGATTTCAAGGGCCCCGGAGGAAATTCTGGATGAAATCAGGCGGCTTGCCGACGGGGGGATCAAGCACGTCACCTTGATCGGGCAGAATGTGAATTCTTACGGAAACCGGCCGGGGACGGGGATGCCGTTTGCGCGGCTTTTGCGTGAAGCGGCGGGCATCGACGGGATTGAGAAAATCGGTTTTACGACTTCTCATCCGCAGGACGCGGGGGAGGAGTTGTTTCTCGCGATACGGGACCATGCGAAAATATCGCGGCGGTTTCATCTGCCGCTTCAGTCGGGGTCGGATAAGATCTTGAAAAAAATGAGGCGCGGACATACCCTTGCCGAATATTGCGATAAGATTAATCGATTGCGTGAACTTGTCCCGGATATTTCGATTACGACGGACATGATCGTGGGGTTCCCGGAGGAAACCGGGGAGGATTACGAGTTGAGCAGGCAGGCGATGAAGGAAATTCAATTCGACGGCGCTTTCATATTCAAGTATTCGCCGCGCTCGCACACCATTGCCGCGAAATGGAAAGACGATGTGTCTTCGGCCGAGAAGGACAGGCGCGTGAATGAATTGCTGAGGCTTCAGCGGGGAATTACGAAAAGCCGGAATGAGAGGTTGATCGGGCAAACCTGCCGGGTAATGATTGAAGGGATGAGCAAGAAATCGGGGCAAGAAGTTTCGGCGCGGACATGGCAGGAGAAGAAAGTGGTTTTCAGGGGAGAGGCCTCCGAAATGGGCTCAATCGTGACCGTGCGCCTGAAGGAGCTCTCAAGTGAAACGTTCCGCGCGGAAAGGGTGTGAAGCGATGGAAATGAGAAAAGCGGTTACCGGCGAAACCATGCGGGAAATCGACCGGCGGGCCATTGAGGAATTCGGGATCCCGTCTCTTTTGCTGATGGAAAACGCGGGCCGCGCCTGCGCGGAGGAAATCCTGAAGCGGGGAGTGAAAGCGGGGGAGCGTGTGGCGGTTTTCGCCGGGAAGGGGAATAACGGCGGGGACGGGTTTGTCGCGGCGAGGCATCTTCATAACGGCGGCGTCGTGCCGGTGGTTTTCTTTTTTCAGAAACCTTCCGAGATGAAGGCCGATCCGCTGGCGAATTTCAGAATCCTCGAGAGGATGAAGATTGATTTAAGGGATTGCGCAGGCGGCGCGGATTGGGATGGGGTTCGGAATGTTTTGAAAACCTGCAGGGCGGTTTTGGACGCGCTGTTCGGGACGGGGCTTTCCAAGCCGGTCGGGGAGCCTTTTAGAACGGCGATTGAAGAAATCAATCATTCCAAACTTCCGGTCGTGGCGGTGGACATCCCTTCCGGGCTTCACGCGGACACGGGCGAAGTGATGGGGATTTGCGTGAAGGCGGCGGTGACGGTTTCGCTGGCGCTCGCGAAAAAAGGATTTTATTTAAATGAAGGCCCCGCTTATACTGGGAGCGTCGTGGTCGCGGACATTTCAATCCCAAGGGAGTTAATTGAAGGAGTTCCGGATGAAGCAGTATGACGTGATTTTTATCGGAGGCGGGCCGGCCGGTTATACGGGTGCGATTCGCACGTGTGAGCTGGGGCTGAAAACGCTTCTGATCGAGAAAGAGAAGATCGGCGGGGTCTGCCTGAACTGGGGCTGTATTCCGACCAAGGCGATGCTGGCTTCCGCGCTGTTGGCGGACAAAATCAACCGCGCGGTGCAGTTCGGGCTGGAAGTCCGTTTCGAGCCTCCGCACAAGCTCTGGAAAATCGTGGAGAAAAAGGACGCGATTGTCCGGGATTTGTCGGCGGGGTTGGAGGGGACGCTGAAAAGAAAAGGTGTTGAGGTCCTTCAGGGAAAGGCCTCGTTCACGGGACCGCATGTTTTGACGGTGGAGGGGAACGGAGGGACTGAGGAATTTCAGGGCGGGGCCATTGTGATCGCGACGGGTTCCCGTCCGCAGGAGCTTCCCGGAATTCCGTTTAACGGCGACAGTATTCTTTCTTCGAATGATATCCTCGCGTTGAACAATCTGCCTCAGAAATTGGGGATTATCGGCGGGGGCGTGATCGGCTGTGAATTCGCCTCTCTCTTCAGGACGCTGGGAGCGGAAGTCACGGTTGTGGAAATGCTGCCTCAGCTTCTGCCGAATGTCGATTCCGACATCGCGAAACGGCTTGAGACGATTTTCAAGCGGCGGGGCATTCAGGTTTTTACGGGGAGGAAGCTTGAGAAATTGAGTTCCGACGGCCATACCCTCTCCGGCCTGTTGAGCGACGGGGAACGGTTCTCCTGCGACAAATTGCTGGTCGCGGTGGGGCGAAAGAGGAATACGGATGATCTCGGTCTTGAACGCGCCGGAATTGAAACCGACCGGGGCGCGATACGCGTGGATGAGTTCCTGCAGACGACGGCGAAAGGGGTGTTCGCGGCCGGAGACGTGATTGCGTCGCCGCAATTGGCGCACGTCGCCGAGGCGGAAGCGCGTCTCATCGCCGAGAATCTGAAGCGGACGCCGGTGGCGATGGATTACCGGGGCTGGCCGAACACGGTTTTCACGCATCCGGAAGTTGCCGGGGCGGGGCTGACGAAAGCGGAAGCCGAGAAGCAGGGGATCAAGGTCCGCGAAACCCGCTATGTACTGGGCGCGTTGGGCAAGGCCCATGTGGAGCGGGAGCCTGAGGGCCTGTTCAAACTCGTTTTTGAAGAATCGAGCCGCCGCGTTTTGGGGGCTCACATGATCGGAGACCGGGTTTCCGAACTGGCGGGGGAGATTTCCCTCGCGGTCCGGCTGGGGGCCCGGGTGGATGACCTTGCCGGAACGATTCACGCTCACCCGACTTTTTCCGAAATGATCTGGGAAGCCGCCAAGGCCAGTTTGTGATATAATGAAGCCTCGAGGGATTTTCCCGCGACTCAAATACTCCGAAATCCGAAAGTGAGATAAATTTTCCGTAATGGGCTGTTTTCCCGATTGGCTTAGAAAATCGATTCCCGAGGCGTCCACGCTCCGGACCGAAGAGATCGTCAGGAGTTTCCGGCTCGAAACGGTCTGCCATTCGGCGAAGTGCCCGAACCGGCCCGAGTGTTTCGCGAAATCCACGGCGACTTTTCTCCTGCTCGGGAATGTCTGCACCCGGCGTTGCTCTTTTTGCGCGGTTTCGCAGGGGAATCCGTCGGGCGAGGACCGGACGGAACCCGAACGGGTGGCGCGCGCGAGCCTGGAATTGGGGCTGAAGCATGTGGTGCTGACGTCCGTGACGAGGGATGATCTTCAGGACGGGGGAGCGGGGATTTTCGCGCGGACGGTCGTTGAAATCAAGAAGGCGATTCCCGGCGCGACGGTGGAAGTCCTGACGCCCGATTTTAAAGGAGACGAGGAATCGATCCTCGAAGTCGCCTCCGCGGGGCCCGATGTTTACAACCATAATTTGGAGACGGTTTCACGGCTTTATCCGGAAGTCCGGCCGGGCGCTTCCTATGAGCGTTCGCTTGATTTGCTCCGGATAGTAAAAAGCCGTTTTGCGGGCATGCTCACGAAAAGCGGATTGATGGCCGGGCTCGGCGAGAGGGAGGATGAGGTTCTCGAAACTTTCAAAGACCTCCGCGCGGCCGGCTGCGATGTGGTGACGGTCGGGCAGTATTTGAAACCGGCCGAAGGGAAGTTCCCGGTCCGGGAATATGTCAGGCCCGAGACTTTTCGGAGGTATGAATCGGTCGGATTGGAAATGGGTTTCAAGTCGGTTTTTGCCGGGGCGTTTGTGCGCAGTTCCTATCACGCGAAGGATGTTTTGGAATGCGCGCAGGCGGCATCGTAAGAACTCGATTCTAATTTGAGTTCTGCAGATTCTTGCTTTTTATTGTCATTTTGAGCACGAAGTGCGAAAAATCTTGTTTTAAGATTTTTCACGGAGTTTACCCTCGAAGCGCGGAGATCCTTCGTTGCACTCAGGATGACAGGGGAGGGGGATGACAGGCGCCGAAGGGTTCAGGATGACAACCTGTTGAGTTGTAAAGTCTTACAACGGATCGCGTGCAAAAAACGCAGAACTCGAAATTTTAGATTGAATTTCGGAGAAGGATGAAACGTGGCGGTTGAGAAGATAAAAATACGGAGTGAGTTGCGGCAGCTGAAGGAAAAGCCGATCGGAGTGTTTGATTCCGGATTGGGCGGGCTGACGGTCGTGCGGGAAATCATGGAAATGCTTCCCTGCGAGGACATCATTTATTTCGGGGACCTTGCCCGGCTTCCCTACGGGGTGAAGTCCAAGAAGCAGATCCGAATTTTTTCCTATGAGGACACCGAATTCCTTCTTCAGCACGGCGTCAAGGCCCTGGTGATCGCCTGCAATACTTCCGCGAGCGTGAGCCTGCCGTTTTTGAAAAAGCGTTATGATCTTCCGATTATCGACGTGATCTTTCCGACCGCGGAAAAAGCCGTGAAATTTTCCTTCGCGAAGCGCATCGGTGTGATCGGGACTCCCGCGACGATTCAGAGCCGTGCCTATGAAAAAGCCATTTACGGGATCAGCCCGAAGGTCAAAGTTTTTTCCCAGGCCTGTCCCCTGTTTGTCCCTCTGGTGGAGGAAGGCTGGCTGAAAGGGGACATCCCCAAACGCGTCGCGGCGAAGTATCTCCAGCTGCTGATCGAAAACAAGATCGACACGCTGATTTTGGGGTGCACGCATTATCCGCTCCTGCGTGAGACGGTCCAGGATTATGTCGGGGAGCAGGTGGTGCTGATCGACTCCGCGGGGCCGACGGTCGCGAGCCTTACGAAAACGCTCAAAGAAAAACATTTGCTCTGCACGCGCGAGAAGTTCGGGAAGCTCCGGGTGTTTGTCAGCGATTTCCCGAGAAATTTTATTTCGGTGGGCGAACGCTTCCTGGGATGTTCCCTTGAAGGGGTGCGCGTGATTCCGATCGAACAGATCATCAAAAATTCCGTTCATGAAACGAACGGCGAAAAAAACGGAAATGAAAATGAAGAAGAAAGCCATCTGTCTCCTGTCCGGCGGGCTTGATTCGGCGACGGCCCTGTACTCGGCGGTCCGGGACGGGTATCGCCCGCTTGCCCTGACGCTGGAATACGGGCAACGCCATGCGAGGGAAGTCCGATCGGCGCGGGACATCGCGAAGCGGCTTGGGATCGAGTGGCAGAGTATCCCGATCCGGCTCCCCTGGGGCGGGAGCGCGCTTCTGGACGGAGGGATTTCCGTCCCTCTCAACCGAGCGGTAGACGCGATGAGCCGGGAAATCCCCGCGACTTATGTCCCCGCAAGAAATACGATTTTCCTCTCGTTCGCTTTCTCCTGGGCGGAAGCCGCGGGGGCGGAAGCGGTGGTGATCGGGGCGAACGCGGTGGATTACAGCGGTTATCCGGACTGCCGTCCCGAATACCTTGAGACGATGGAGGAAGTGTTCCGGAAAGCGACCAAAACCGGCGCGGAGGGGGGAAGGATAAAAATCCTGGCGCCTCTGCTTCGCATGACGAAAGCCGAAATCGTGAAATTCGGGAAGGAACTGGGGGTCCCGTTCGAACGGACGTGGTCGTGCTATTTGGGAGGCGAAACGCCCTGCGGCCGCTGTGATTCCTGTCTTCTGCGCGCGAAGGGATTCGAAGAGGCCGGGGTCGCGGACCCTTTGACGGAGGCAGCCGCAAGATGACTCCGGATTTGCTGAAAAACGAAGTCGCCGAAATATTTTCATCGATACAGGGGGAAGGCCCTTTCCTGGGGGAGAGGCATCTTTTCGTCCGTTTTGCCGCGTGTCATCTGAATTGCGAATACTGCGACGAGACGGATAAAGAAGCGGAGGAGATGACCGGCCGGGAGATTTTGGAAGAGATTCGAAGGCTTGATCGGATTGCCGGCCCGCACGCGTTTGTGAGCTTCACGGGCGGAGAACCTCTGCTGTATTGGGAAACGATCCGAAGTATCGCGCCCGTTTTGCGGGAAGAGGGGTTCCGGGTTTACCTCGAGACGAACGGGGTTTTATGCGGCGAGCTTGAAAAGGTCCTCGCTTGCGTGGACGCGGTATCCATGGATATCAAGCTTCCGAGCGTGACCAAGGACAAGGCGTGCTTTGAAGACCATCGGCGGTTTTTGCGGGCCGCGGCGGAAAAAGATGTCCACGTCAAAATTATTTTGTCGGAAGACGCGGACGCCGGGGAGTTCGACCGGGCGGTTGATATTATCGCCGGGGTCAATCCGGATATTTTGCTCGCGCTCCAGCCGGTTACGGTTTGCGGGAAAGAGGAGATTGACGGGACTTTGATGGAATTTTTGCAGCAGCTCCAGCGAAGGGCCCTGCTCAAGCTGAGGAATGTGAGAATCCTGCCCCGTCTGCATAAAATTCTCGGTATTCAATAATTTTCAATCGCGAAAAAGCGGAGAAAAAAATGAGAAAGATTAAGCTGACGAAAGGATTTTTAAAATACGCGCTCGGTTCCTGTCTGATTGAATGCGGAAACACGAAAGTGATTTGCGCGGTGTCGATGGAGGAGACGGTCCCGTCGTTTTTGAAAGGGAAAGGGAAGGGCTGGATCACGGCCGAATACGGGATGCTTCCCGCGTCCACTCAGCAGAGAAACGCCCGGGAAGCGAGCAAAGGACGTCTGACGGGGCGGACGCAGGAAATCCAAAGACTGATCGGGCGGTCCCTGAGGGCCGTCGTGGACCTTGAGAAATTGGGGGAAAGAACTTTTTGGATTGATGCCGACGTGCTTCAGGCGGACGGGGGGACGCGCACCGCGAGTGTGACCGGCGGGTTTGTCGCTCTGGCGCAGGCCTGCGAGAGGCTGATCGCGAAGGGGATCCTTGCCGGGAATCCGATCCGGGATTACGTTGCCGCGACCAGCGTCGGGCTGGTGGACGGGAAACTGTGCCTGGATCTTTGCTACAAAGAAGACTCCAGGGCGGAAGTCGATATGAACGTGATTATGACGGGGAGCGGGCGGTTTGTGGAAGTCCAGGGGACGGCCGAAGGCCGCGCGTTCAACGACCGGGAATTGGCTTCGATGCTTGCGCTTGCCAAAAAAGGGATACGCAAACTCATCGGCGAGCAAAAAAAAGCCGTAAAACTCCCTCTGAAATGATTTCTCTCCTGCTGGCTTCGCGAAACCGGAAAAAAACGGAAGAACTTCAGGCGATTCTCCGGGGATTGCCGGTTCGCGTGCTTTCTCTCCCGGATTTTCCCGATGCCCCCGAGGTGATTGAAGACGGGAAGACCTTTGCGGAAAATGCCGCGAAGAAAGCCGTGACGCTCGCGGATTGGTGCGGTATGCCGGCTTTGGGGGAAGATTCCGGTTTGTGCGTGGAAGCTCTCGGCGGCGCCCCGGGAATTTATTCCGCCCGCTACGCGGAGCACGGCGATGATTTGGCCAACTGCAGAAAACTTCTCGCGGCAATGAAGGATGTCCCGCCGGATAAGAGGCAGGCCGCTTTCCATTGCGCAGTGGTGATCGCCGCGCCGGGAAATAAGATTGTCGGGATATGCGAGGGCAGGTATCCGGGAACGATTGCGACGGATTTTCGAGGCACTTTCGGATTCGGATACGATCCGGTTTTTTTCGATCCTTCCACGGGGAAACATTTTGCGGAATTGGAACCCGAATTTAAGAACCGGATTTCCCATCGGGCGATTGCTTTGGCGAAAGCCAAGGATATTTTGACCGAATACCTTGCTTCGCAGAAAAGCGTTATTGACAAATAAGACGTAGTTATCTAGTATTAAGTGCTTTTTCTAAAGATAATTAAAACGTAATTATCGATAGGATAATCAGTTAGGGGTTTTTACTTTCGTGTCCATTATGGGCAATTAGCTCAGTTGGTTAGAGCACTACCTTGACATGGTAGGGGTCAGAGGTTCGAGTCCTCTATTGCCCAGGTATTTATGAAACGCTCATTCAAATATGAAGATTTCGGCTATAAGCTCGATACTCACTGTGATGGGAATTTTAAAAGGAACTCCACGCAAATCGCTAGGTCGCGATTTGCTGGAGTAAATTCGGCCGGGAGACTTGACGCTCCTTTTGTTTTTTGTCGCGAAGCGAGAGCTTCGGGCTCGAGCGGAGTGCCGCAATGTAAGGCATTGCGGCCGTAAGTTGGGTGCTCATTTAGATGGGAATTTTAAAGTAATCCCACGTCGCTCCCTAGGTCGGGAGCTCCTGGGATAAATTCGCACGGCCAACTTGACGCTCCCTTTGGTCGCGTAAGTTGGG
>Ga0116177_10001374_pt1 | contig 18086 bp, 16 predicted proteins | sample AD_STIC10_MetaG_FD_89750 | JGI IMG/M metagenome (GOLD analysis project Ga0116177, IMG submission 89750) | Active sludge microbial communities of municipal wastewater-treating anaerobic digesters from USA - AD_STIC10_MetaG | ecosystem: Engineered > Bioreactor > Anaerobic > Digestate | place: USA... | reverse complement strand
CGCTCCCCGAGCCGGTTGACCGGCCGGCGCTTCCTCGTCTCCTTCTTCCGGGTATCGTTCGAAAATGCCCTCGACTCGATCCACCGCGACCAGATACGAGCGGTGAACGCGCATGATCTCCTCGTACCGGCTCTCGTAATAGTTTAGACTTCGTCCGAGTTCATACGTCTTTCCACCCTCACAGGAAGCATACGTCCCGCCTTCGCTTGCGTACAGATAGGCGACATCGCGCACGCGGAACAGTTCCCCGTTTCGCGCCTCGATCTTTTTCTCCGGCAGAAACAGCCGCTCGACCCGCTCAGAAAGCTCCTGGGCCCCGAACGGCTTAGCCCTGGAATCCCTCATTTCAACCGTTTCTCGAAGTCCGCCAGGTAGGTGCTCGTCACCGCGTTCACCACCGGCTTGTCCAGGCCCTCGAACCAGAGATCACGCGCCGATGAGACTTTCAGCCCGCGAATCTTCGTCAAATTGATCAGATAATACTTACTGGTCCGCAGAAAATGCGGATGCTCTTTCAACTTTTCCTCGATCTCCGACAGCCGCAGGTTGCTGTAGTACCCCTTGCCGCCGGACGTCATCAGCATCGTTTCCTCGCGTCCGTGGTCCGATTTCGTGGTGATATAACAGACGTCTTTCAGATCCACGAAGTAAACCGCCATCGCCGGGTCAGGTGGCTGAACCGGAAACTTCTTCATTGGCGGGTCCAGATACTGCAACCGCTCCAGCACCAGCTTTAAAAGCTCCGTATCGGTCCTCGTCTCCGTCCGCTTCGCTCCCAATCGCTTTTTCATGCGCTCTCCTCTTTCTCAGTTCGCTCAAAAAGCCGCTACTCAGCCCCCCACCGCACGTATTTTCCGCTCTCCGCTCATTTTACCTCGACTTCGAAATACGTGTCTCTAAAAGCCCAATCACGTCTTCCTGGGCCGTCTGGTGGGACATGCCTTCACGACTGGCTTTCGAGCCTCTTTGATCAGGCTTTTCAGTTGTTTTGCCCGTTTCGCGACCATGTCGTAGAAGTTCTCGTGCGGTCCAACCGCCACGACCAGGCATACGACCGCGGATTCCAGAACGAGGTATGCCGCACGAAACTGACCACTACCCTTGATCGTGAAATCCAGTGACCAGACCCCTTGCAGGTTCTGTTTCAACGGATGTCCCGCCCTCGGATTCTCTTTCAGCACCAGCAGCTTATCAACCACTGCCGGCCGCAATTCTTTCAGTCCGTCCAGGTCTTTCTGCGCCGAAGTCGTAAGCCGAAGATCAAACACGGGCTTTCCTTTTCGCCGGTTTCGCTTTCAACGGAATGCGCTTTTTCCGGGCGTATTCCTCAATCGAAACGGTTTTTCCCTCTTCATATTCCTGCAGAGCCTGTCTGGCCAGAATCTCGAAGGGGTCATCATTTACCTTCGCGTATTGCAGCATGCCCCCGTGAATCCGGAAAAACAGAACATCGCCGGGGCTGATCCCAAGCTCTTCCCGAGCCTTCGCCGGAATCGACAGCCGCCCTTTTTCATCCACGCGTATCGTCGCCAGGTTCGTCATAATTCCTCCTGAAAGTGGGAAATTCCCACCATTTCAGAATATACCGTTGCCTGAGCACATGGCAACCAGGAATCAAATATAGACCGTAACTCGATCACCCTCCTGCAAATCCGTCTTCTTGATCTTGCGCCGGTCGATGGCAACCTCGATCGTGTCCTCACTCTCGGGGTCCCGAACCACGACAATCACCATGTTCCCCTCGATCCGATCGACGACCCCGGAAACCCGTTTCTTCCCGGCCTGGTAACTCGCCGAAACCTGCGGCACTTTCGCTCGCGGTTTCGCGGGTTTCTTCGGAGCCGGCTTCTTCGGTTCCTCGAACGGGTTCTCCGCCTTCGCCAGGCGAAAGATTCCTTTCCGCTCCGGTTTCACGAAGAACATATCGCCAGGCTCAACTCTCAGCTTCTTCCGCAGTTCCGGAGACAGAATCAAGTATCCGTCCGAGTTGATTTTCGCCATGTAGGTCTGGGTCTTTGCTTTCGCCATCGTTCCCCTCCCCTGCTCAAATTTCAGATCATCACCAGCATATCAGGGAGCGCACTGACTCCGCATCCGCTCCGGCTCCATAAAGTAAGCCCACACTTTCTCGAGAAGCCCCGCGCTCTCGAGCGGGTCTTTCCGAGCCGGCGGCGTCCAAACCGCTACTGGTTTCGGGGGTTTATTCAATAACTCTTGGTTAATTTCGTTATACTTCGGCAACAGAGCATTCACTTTCGACTCGATCGCCAACGCCGACCGCCTGGTATCTTCCAGGTCGTGCGCCAGCTTCATGATGATCGAATCGGATCGCTGCCGTTCTTCGCTTTGCTTCTCAATTAAGTGTCGAATTGTTTCATCCCGCTTCGTGAGTTCTTGCCGCAAAAAACCGACCTCCTCACTGATGCGTCCCGTTAACCGTTCATAAAGGTTTTCGTTAACTTCACGGGGGTTTTCGACAGGATTAACGGTAGGGTTTACAGGCTCATCTGATGCGGATTTTTCAGCTTCCGGCGCCCAGGCTTTATGATTTTCCTCGATAAGCCTTAACGCTTCATCGGACAGATAAACTGTCCCGTTTTCCTTTTCAGCCAGGCCTTTCTCGATTAACGAAAGCCTTTTCACCCATTTATGGATCGAGACCTTCGACAGACCTAGCTTTTCCGCTGCTTGAGAGACTTTTAACCTTGCCATAAACCGTAAACCCCCTTTTCGCTTTCCCTATATATCGGCAAAAAACCGAAAAGGGGTTTATGCACCTTAACACCTGGTTTTCAGGTGTAGGGTTTACGGTTATCAGAAACCGGTCATTTTCCTTTATCGATGCTGGTTTCATGAGTGGCACGATAATATTGATTATGTAAACAAGCTCAAAAATTCAGCCTGTAAAGGGGGTTTTCAGGGTTTACGATCGGAAAGGGCACGCCATTAAGGTCAACTCTGCCCTGTACAGACTTCCATTTTTTGCTCGATCTTGTGCCCCAGGTTCAACGAAAACCGATAGGGTGGGGGAGTGGGTCGTTCGTCCGTCTTTTTTGATTTTTCGTCCAAAAAACGAACAAACAGACGGAAAGGTTTCGAAATGCCCCCAAAGTTGCTACCCCTTCCCTTGTTAGTATGTTTGTTTAGTACTTTTAGTATTTTAGTATTTTAGCGGTCCGGAAAGGCTCATAAAAACAGGCGTCTCCGAAGCGAACTATAACCTTTATAGGACTAACTATAACCTTTATAGGACTAACTATAACCTTTATAGGACTGAACTATAACCTTTATAGGACTGAACTATAACCTTTATAGGACTGAACGTTACCTTGTTATAAAACAGGTTATATGATATGACTGATGTGTTGTAATGGTAGCGCAAGGAGGGGTTATGGATAAGCAGTTAGTCGTCAAAAGTAATTTCTTGGTCGAAGCGTCTTACAGGCTCTCAGCAATAGAACAGAAAATTGTTCTGACCCTGGCGACCAAGATCAAGAGCACAGACAAAGAATTCCAGCAGTATCGCTTCAACCTGGGGGAATTGGGTGAATTTCTTGGTTTGAAGAGTAACGCGGAATACGACTATCTGCGAGAGGTTACCAAGGGGCTCTTGTCGAAAGTCCTAACTCTGAAAAAAGAAGAATCAATCCTACAAACCCATTGGCTTGAATCCGTCGAATACTTTCATGATGAATGTTACGTAGACCTTAGATTTAATCCGGAACTCAAGCCTTTCCTCATTCAACTGAAAAACAATTTCACAAAGTACCAGCTCAAATATGCGGTTCAACTGAAAAGCCGCTTTTCAATCCGGATCTACGAGCTTCTAAAACAGTTCGAGAAGATCGGCCACCGGGACTTTCTTTTGAGCGAGCTGCGAGAACTCATGGGTATAAACAGCGATGAATACCCGTTTTACGGAAACTTCAAAGTGAAGGTTCTCTTGGTTGCTCAAAAGGAACTGGCGGCGAAAACGGATCTTTCTTTCACCTTCGAGGAAATCAAGGTTGGTCGCGGTGTCGGCAAGCTCCGGTTTTACATCCAAACAGCAGAACAGAAGAAAGCCGACCTGGCGAAAGCTGATGCTGAAGTCATATCGCCGATTCCCACGGAAGAAACCGAGCTGGATAAACTCGTAAACAAGCTCCCGGCAATGTACCGCCATCAGGAATCTTTGCGGAAGCTCTTGAGCACATGGTTGGAAAAACACGGTTTTGACTACGTGGTTCGCAACATCGAATACGCCAATGACAGTTCCAATGCAGTAAAGCCAGGTGTCAGCCTGACGAAGGGAAGTAACTATCGGGCATATCTGACCAAATCCCTGAATGGTGATTTCGGCCTGCCTTACAAGGAAGACAAAGAAGCCAAACAACAAGCCGAAGAAACAGAGAAACGAAGAATCCAGGCCGAGCAAGCCGCTAGGAAATACGCTCAGGAACAAAAACAGCGAGAGCAGGAATTCGCTGAGAGTGCCCGGATATTCCGTGAAAGTCTTGCCCCCGAAGCCCTTGAAGCTTTGCGCCAGGAAGCCTTGGCCAACCTGGACGAAGCCCACCGGAACCTCATTCTCCGAAAAGCCCCAGGCTCAGAAATGATCCTGCGCCTCGAAATGGACAAAATCTGCATCACCCGCATGAACCTCACCTAGCAGGTTTTTTATCAGCTCTCTCTCTTAGTTGTTTCCCAACTAATTCAAGATATGAGTTTGATGTACCCCTAGCTGGATGTTTTATCAATGCATAGATCGAGTTTTCAGATTCTGAAAAAAAGGCTTTACTTTCTTGGTCTTGAATGAAGACCGATGAAGTTATTTGTTCCCAGTATCTTCTATAGCTTAAGCCGTAGAAAATAATTACCTTTGGATGGTGCTCTTCTATTATTCCCTTTAACAGGGCTATTCGATCATTTTTTATTGCCTTTTTGTAACTATTCCGACTATTTAAAAAAGAAATGTCTGACCATTGCCCATAATTCCAACTACTTATGCCTGGCGATGGTAGAGGGAAAAGTTCTAAGAGGGTTATCCCCGGACATTTTGAGCTTCCCAGGCGTGTCTGTTGGAAATGAATGATATCGTTAGAATGCTTATCTGATGGCCATGCACTCAAAAATATCTTGATTAATCCACTCCATGTCTTTTGTAAGCGGTCCACAGGCGAATTGTCGGGGAATACCGCTCGGTGAAAATCAACAACATCCAGTAGGGCTGGTTGTCTATTTTGGTTCCAGACATCTAGCCGAGTTTTGATTTCGCATTCACAAAATCCACCCCCTTCTTCCATTCCCACGCACCAAAAGCTATTTTCAAAACTTCCATACCCGAGAAACTTGGAGATAAACTCTCTCATAAGAGTATTATCCATTTGCAGAACCTCCTACTGCTGGTGTGTATAATTTTTCCTAGAGCCATTGAGAGCGTTCTTGTAAACGACAAAGCCCTGTCTGTATATTATGGCTCAACATTGCGCATTTTCGGGAGATCTGATGAAAAGCTTCTTTTACGTTTTTGTTCTTGTTCTCTTTACCTGCTCTACGGCATTTTGCCAAGAAGACCCGGTAAAGGTCGTTGAGAGCTTCTACAAAAGATATTTATCAATAGAGGGCCGAGAGTCGTTTTCTGGGAAGTGGTATGAAAAAGAGCCTTCTTTTTCGGAGGATTTGCGAGCAGCACTTAAGAAGGGTTATGAATCTTCAGACGATGACACCACGCTTGATTACGACCCTTTTATAGATGCACAAGATGACCCTGAAAATGGCTTCACGATTGTCAGCACTATTCCTGGAAAAGAAAGATGCATTGTTGTTGTTAATATTAATTTCGATGAGCCTAAGCAGGTGTATGTCGGATTAAAGAAAATCGACGGTTCATGGAAACTATCTGGAATGAATTCCTTTTATCCTGACTCGATTTTTTTCGGAATTCGAAAATTTCCCGTCAAATGCCGTGTTAAAGCTCTCAGCGGTCTTACTCTTCGCAAATCGCCAACGCTTTCTGGTGAGAAACTTTTGCGAATAGAAAACAACACTGTTGTTCAGGTTAAGTCTGTGTGTAAAGAACTGTTGGTTGCCGAAGATGTGCTTGAATCGTGGGTGTGCATAGACCATGATGGCAAGGAAGGCTATGTTTTTGGAGGATTTCTTGTGCTCGACAATCCTTCCGTTGCCCCGTCTGGACCAACTCAGGTTACAACCCTCATTGCTTCCAATCCTATTGTGGAGGCTCCTAGAGATCAATCAACTATTGAAGTAAACAAGACCGCCAGTCAATCACAACCGATCATTAACGAGAATTCTGAAAAACCATTGAGCACCTCGAAACCCGATCAGCCAAAAGTGTCTTTAACACCAACAAATGACCTTGCTTATCCATTAATCTCATTTGCAATATTCGTTGTTGCTACGTTTTTGTCTCGAAGACCAGCTCCGCCTTCAACAGATGATTATTGTCGAATATGGGATCACGATATTGTCATTCCAGGCTTTGTCGGATGCATCATTGTTGTTGCTGTTCTGAACTTGGCATTATTCTACTATTCTCCAGTAATTATGGCAAAGTCTGCGATCTATCTTTGTCTTCTGTTTGCTTTTACTCTTTATCTTCCCTTTCTACTTCTCCGAAACTCAGGATACCCGATTTATTCACTAAAAGCTGGTGTTATAGAGTTTCCTTTATATACGCCTTCGTTATTGTTCTTCTTTACTAAAAGAGGCATTCTTCCATACTCGCGCGAGATTATTCATATTTCTGATATTCGAAAGTCTTCGATTGAGTTGGAAAAAGAGTATGACAAGGAGGATCACAATACAATTACTTGGGCGTATTTAATTATCTCGGGAAGTTTTGGCGTAAGAAAGATTCTATTTTCTTCTCAACACCATGCAACAGAGGCAGAGATGGCTATTTCAAGCTATTTCGGTAACATCCCGTCCGGGAATCCGGACCGGTAGCCGTTCTCCCACTCACCTAACCTTTACTTTTGTATCGCGTCTCGGTCGGGCGCCCGAGCGGGCTTCCCGCGCCTCCGATCGCGCCTGAGAGATGAGATGCCCCACCCCCTGCCCGAGCGGGCAGGTCCCAGGGTGCGTCGGGTCCCGCTTTCCAACCTTTCGTTCGGCCGGTCGTGCGCCTGACGGCGCAGAGGCGGGATGTCGGCTCCGGGGACAGCTGCGGGCGGGGGCTCCATGCCGGTTTTCACTCCGCGAGATACGCTCCGTAAAAACCGTCACCGGGCAAACCGCTCCGGGAGGCAAACCCCGCGCCGATCCGCGCCATCCCTGGCGCGTCTCGTCACGCGCTTTGCGCCCTGTCGCTGTCCGATAAGCGCGCGCTTATCGAACCTTGCCCCTCGCCGGTCCCCGGCTCGGCCCTTCGGGCTTTCCGCACCCCGTCCTCGGGATTTCCTTCGCTCTGCTCCGGTCACCTTTACATAACGAAACATTATGCAAACTACCCCGCCGCCATGGCCCGCCCGTCACGCAAACCCTGCGGGTTCGCGTGACCGACCGGCCCAGGCCCCGTCGAGCCGCCCCGCGTCCTGCAGCCCCCTTCGGGGGGGTGACGGGTCCGGTCTTCCGGCACTTCGCTCCGCTCACCGCCTCCACCCCAGCCCCGTCACATTGGAGCCGCTACGCGGCTCCAGCAGGTGCGCGGGCAACGCCCGCCCTCCGCGGCAAAGCCGCTCCAGGCCGGACGTTGGGGGCGCCTCTCCTCGTGCTCTCCTCAATCCGTCCAGGTTATCAGTCCTCCCCCGTCGCTCCCCACCCTCTCTTTTTTGCCCTGTTTTCGTGCTATCATCTGCTCTCAAAGCTTCAAAGTCCCCCAGGCCCTTGGGAGAAACACGCCAATGATCGAAAATAACTTTGCCATCCCCTTTGTCGGTGATCTTGCTCTTCGAGAAAAGCAGATCCAGCAGAATTACCGACCGATCATTGCTGTTCACAAGTGGTTCGCCCGCCGCCCAGGCACGCTGTTTCGGGCCCTTCTCCTCTCTGAATTCAATGATGAACCTGTTTCTGAGACGTTTTATCAGCGCAACGATCATTCAGGAATGACCATTGCCGACCCCTTTATGGGCGGCGGCTCTCCACTTGTTGAGGCAAATCGCATCGGCTGCAATGTGATTGGGTATGACATCAACCCCATGTCCTATTGGGTCGTGAAAGAAGAGCTTGAATACCTCGACCTCAAAGAATACGAGAAAGCCGCTTCGGCTCTGAGAAAGCATTTACAGAAGGAAATCGGACACCTCCACCAGACGAAATGTCTGAAGTGCTCTGGTGATGCACAAGTTAAATATTTCCTCTGGATGAAAACCGCTGTTTGTGGCCATTGTTCGAAAACCTACGACCTTTCTCCTGGTTATGTTGTGGCCGAGAACAAACGTCATCCGAACTATGTTGTCGTTTGCAAATCATGTGGGGCCCTCAAAGAAATCCAAGATAAAAAGACCCCTGGGAAATGCCTTTCATGCAAGACAGAGATTTCACTGACCGGTACAGTTGCCCGACGTGTCGCGGTCTGCTCCCACTGCGGAAAGAACAACTCCTTCCCGGGCCCGAATCCGTTACCGCCGACCCACCGCCTGTTTGCCATGGAATATTACTGCGCTACCTGCAAGTCCTCTCATACGGGGCGCTTTTTCAAAGCTCCTGACTCTGATGATTTGGCGAAAGTGACAACGGCTGAAAAGCAGATCAACAGCATGAAGTCGAAGTTCATCCCGGATGATCAGATCTTGCCTGGTGATGAAACGGACCGTTTATTGCGTTGGGGTTACAAGCATTACAACGAAATGTTCAACTCCCGGCAGTTACTGGGGCTTGAATTGAGCGGCCGATTCATTACGACCATCAAGGACCAACGGGTCAAATACGCTTTGGCAACCAATCTTTCCGATCTGCTTCGATATCAAAACATGCTCTGCCGCTATGACACCATGGCTCTCAAGTCCCTGGATATCTTTTCAATTCACGGTTTTCCCGTGGGTTTGGTCCAGTGTGAATCTAACTTCCTGGGCATCCCCAACGGGGGCGGCGTCAATGTTGGCAGCGGTGGTTGGTCCAACATCATTGAGAAGTTTTCCAAGGCAAAGGCTTATTGCCTTGAACCATTTGAAATTAAGCACCCATCCGGCCGGAAAACAGTTGTCCCAGTTCCGGGCGAGTGGATCGGGGATGTTTGCCCGGGAAGCAAGACAAAGAGAAGCATCGAGCTTAACTGCGAAAGCTCAACAACTGCGACCCTGAAGCCAAACTCTCTTGATGCTGTTTTTACCGATCCCCCGTACTTTGGAAACGTTCAATACGCTGAATTGATGGACTTTTGCTACGTGTGGCTCAGGAAGCTCCTTGGCACCGACATTCAAGTGTTCAAGGCAAAGTCGACCAGAAATGAAGCGGAATTGACGGGAAACGTAAACATGGGTCGAGATCTTGCCCACTTCACTGCCGGTCTGGCCGGTACTTTTTCCAATTTTGCCGGCGCATTAAAACCTGGTCGACCGTTCGCGTTCACCTTTCACCACAATCAGTTAGACGCTTACATTCCCGTTGCTGTGGCAATCCTGGACGCTGGCTTGGTGTGTACGGTTGCCTTGCCCTGTCCTGCCGAAATGGGCGCATCCATTCACATCAACGGCACGACCTCGTCAATCGTTGATACAGTCTTTGTTTGCCGCAGCACAGGTATTGTTTCTCGTCGATTGCTTGCGGCTACGCCAGAAACCATTGCTTGCTATGTCGCAGATGACTATGCGCAACTGTCGAAGGTCTTTTCACCATCCCAAGGGGATCTCCGTTGCATTCTCTTCGGACATATCACCCGCCTGGCAGCTTGGCACCTTCGCCAATCATGGGTGAAAATGGCGTCTATTCAACAAAAGATGACCTTGGTCGAAAGATTCTTCAAGAGCATTTCCGTTTCTGAAGTTTTATCTCATCTTGATTTAATTCTTTCAAAATCGCCTGTTCGGCAATCCTGGCAAGCCATGGAACAGTCGGCAGAGTTTGGAGGCTCACCCCATGAAGTATCCTTTTGAAGCATCTCTTGAAGAAATTCAACAAGATCCCGAGCCTTTTGTCTCTTCAGTATTTTCATGCCTTGAGTCCGAGTTCCTTGTTATGCCGAAAGGCCAGGGTTTCATTGATTACCCGATCTTTGAACAGGGCTATGAGAGCCTGAAAGCGAGTACATCCTGTTTTCGTGAGATGCGCCCGGAAGCTGTTTTGAAGACGATCACCGAAAAACCGATCGCTTTGGTAGTGCTCCGCACCATGCTCGGTTTTACACCTCCAGAGCTGGCTTATCTTACAACTCAGAGATCCGGCGTTGAGGTCCCTCAAGGGTTTGTCCGAACTCTTGATCGTAAGATCCGCATGACTCCTACCGCACGCCTATCAACAAATGAGCAATCAAGCACCAGGCTGAAGGCACTGGTTGAAGTTGCATGCCAAATGCTTACTTTGGGCGCCCCGGCAGTAGCTTCTGATGCCGTTCACCGCCTGGACAAAGCCGACACCAAGGCGGGCCTGCAAACCGTTAAAACGATGGCAGAAATCGGCGTTCCCTACGCCATGCTTTTATACGAGCGATTTCTCGGCCGTCCGTTTGCCGGTCATCGAGATTCCGTCAGTGAGTTGGTCGGTGATAGTCTGGAATCGGCTATTGAAGACGTTTTGTCCAAAGCCGGCATCTCTTATCGCAAGACCAAACGCGCTGAGCGGATTGCCGGTCTCGATCAAACCCCTGATTTCATCATCCCCAGCGAATTCAATATGAAAGTCCTCATTGAAGCCAAGATCACAGAAGACGATGGTACGGCTCGCGATAAAGCCACTCGTATTCAGCATCTTGGCGAGCTCTCCGACAACGGCCAGCGCTTCGAAGTTATCGCCTGCATCGGTGGCCGCGGCTTCGGCGTGCGCCGCGAGGACATGAAAAAAATGCTCCTCGCCACCCACGGCAAAGTCTTCACCGCCAAAACCCTCCCAATGCTGGTCGAAAACACCAAGCTGAAAGAGTTCAAGACGATTTGAAGAGAATAAAATGAAGCGAAAGATACGCAATCCTTTTGATGAGCTTACGTCTCCCGTTGATGAGCTATTCCATAGCCAAGCTTCTATTCTAGACCCACTCACTCAATCGATGAATGATTTGCAGGCTTCCAGCAGCTTGCAGAAAGCTATTGCTGATCTGGATCCTCTTGGTAAGATCATTCGAGATCTAACAAAACAACAATCGATCTTTGAAGAGTTACAGCAATCTATGACCCTGTTTAACCGCATAACGGAAAATATGAGCGTAGCTAGCATGTTTCAGCAGCACTCTTATTTAATGCCGGTCGACAAGCGATTTCAGGAAATCACTTGTTCTGTGACATCTGCGTTCGATGTTTTCACAAAACAGGACGAAATACTCAAAGCATTGACGGCACGCCCAGAGATTGAAGATACAATTTCTAAATTGATCGGTCGGGTTGCCTCTACAATGCCAGCTTGGGATTTGGCATCTGATTGCGAACGTTTCACTAAATTGGCAGCCCACATTGAATCAGTTGCACCAAAAGTGTTTGCCGATCTCACTTCGGAGGATGCCTCAGAAGCTCTTTTAGAAAAAGATCTCGACAACGATTGCAAAGAAATTGTCGATGTTCTCATGATAGCCGATGGCGACTATCTTCAATTCCTTGGGAATCTGACCAAGCCCGGCTCGAAACTCAAGAAGTTTATTCGTGTTTTTGCGATATTAGTTATTCTATGGCAATTTTGTGGGGCGGTTGTTTCAGGTTACAACTGGTTTTCAACGTTCTTGGGGAAGAAACGACGTGGCGTTCTAAGTCGAGTCGGTGTTTATAACAATTTGTGCGTAGTTACTTCACACCAACTGAATATTCGGGCAAAGCCAAGCATGAAAGGGAAAGTAATCGGGCACCTGTCCCAGGGCCAGGTAGCCAAGATTGTATCTAAGGGTAGACATTGGGCAAGCATTGTCTTAGTTGAGCCGCTGAAAGGTTCGAAAATTTCAGGATTTGTCGGTTGTAAGTTTCTGAAACCAGTAAAACGGAAACCAAGGAGAAGGAGAGAGTGACCTTGTTCCCCGGGTTTTCCATCAACCTTCTAACTTGAAGGTCCATCCATCAAAGTCGCCCGTGTAAATGGCTGATTCAGATCGATTCTTCCAGCAGTGACAAATTGTTTTCAATTTTTGCTCCCATCTCATCCTCATCCATTTTTAGCAATACTGCCAGTTCAGCAACTGCTTTTCTAACATCCCGTGGCCAAGTTGGATTCACTGAATCTTTAGAAAATGGGGCGTCTGTCTCAGTAATAATGCGTTCAATTGGGAGGTTTTGAATCATTTCTCGTTGCCTATTGTTTCTCAACATGGCGCTATTAATTGAATAGAAACATCCAAGATCATTGGCTTGCTGAGCCTCTTTCCCTGTTCCCGTAAACCAGTGCAGAATAACTCGGCTTCTATTCTTTGGGACCAATTTTTCAATCATATCAAGAACAATCCCAGCGCAACCAGTGCTGTGAACGCTCAGAATCCTTCCTCCGGCTTCTGCACACCGTCTAAGGATTTTCTCAAAAACGCTCTTTTGCAATTCCAATGATTTTCGGAATCTAGGCCCTGAGTCTAGACCAATTTCTCCAATATACCGAGCGTCAGAAAAATATGCTTCCCACAAGGCAATCTCTTTCCAATTAGTTTCAATAATTTGTGGATGTAGACCAAGGCCAATTTTAATTAACCGACCCATCTTAGCAAGTCTTTGATTTTCAGGCCACGCCCTTGGGGTTGTGGTAACAGAAAGAATTATTACCTTGTCATTTATAGCTTGTTGAAAAGCATTGTTATGGTTCGGGAAGAGATCAAGATGGCAATGAAAATCGACAAGTCTCCACCCTTTATTTGTGAACATTTTTAAACTGGCGCTGTCGTTACATTAGCCAAAAATCGCCCGACTTCTTCCAAGCCTCGACGATAAACTCCGGCAAGTCCTTCAAACTCAGTCGTTGCCAAACTTAAAGGCCCAGGCTTGAGAACTAGTATTTTGGCCAATTCTGGATTGTCAACCAATCGCTTAATGGCCAATTGAAATGACCTTACCTGCTGTCCCTCCGAGGTCATGGAATTTAACGTATTCCTGCTTAAATCTGGAATTGCGTATCCAGTCAAATCAGCATTACAAGACTCATTGAATGCGGCTCTTCGTATTATACAAGGCAAACAGTATCCACAGTGACCCATTCGATGCCCTTGAAAACGCCCCTTTGTGGGGGAAGAACAGGAAGAAGAATGGCGACCAATCGTAGAAATTAGCCCTTGGTTCCTACAATCACGAAGCATTTCTCCTTTGGTTTTATTCCAATATGGGTTTTCGATTGTCCCAGCAATATTGAGTTTTTGGATTAGTTCACTCCAAAGTTTCAGATAGAATGGGTGGGTTGTGCGGGTACTTAGTGCCCCAACTCTTAAGGGGTCTAATGGAACATTCAGTGAAATGAAACCATTCTCTGGCACAAGAATTCTCGGCGAATTACTAAAGCATAGGCCTGCGTATACACCAACAGAAATGAAGAGAAACGACCTTCCACGGGTGGTATTCTCGCTTCCCACATTGTTTATCAAATTCCCAGGAATTCTCATCCACAGCCGAAGCCTTTCAATTCTTTTCTGGCTGTAATGGGCCTTGATCCCGGCGGCACATTTTTCCTGTGCGCTGCTGCTAGCCCCTTCAGCAGAATGACTAACCAAAAGAGGTTTTTTGTTTTGCGCAAACAGATCAATGGCCCCGATAAGACTATCGAGACCTCCAGAAAAAAGGCACACTTGGTCAGGTGAAAAAGCAGGCGCCGAATCAGAAACAACGGGGTTGGGGATATTAATTTCTACGGTTTGTGATCTAAACCTTACTTCCCATCGATCTCCTGTAAGGAATGACAACATCTTTTCTATGTGGCTTTCCGTAGGCCTCCATCGATCCAAATCATGCACTGGGACAACAATTTTTATTTCTCTAGTCCAGTTGTTTTGTGATTCGGTTCTTCTTGAAATTCTTGTGTCTGCGGCCTGGACATGAGCAGCAAGCACTAATAAATCTATTCCAACTCGCTGCGAAGTCAGTCCGAGGTTTGCAACGTCACTTAATGCTTGTCCAATGCCTAGGCCGATTTCGCCTCGATCATTTCCAAGAGGAAACGATGTCAGAGTGTCCTCAGCCGTTGCTGGTGGCAGTTGCGAACGATCCTCGTCACCAAGAAACCCCATTATGACATGTCTTCGCATTACTGGCCTCCTTCAGTTTCACCAAGCTGCTTCATTAGTTCAAATGAAGAACGGTAGATGTCATCTATCACAGCTGCCAGCCTTGTACTGGGAACATTATCAACACTGTTTGTGGCGATGGCGTCAACGACACAGCCACGAATAAATTCTCCGATATCTTTCTGTACTTGCTCTGCAGAAGAAACATCCTGAGGCAAAAAGATACTTTTTACAGCGATGTCAGCGATCAACCTGGCCTCTATAGATTTGGCGACGAATATTCCCAAGATTGTCTTTACCTGATCTGAAGCGAGATTGTTCAGATCTGTCAAGCCAACCTCTGAAAACTCGGCAATTGCCTCAAAAAAGGCTTCTCGCGTTAACCCCTCTTCCACACCTCCGCTTATTGGGCAAACGAAGTCGGCTAGCCCGACAAAAATCTGCTCAATTGGCTGCCCTGATAAATGTTCTAAACGAAAAACACGCAATGCTTGGTCTGCACCGCGCGCACGGACATCCGAAAGGAAGCCAAGAACCTTTGTGCCGACGTTTCGGGCGGCCACCATTCTTTTAATCCCCGTTCCACCGGTTGCTTTGGCATATTGAGAGATAGCTCGTCGCAGTAAGGGCTTGTCAGTTCCTCCCGATTTTACAAATCGTGTCATGTTGACCCTTGGGCCTTGAAAAGCAACAGTCTGTGGCATAGGCACAGGGGTTGGTGTCCCTGGGTTGGCATTTGGGTTTTGCTGGGTTGGTGTGGCCGTGGGCGGTATCTGTGGTGCGGCGGGATCAAGCCAACTGGGAATTAATGGACTCCCCTTTCCGGGCCCTTTGTAGCAACCAGACGTTCCCATTACCGGCCTCCCTTCCCAATATTCTTTTTGATCTCCATGAATTTTTTGAGCCGTTCTTCTTTTCCCCAAAGCCCGTAAGTTACTTGGAACCGTTTCTCAGCTTCCCCAGCAAATACTCCGGTCCACCCGCCAACAACCCAAACTCCAAGCTTTTGCTTGGGCAACCCCTCCAAAAATGTCAAAAACTTAAGCTGTAGAGACGGCTTCTTTTTCACTAAAAGGATCATTCCATCGATCCCTTTGGGTTTCTCTGTGAACGAATCCTCCTGAATGATTTGGCTTCTTATGGCATCAAAAACCAGCTCAGCACTGGCCTGATCCAAAGCATCGACTTCCACTGTCTTTGCGCTTACCATCATAGAAGGGCCTCTAAGTTGATCAACAAGAGTCAGCAATTGTGTTGAAAGGCTTAGTGTTGCTGAAAAAGCGCTCTTGGTCTGGGTGATGAAAAGATAGGGCCGAAGGTCGACGTCCGAAAGAGGGGGATTAACGCGAGCCCAGGTAAGAACATTGGCTTCTTGAAGCCACTCTTTTATGGCTGTATTCTCAAGATCCTCTGTTTTTGGGCCTGTATGTTCTTCCTCTTTTTTCTCCTCTTTTTCATTCACGGCCTTTTCCAGCCATGCTATTGTTTCACATATTCCGCGTGGGTCGGTAGATGCCGTGTTTGCAATTCGATCAAAGATCGATTTTTGAAAAAGTCTTTCTGCAAGCATTAGCTTGGCCAATATCTGAAGTTTGATTTCACCTCCAAAACCACGAGCATCGGCTATAGCTTGTCGCAATACCAGAGTATTAATAAACCTTTTAATTTGTCTCGGGTTTCCACGTGTTCCCCTTGCTAGAAGTGGTCCAATTTGCTCGCTAATCACAATTGAATCTTGTGCTTTAACAGCCTGATCATTGAGTATTTTGTTAATTGTCTCTTGGTCTAGGGGTTTGGCTTCCCATGGCTTTTTCATTCTTTCTTTTGCTGTTTCCACAAGTTTTTGAAACGCTTGCTCTTTCTCGCCAATCCTTGCTCCAATAAGCAAAAGAGAAACGTACATTCTTATTTCCATTTCTCCAAGGTTTGGAATTCGAAAAGGTATTTGAATAAGCTTCTCTAAGTAGTTTTTTGCCCATCCTTTACCGACATCACTATCGATAAATCCTTCAAAATGTTTTTTCACTGCACTCTCGATCATTTCTTCATCTGCACCAATAACAAAAGCTGTTTTTTTTGTTTTTGTAAAGAGTCTTATTGCTTCAAGTGTGTCGATTGCAACCTCTGGTAAGCAACGGTCTAGGTCATCAATTAGAATTACTAATTGATCGATTTCGGCAGCTTCAAGCAGATCGCCAAATGCCTTGCTAAAATCTCTCATTTCTTGAGAAATCCGCTTTGTTTCTTCTGGTGCTTTGGTTAAGCTTCCAATTTCCGCAGCAACAGTTCCCAATTTTTCCTTGGTTAAGGTTGCATCAGGTGCAATCAAAGCGCTAATTTTGTTTTTCGCGGCCTCCCATAGTCCAACTCCAGGGAACCCTGCATAATAGGTTAGCGCCAACCCCCCTGCCTGTTTTGCCAATTTGAGAACATCTATAGAGCGGTAAACATCTAGGATTTTTGTCTTTGCCTTTTCCCAAAGAGACTTCTCCTCAATGAGGCTCGTAACAATCCCTTCCAACAATGAAATTTTAGCATCCTCGAATCCCTGAAAACTCCAGCCATTGAACTTGAGACAAAGAACCTTATTATTGCCTTTGAAGGCCGCTTCAATCATTTCTAGAATGCTGGATTTTCCTGCACCCCAATCGCCGTGAACACCTATCGTTATAGGTTTTTCTCTATTCTCCAGAATGGTTTTGACGATTGTTTCGGCAATTGAAGAATAATTAAGTAGATCATAATTGGTTTCATGGTCATTGAGAAATGGGGTGCTGAAATGTGTTTCTGTCATTGCGTTATTCCTCCTATCCACTTTTTCGAAACCTTTTCGAGTCTCGCAATAAATTATCCAACAGGTTTACGGTTGGCTATCCATAAACTGTCAGATTCCCGCCGCATGTTCCTTCCATTCTATCATCCGAGCCAACTAGCTGACGGTAGTTGCCCGGGGGGACCATCTGTCATTCTCGAAGGCGTCAATAAGACGCTCTTCGTTTTCCGACACCGAAGATTAGACCCGCTGAATGGCTTGATTAGCCATATGTGTGTTTCCCAGCATTGACCTCCTGTCTCATCGACCCTATATTTGGTTCAGCTGTGATTGCCCTGACAACTGGGAATATCGCCGGTCCAGTTGGGTGGCCGCAAGGCGACTCTTACGGGGAGAGTGGCGTACCCCCTTGGTAATCACAGCCTTTTCTAAAGCGGGTAGAGTTTGCCCCTCCCATGACTGACTGAAATTCCAACGCTGGTGATTTCAGCCCCTCTTTCCCGTAAAAAAGCCCACGTGCGCCCCCGATCGCTGTAACTCGCATCTGGGGCGCACTCACGTCTCCCAGAACCGTTTCAGCATTTCCCGGAAACCCCCATTTTCGCTAAAACTCCTCACCAGCCACTTCTGGAATACACCAGCCGCGTCGGGGAACCACCAGCACGACTTTCTCCCGTTTTCCGCCTGAAAAACCCCTTTTTTAGCCTCTCCCCCGCCAAAGCCTTCAAGGAACCACCTGCCCGCCCACATCTGTTCAGGTTCCGCCTATATTTGCTTTTGCGGTCACGAAAATTCCCCCCATCCTCAAGGCCCACCACCAGGGAAGGTGAGCCAAAGCCCCGACCCTCTCCCCCGTCGGCCCGCCCGTCGCAGCAGAGGTGACGACGGGCGGCTCCGCCAGGGAAGAAGGTCTGCCAAGGGTATTCTGCCGAAAGGCAGATTTCATAAAGCATCTGACGATTCCTCCCGGAATCGTCAGATCACCGCTTCGGGCCGCAGCATGAGCACGTTGGCTTCAAATCAACCTTCGTCTCTCGCCTG